>ENA-OSJC01001795-OSJC01001795.1-marine-metagenome-genome-assembly--contig:-NODE-1795-length-16975-cov-3.428986_pt1 | contig 16975 bp, 16 predicted proteins | sample MGYA00237885_ERZ534234 | MGnify/ENA primary metagenome ERZ534234 (study PRJEB26413, sample SAMN06343907) | marine metagenome | isolation source: coastal waters | place: Atlantic Ocean: West Antarctic... | reverse complement strand
ATCATCCGCTGCATCTTGCGCTCCATTTTTTAAATCATTCCAAAAAGGATGTGTAGATACAATAGATACAATCACATACTCTTGATCTTTATTATCTTTGTGTCTTGATCCATGTGCTTGTGCATTGTTTGCAAATAACAAGGGAGCAGTTGCTCCTAATGCTACACCTCCCTGTAAAAACTTTCTTCTAGATTTAATTTGTTCAGGTGTTCTTTTTTTACCCATAATTCATACCTCCCAATATATTTAGTTTTATATTTTATCATTTAAGGCTACTTGTAAACTATCATATTTATCTAATTGTGGATAAATTGTCAGACAATTACTATTTCAAAATAATTTACTATTTAATTGTCAGACAAAATGTTATAAATAAAGCCAAATAATGCTCGAAATTGATATTGATGAAGTAAATTCTTACAATCAAAATGGTTTTGTAATTTCAAAAAATTTTTTAAAAGATGATTTGTTATCTAAAATAACTAACTCATATGATAAATTTATAATACAAAATCCCAACCTAACATTGGAAGAAATGTCCTCTCCCCATCTTAAGGGGGGAGTTGGCATGAAACATTTAATTGATAAAGAGTTATCTGATTCTTTTTTAGAAATTGGAAAAAGTAATGAAATCATATCCCAGGTTAAAAAAATATTAGGTCCTGATGTAATCTTATGGGGAATGCATATAATGCATAAACCTTCTAAAACCGGAAAAAAAATTCCCTGGCATCAAGATGGAACTTATTGGCCAATCACTCCTAAGGCAACTTGTTCTGCATGGATTGCGATAACAGATGTCAATACATCTAATGGATGTATGCAATTTATTCCACAATCTCATAAAAGAGGAATGCTTAAACATCTTCAAGAAGATAAAGTTAAAAATGATGGAGATCTGAAAGGATCTTTAGACTTAAAAATTGATGAAAAATCATTTGATAAAAATGAAGCTGTCAATTGTATAATTAAAAGAGGGCAAGCTTCTTTTCATGACACATATTTACTCCATAGTTCAGATGCTAATTTCTCTGATCAACCTCGTAAAGCTATTGTGTTAAGATATATGCCCTCATCTAGCTTATTTGATAGGAGTATTCCTGATAGAATAAGTGCAAATGGATTTAGATATGAATTTCAAAATAGACCTATTTATCTAGTATCTGGCAATGCTAAAAATAATGAATTAAGAAATTAAGAAAAACTTTAGATATTTAAATCTCAAATTTTTTTTATATTTTGTTAGAAGAAATAATTGATAAATTAGAATTATCAATAAATTTTTTTAACCTTTTCTAATGCAGAAAAATACTATACTTACTAAAAATGACTTCTACTATTACAGATGTAAGGGCAAAATTATATACTTGGAAGGGGCCTGTACAAAAAATTCATGAAAATTTTTGTACAAATGCGGCTGACTTAATCAATCAAGATAATATTTCAAATGATAAATGGGCTACTTATAAATTTCTTAGTTGGCTTGTTGTGGAAGTAGAAACTAGCGATGGTCACATTGGAATTGGTAATGCTGCATTATCTCCTAAGCCATGTAAATCTGTTGTAGATAATTATTTAAAACCTGCAATTATTGGTGAAAGTATCTGGGATTATGAACATATTTGGCAAAAGATGTATCGTCAAACACTTGCCTGGGGCAGAAAAGGTGTTGGGATGACAGCCATTAGTGCTGTAGATATTGCAATTTGGGATGCTCTAGGGAAGGCTGCAAAGCAACCTGTATTTAAACTTCTAGGAGGTAGGACTAAATCAAAATTACCTTGTTATGCTAGTAAACTTTATAGCCAACCACTTGACTCCCTTGCAAAAGAAGCAAAAGATTATCTTGATCAAGGCTTTAAAGCTATGAAACTAAGACTTGGATGGGGTCCAAACGATGGTGCAGAAGGTATGAGAAAAAATATTGAATTAATCAGAACGGTAAGATCTGTTGTTGGTGAAGATGTAGATTTAATGGCAGATGTTTATATGGGTTGGACATTTGAATATGCAAAAAGAATGATGAGACTTATTGATAATGAAAATTTACGTTGGCTTGAGGAGCCTGTTATTGCTGATGATATTGATGGTTATGCTGATTTAAAAGCTGGTTGTCGAACTCCTATTTCTGGAGGAGAACATGAATATACCTTATTTGGATTTAGACAATTATTAGAAAAAAAAGCAGTAGACGTTGTGCAATTTGATACAAATAGAGTTGGTGGTATTACTCAAGCGCATAAAATATGTGCTTTAGCAGAAGCATTTCAAATACCTGTAATACCTCATGCCGGACAAGTACATAACTTTCACATTTCAATGAGTAGTATCAATGCTCCAATGGTAGAATATTTTCCATTTTGGCCTGTTGAAATTGGAAATGAATTATTCTGGTATATTTTTGATGGAGAACCTCAGGCAAAAAATGGTTTTATTGAGTTGGATGACTCTAAGCCAGGCTTAGGTATCGAATTATCTAAAAAACATATTCATAATTTCACGGTAGAAGAATAAAAACTAATTCATCCAGCCAGCATCTATCTTATGAAATTGAGAAGTAATCATTTTTGAGTCTTCAGATGCTAAAAATAATGCAAGATTAGCTATATCAATTGGATAAATTTTTTCAGGTAGGGATTGTTGTTCCGATCTCCACTTATCTAATTCTTCTGTTAGCCATAAATCAATTTGTCTTTCAGTCATAATCCAACCAGGAACTATAGCATTAACTCTAATTTTAAATTCTCCTAATTCCCTAGCAAGAGATTTAGTAAGTCCGTGGATGCCAGCTTTAGCAGTTTCGTATGCAACTAAATCCTTCATTCCAAGATGCCAACTAATTGAACTAAAATTAATAACTGAGGCATAATTAGCTTTTTTTAAATATGGTATTGCAGCTTTTGTTGCAAAAAATGCATGCGATAAATTAACATCTAATCTATCGTTCCAGAAATCTTCATCAACATCTTCTATTTTATGTCTTTGATCATTTGCAGCATTATTAATTAAAACATCTATCTTATTATTTTTGTCACCTATATCTTTAATAATTGATTCAAGTTTACTCTTGTCTTTAACATCACATTCATAAAAAGTTGGTTTGTAATTTTCATCATTAGATTCATTAATAATTTTCTTAGCACTAATTGAGTCAATATCTAAAAAATATACTAAACATTTTTGCTTAATAAACTCTTCTACCATCACCTTTCCTATTCCTTGAGATCCTCCAGATATTATAACTACTTTATTATTTAAATTTTTGTAATCAGTTTTTTTACTCATTTTGTCTCCACTAAAATAGTTTCTATTTATTGCTTTATAAATTAATTTTTTTTAACTAATTCAATATTCTTAATTATTTCTTTATTTGTTAGTAATTCTGATAATATCACTCCTTCTGGATATGACTTACTATAAATAATATTGAAAGGTATTCCAAACTTATTATAACTATTTAAAAAAGCTTCAATATCTTCATTAGGTTTAGTCCAATCACCTTTAATTAATTTTACATCATTTCTATCAAACATATCTTGAATTTCTTTTGAATTAATAACATTTAATTTATTGAATTGACATGTAATGCACCAATCTGCAGTGATATCAACAAATACTATTTTATCATCTTTAATAAAATCTTCAATTTTTGATAAATTAAAATTATCCCATTTTGACTCAATTAATTTGCCATCATAATTAAAATTAAAATACATAGGAAGAATGAAAAAAGAAATCAGAAGAATAGTTCCTACAAATTTCTTCTGCTTTAAAAAAATTATAGAAAGAGAAAAAGCTATCATTATAAAAATTGTAATAAGTATAAAAAAATAATTAAAATGATTTAACAATAATAATCCAACCCAAATTAAAGTTCCTAATAATAATAATCCTAAAATATATTTTAATATTTGCATCCAGTAACCTGGCTTTGGTAAAAAAGTAATTAAACTTGGGAAAAAGGCAATTGAAATATAAGGGGAGGACATGCCTAAACCCATAAAAACAAAAATTCCAAATAAAACAAAGTAAGACTGTGTAAAAGCTGCAGTAACAGCAGTTCCAACAAATGGAGCTGAACATGGCGTTGCTAAAATAGTTGCAAAAAAACCATTAAAAAAATCTTTAAATTTTAAATTTAATTTATTTTTAAATAAAAAGCTATTATTAACAAAATTAGGAGTTTTAAATTCAAAAAAATCAAATAAATTTAACATAAATATAAAAAGAATAGTTCCTATAACCATTAGAAATACTGGTTGTTGAAACTGCATTCCCCACCCAATATTAACTCCCATAATTTTTAATAAAATTGCTAATAAAGCTAATACTATGAAGGAGCTTATGATCCCTATTGCAGTCATTATAAAGCTTCTATGAATTAATTTTTTATTATTAGAAAGCTGTAAAACAGATAAAAGCTTTATTGATAAAACTGGAAGTACACATGGCATAAAATTTAAAATGAAACCTCCTATAAAAGCTATAATTAAAAAATATATATAAGAAGTGAATTGTGTATTTGAAGTCACGTTTTTTTCTACTTCTAGAATATCTAAAAATTCAAAAGTTGAATTATCGTCTATTAATAAAAAACTTAAATCAAACTTGTCTTTATTAATTAATTTTCTTTTAAATGAAAACTTAGCTTCTATCTCTTTTGAATTTGATGAATATTTTAAAATAGGATTTTGAACTGGTAATCCAAATTCAGAATCTAAAAAAAATTTTGGATCTACAAATTTATTTCTAGATCTAACATTTATAATAATGGAAACATTATTATTATTAAGATATGCTTTAGTAATAACCTCTTCAATATCGCTAATATTAAAAATTTTATTTGGAATTTGTGATAGAGATTTTTCAATATCAAAGAAATGTTTTGTTGTATTCGCTTTTCCTGGAGGAATATTTAGACTTAATTTGGCATTACCAGGTATGCAAATATCTTTGCAAACTAAGTAGTTAATATCTAAATTTACTCTAATTTCTTTAGTTATATCTATAATAGATAATTTTATTGGAAAAATTACTTCTTTTTGATATCCAACAGAATTTAAACCAAGAATTTTAAATTCAATAGGGGTGGGCCATAATATTTCAATATTCTTTATATTTACAGATGAGCTCCAGGTAATATTTTGAGGAAAACCTCCAGCTCCAGGTGACTTCCAATAAGTTTTCCAACCATCTTGTAATTTATACTGAAGTCCTAAATATATTGAACTTTTGTTATCACTATTTGTATATGGAGAAATTAATCTAACTTTCGATTCAACTCCACTACTCCAAGAACTTTCAACACTATAAGCACTTGTACATAATAAAAAAATAAATATAGATAGAAAAAATCTTATTTTTATTAACATTATTGTAATTATATATGATTATGAATAATGCTAAATACTTATATGATATGATATACTAATAAAAGCTAATTAAAAAATGAACTTAAAAGGAAAAATTTTATTATCGATGCCATCCCTTCAAGATGATAGGTTTTTTAAAACAGTAATATATATGTGTGCTCACTCATCTGAGGGCTCAATGGGCATTATAATAAATAAAAAAATTGATTATGATCTGTATCCTGACTTACTTAAACAACTAGGAATAAATAATAATAATAAGAAAATATTTCTTAGATATGGTGGCCCTGTTGAAAGTGGAAGAGGATTCGTATTACATAGTGATGACATAATCAAAAAGGAATCTCTTAATATTAATAAGGGGATAGCTCTTACTAATACCGAAGAATTTTATAATGATATATCTGCAGGTAACGGTCCAAAGAATAGTATTCTGGCTCTTGGCTATGCTGGTTGGGGAGCTGGTCAATTAGAACTAGAAATAATGGAAAATAGTTGGATGTCTTTATCTGTTGATAATAATTTTTTATTTGACGATGAAATTTCTCAAAAATGGAGTCAAGCATTTAAAATCATAGGAGTGGATCCGGCTAATTTATCCTCTAATGCTGGAAGAGCTTAATCAATATCAATTTTTAAATTAAATCTTTATAATTATTATATAATAATATTGCTAAACTATTCATTTGATGAATATTTTTTTTTGCTTTTGCATTAAAAATTTCTAAAGCTCCTTTGCCCAATGCAGCCTCTAATGCATTTTTATATTCTGGTATGCATCCCCAGTCACTAACTGTATTGCTTTTTATTTCTATATGAAATTGAATTCCATAAGCGTGACTTTTATATCTAAAAATTTGATATTTAGTTGAAGATGAAGAAGCAATAAGCGCTATATCTTTGTTAGTTTCTAAATTTGATACCTCATAAGAATGCCATTGAAGAGCTTTTATTGTTTTAGGAAATTCAGAGAACAATTTATCTAATTTATTTTCTTCTTGTAAGTTAATGTCTAAAATACCAATTTCTGGTGGGTTAGATTTAACTACTTTTCCTCCTAATACCTCTCCTAATAACTGACAACCTAAACAAAAGCCAATAAATGGTTTTTCTAAATTAATTACAAACTCCTTAATCTTCTTTTTTTCTTCAATTAACCAGGGAAATTCCGATACCATCCAGGTATCCATCGGACCTCCCATACACAACATGCCATCGTAAATAGATAAATCATTTGGAATAAGATCTCCTTCATCTAATTGTACTGTTGTAATATCTACTCCATCTTTAATCATTAAATCTTTTATGTAGCCAGGTGTTTCACAGGCAATATGTTGTAACACAATAATTTTCATAAATTTTTGATCTTTAGTTCTAAGTTTAACAGACGCTCTTTTAACTTTATTCCACCCAATCCTGAAAAACCTCCAAGCTTTCCATCACTTCGAATGACTCTATGACACGGTATAGCCAATAAAAAAGAGTTTTGTCCACAAACATTTCCTACGTATCGCGGAGAAGTCTTTAATTTTTTTGCTATTTGTCCATAAGTTTTTGTTTTGCCATATGGAATTTTTTGTAATTCTTTCCAAATTTTAATTTGCAATCTTGAGCCCAACATTAAATATGAGAATTTTATTTTTTTTGATTTTCCAGAAAGATAATTAATTATCTCTTTTTTTAATCTATTCAGAGATTTAGAAGATCCTTTTATATTTTTCTTACCAAAAAAAATTGATGTAATTTTATAATCTTTTTCTTCACATGATATCCAACCATAATTAGACTTAAAAGATAAAATATTAATCATATAGTATAAAATATTAACCTAAGCGTTTTTGAATTTTATCAAGAGTTTCTAATTTCTTTATAGGGCCTATACTTGATATTGTCATTGCTCCAGAAACTATTTTTTTAGCAATTTTTTGAACGGTATCTTTAGATACTGCATCGATTTGTTTAATTGTATCTATTGGATCAATAACTTTATTAAATACCAAAAGTTGACGAGCAGCACTCTCACATCTTCTAAAGGCACTTTCTCTTCCCATCATCAAACTAGCTTTTAATTGAGCTTTACCACGATTAATTTCTTTTTCAGAAATAGAATTTGGACTATTTTTTAACTCATCACAAAGAACAGGGATAAGTTCTTCTATTTGTGTATTTCCAGTTCCTGCATATATTCCAAATAAACCTGTATCAGTATAAGATGAGCTAAATGAAGAAATACCATAGACTAATCCTCTTTTTTCTCTAATTTCCTGAAATAATCTAGAAGACATTCCTCCACCAAGAAGAGATGAGTAAACCAAAAGAGAATAATAATCTTCGCTATGGTAATCAATACCTTCAAAACCTAAAAGTAAATGAATTTGTTCTAAATCTTTTTCTTCACGGTATTCTCCTGAAAAATATTTAGAAGGTTCGCGATTATTTGTGATTCCAATAGGAAGATTAACGCATGATTTAGAGATTTGTTCTACAAATTCATCATGATTAATTTTACCAGCTGCACTTACTATCATTTTATTTGGATTATAATGAGATGTCATAAAATCCTTAACCTGATCTCTTGTAATATTTTTAATAATATCTGTTTTACCTAGTATCGATCTTCCCATTGATTGATTTGGGTATGCTTTTTCTTGCCAATAATCAAAAATCATATCATCAGGCTGATCTAAATACATGCCAATTTCTTGAAGAACAACACCTCTTTCACGATTTAACTCATCTTCAGCAAAAGTAGAGTTTTGTAAAATATCTGTTAGAATATCTATACCTAGAGGTAAATCTTCAGCAATTAATTTAACATAATATGCAGTAATTTCTTTTGAAGTATAAGCATTGATGTCCCCCCCAACATTTTCTATAGTTTCTGCAATTTGCAAAGCTGATCTACTCTTTGTTCCTTTAAAGGCCATGTGCTCCAATAAATGTGCAACACCATTAACATTCTCTAATTCATCTCTACCACCAACAAAATTCCAAATACCCATAGAAACTGTTTCTAAACCTGGCATATTTTGTGTGACAACACGCAATCCATTATTAAGAGCTGAAATTCTAATCATAATTTTATATATTTTTGATAATAAATGATTTTATATCTTCTGAATTATTAGGTAATATAGTCATCTTTTCACTTTTATCAAAGATATTTTCTAAATCCTTGGGAAAAGGTGGTTCTTCACCAATTGCTCTATTAATGGCATCACCAAATTTAGCTGGGTGAGCACAGGCAAGACTTACATAGGGATGATTAGCATTGATTTTATTAAGAACAGACAATCCAGTTGCAGTATGAGGGTCAGCCAAATAATCAAATTTATCTTTAAAGGTTTTAATAATTTCCAATGTTTCATTATTATTTACAACACTTGATTTGTAAATATGTTTAAAATTTTCTTGAACAGAAGATTCAAATAAATATTTCTTTTTATCCCTAAACTCATTCATAATTTTAGAAACTTTAAAACTATCTCTTCCAACTGATTCAAAAATTTGACGTTCAAAATTACTAGATACTTGAATGTCCATACTCGGACTATGAGTTTGATAAACTTTATTAATTTTCATATAGCCAGTTGAAATAATTTTATTTAATATATCATTTTGATTAGTAACAACATGTAACTCATTAATTGGCAATCCCATAAGTTGTGCTACATGAGCTGAAAAAACATTTCCAAAATTACCCGAAGGAACTATAAAACTTACTTGATCTTCTTCTAATTGTAAATAAGCCCAAAAATAATAAACTGTTTGAGCCATTAATCTAGCCCAATTAATTGAATTGATTGCAGTTAAAGATGTTTTTTCTTGAATTGATTTATCAACAAATAATTTTTTAACAATATTTTGACAGTCATCAAAAGTGCCTTCGACAGCAATGTTAAAAATATTTTTATTTAAGATTGAAGTCATTTGTCGTCTTTGAACTTCAGAAACTTTATTGTGGGGATGTAAAATAAACACATTTATATTTTCTTTATCTTTAAAAGCTTCTATAGCAGCTGAACCTGTATCACCTGAAGTTGCTCCTAAAACTGTTATTTTCTTGTTTCTACTTTTAATTGCATAAGAAAAAAGCTCACCTAAAAACTGAAGAGCGTAATCTTTAAAAGCTAACGTAGGACCATAAAATAATTCTAAAATATACTTATTATGATCAAGATTTACTAAAGGAGCTATTTTAGGATGTTTAAATTTATTATAAGCTAAGCATATAATTTGATATAAATCATCTTTGGGAATTTCATTTTCTATAAATGGATAAATAATATGTAATGCTACTTCCTCATATGATTTATCTCGAAGAGTATTAATATCAATTTTAGGCCATTCAGACGGAAGATACAAACCTCCTTCTTTTGATAATCCCTGAAAAAGAATATTTAAAAAACTTTCATTTAGTTTATTATTTTGAGTACTTAAATATAGCATATTTAATAAATATTAATGTTAAAGATATCGATTAGTAATATATTCTTTAAAATATTTAGCATTTAAAGAACTGTTTGTAACCTTTTGTAAAATTTCATCAGAACTAAAAAAACTGGCTTTTTCATGAATATTCGTTTTTAGCCATTTTATTAATGATTTAAAATCACCCTTTTCAATTTTATTATCTAAATCAGGAATATCTTTTCTCAATTTATTAGCAAATTGAGCAGATGTTAAAGCACCTATTGTATAAGTTGGAAAATATCCTATCAATCCGGCATACCAATGAATATCTTGTAAGCATCCATTTGTATCATTATCAACATCTATTCCAAAAATTTTTTTATATTCATCATTCCACACATCAGGAATATCATTTACTTTTAAGTCACTATCAAAAAACATTTTTTCGATGTTAAATCTAAGCATTATATGAAGGGGATAAGTGACTTCATCTGATTCAACGCGGATATAAGTTTTTTTAACTCTTGTACCTAATTTATATAAATTTTTGAAGGAAAATTCTTTTCCTGTTATATTAAATGATTCTTTTAATAAAGAAGATAAGAATTTCTTAAAAGCCAATGATCTAGTAATTTGCATTTCAATTAATAAAGATTGACTCTCATGCATTGCCATTCCGCGAGATTTACCTGCAGGTTGGTGATGCCATTCTTTAGGTAAGCCTAATTCATAAAGAGCATGTCCTGTTTCATGCATAACACCCTCTAAAGAAGAGAAGGGATTAACATCACTATATCGAGTAGTAATGCGAACATCTTCAGTGGCACCTCCACAGAATGGATGTTCACTTTTATCCAATCTGCCTCTAGTAAAATCAAATCCAATTTTTTTCATAAGAAATTTAGCTATAGCATGCTGAGTTTCAGGTAGAATACCTTTATTGAATGGAATGAAAATTTCATTTTTTTGAGCCTCTATAATATTATCAATAGATTCAATTAAAAAAGGTTTTAGATCATCAAATAAATTTTTTATCTGATCAACATTTGCTAGAGGTTCGTATTTCTGAATCAAAGCCTGATAAGGAGAGCAGTTAAGTTTATCTCCAAGTATATTTGCTTCTTGTTTTGTTAAATTTATTAATTCTTCTAGAGATTTACTTACTAAACTAAAATTACATTCTTTTCTTGCCTGTTGCCATAAGCCTTCACAAGTTGCAGATGCTTTTGATAAAGCTTCAACCAAATCCACAGGAAGAGCTGATAAAAATAAATGTTCTCTTTTCATTTCGTTAAAGTTAGCAAGATCATTTAATTCTAAATTACTTACATCAACTTTTTGAATCAAATCTATTACATTATCATTTGATAAAATTTCATGTCTTAGTTTTGACATATATGCTAACTGTTCACCTCTTTGATTGCGTGCATTTTCAGGCATAGTAGTAGCCATATCCCAGTGCAATATACTTTGAATATCTGATGAAATTGAAGCCTTAGCAAATATTTCTTTTAATTTTCTGTATGGTCTAAGCATTATTTATTTTTTTTTAAATAAACTAAAAACAATATAAGAAAAGAAAAACTCATACAAAACCAAGTAATCGCATAATGCAAATGATTATTTCTAAATTCATGTCTGTGACTAGAGGGTATTAAAAAAACCTCCTTATTTACACTCATCTTTTTTATAAAAAATTTATTTTCTAGTGGAATATTGAGAAAATCACTAATTGTATTCAAATTATAAGTGTACCATTCATTATTTCTTAGATTATTGCTTGGAGTAAAAAATTTTGCCTTTCGAGGAAAGCGAATATAACCAACGATTACTTCTTCAAAAACATCATTATTAGATTTAAAATAAGATCGATCATTATTTTTAAACCATCCTTCATCTAATAAATATATTTTACCCTTATTAGAAATAAATTCAGAAGCTAAACGAATTCCAGCCTTACCATTAAGTGTTTTTGCTGGAAAGAAAATTTTCTTTTTTCTATTAATTGTACCCGTAGTCTTTATCTTTAAAAACTCTTTAATTTCTGCATCTTCCAATTCTACAGGATTAGATTTACCTAATAAATTGAAGCTCTCAATCAAATTATTTTTCCAATCTAAGCGATAAAGTTGCCATGCACCAAGAATAAGTGTGACTAGTACAAAAGGAAGGAAGATTAAAATTGGTTTAAATATATTCAAGAATTTTTTTTATGCGCCCCAAACATATATGCAAACAAATAAAAATAACCAAACTACATCAACAAAGTGCCAATACCATGCGGCAGCTTCAAGTCCAAAATGACTTTCTGTTGTAAAATGATTTTTATAAACTCTAAATAAACAAACTGCTAAAAAAATTGTTCCAACCATAACATGAAAGCCATGAAAGCCTGTTGCCATAAAAAAAGTAGAAGGGTATATTCCATCTGTAAAAGCAAAAGTTGCTTCAGCATATTCAACACCTTGCATTATTGAAAAAAATATACCGAGAGCTACGGTTATCGATAACGCCTGAATAGCTTCCTTTCTATGACCTTCAATGACAGCATGATGAGCCCAAGTACAAGTTGTTCCAGACATTAATAAAATTAATGTATTTAAAAAAGGAACATCAAGAGGATCAAAAGTAACAATGCCTTCAGGAGGCCATATTCCAACGGCTCCATTGGTATTAAATGTTTCACTGAATTCTTCTATAGGTAATTTAGGTGTTAAGCTTGCATCAAAAAAGGCCCAAAAAAAAGCAACAAAAAACATTACTTCTGAGGCAATAAATAATGCCATTCCATAACGTAATCCTAACTCAACTACAGGAGTGTGTAATTTTTGAAAAGTTGATTCTTTAACAACATCTCGCCACCATAAAAACATTACAGTTAGCATACCTATAGTTCCTAAAATTAATAGCCACTTGGTTTCATAATGCATAAAAAACACAAGTCCCGTTGCCATACATAATCCTGCCATAGCAGCTAGAAAAGGTAAGGGGCTTGGATCTACTAAATGATAAGGATGCTTTTCCCCAACTCCTGGATTATTTTCACTCATTATTTATCATCTATATATTTAAAAAATGTATATGACAATGTTATCGTTTCAATATTTTCCATTGTAGGATCTTCTGCAATTGCAGGATCAATATAAAATACTACTGGCATTTTAGATGTTTCATTTGATTTTAAAGTTTGTTTTTCAAAACAAAAGCATTGTGTCTTAATAAAATAAGGACCAACTTTTTCAGGAAGAACATTAAATGTCGCAGTTCCAATACTTTCATCTAATGAGTTATTTGTTGCTATGTACTCTACTCTTATATTTTCTCCAACTTTAAAAATTTCAATATTTTGAGGAGCTTCAAATGACCAATTCAAATTGTCGTTCACATCTGCATTAAAACGAAGTTTGATGTCTCTATCTATTATCTTTAATGACAACTCTGATGAATATGAAGTAGTTCCACCATAGCCAGTGACTTTACAAAATAAATTGTACAAAGGAACCGAAAAAATAACAATAGCAATCATTGTAAAAAGAATTGAAGATATCAATAGAATTGTTCTTGATTTAGAAGTCAAAATTACACTCCAAAAATATTAGCTTTAAGCATTGTCCATACATAAAAAAATATAACAACTGCTATAAGTATGGCTAAAGTAATGTAATTTTTTAATTTTTGTTTTTTCATTTTCATATTTTCATTAAATTATCAATTAAAAGTGATGCAAAAATACTAAATAAATAAAAAATTGTAATTGCAAAAAATCTTAATCCCTCCTTATTTGGAATATTTTTAATTTTTTTTGATTTTTTTAATTTTATAGAATTAATAATTAAAAAAATATTGAGAAGTGTCGATGCAGATAAATATATGTAGCCTATAGAATTATTAAAGAAAGGAAGATAGCTTACAACTATTAATATAATTGTATAATAAACAATTTGATTTTTTGCATCCTCTATACTTGTTACATTCGGCAGCATTGGAACTTTAACCTTTTCATAATCATTAAATCTGTAAACCGAAAGAGCCCAAAAATGTGGTGGCGTCCAGAAAAAAATAATTAAAAACATAGAGATTGATAAAAAACTAATTTCAGGGACAACTGAGGCCCAACCTATTATTGGGGGAATTGCTCCTGCGGCTCCACCGATAACTATATTAAGGGAGGTCCTTCTTTTAAGCCAAAAAGTGTAAATACATACATAAAATAAAATAGTAAAAAGCAACAGGCTTGTAGCGAGAACATTTGAAAATAAATACATTATTAATAAAGAAACTAAACCTGTAACTATGCCAAAAATTAATGCCTCATTTTTACTAATTATACCAAGAGGAATTGGCCGCTCTTTTGTACGCTCCATATCTCTATCTATATCTTCATCAAACCACATATTAATTGCTGCAGAGGAACCGGCTCCTAGTGTTATAGATAATAATATATAAAAATATTTAATTGGCGATATAGTTTCTGGGGCAAGCATCATGCCTACAAAAGCAGTAAAGATAACCAAAATCATAACTCTTGGCTTCATTAAATACAAATATCCTTGTAATTTTTTTACAAAAGCATTCTCGCTATATTTATATGTCGAAGGTGAATTGCTCACCGTTTTTATTCTTTAAACTCAGGTAATGTTTCAAACTGATGAAATGGCGGAGGTGAAGATAAGGTCCACTCTAAGGTTGTTGCTCCTTCTCCCCAAGGGTTAGAAGCACATTTTTTTCCAAAAAACAAAGAATAAACAATAGAAAAGAAAAAGATCAAAGTAGCTGCAAAAGAAATATATGAGCCATATGAAGAAACAAGATTCCATCCTGCATAAGCGTCTGGGTAATCAGGAATACGACGTGGCATACCTGCTAAGCCTAAAAAATGCTGAGGAAAAAAAGTTACATTAACTCCTATAAAGAATAGCCAGAAGTGAATTTTTCCAAAAAACTCATTATATTGACGTCCTGTCATTTTACCAAACCAATAATATATTCCTGCAAAAATTCCAAACATAGCACCCATACTTAAAACATAATGGAAATGAGCAACAACATAATATGTATCATGCATAACCGTATCAATTCCTGCATTAGCTAAAATAACTCCTGTTACACCTCCTAGTGTAAATAAAAAAACAAAACCCATTGCAAACAACATAGGAGTTTCAAAAGTAAGTGATCCACCCCACATTGTTGCAATCCAACTAAATATTTTTATTCCTGTAGGAACTGCGATGATAATTGTTGCTAGCATAAAATAAGCTCTTAAATCTGCACTCATACCAACCGTGAACATATGATGAGCCCAAACAATAAATCCTATAAATCCAATTGAAACCATGGCATAGGCCATTCCTAAATAACCAAAAACTGGTTTTCTTGAAAACGTAGATATAACCTGACTAACAATTCCAAACGCTGGAAGAATCATAATATAAACTTCGGGATGTCCAAAAAACCAAAAAAGGTGCTGGAATAAAACAGGATCTCCTCCTCCAGCTGGATTAAAAAAAGTTGTTCCAAAATTTCTATCAGTAAGCAACATTGTTATTGCTCCACCTAAAACAGGAACTGCTAATAAAAGTAAAAAAGCGGTAATAAGCATTGACCAAACAAAAAGAGGCATCTTGTGAAGTGTCATCCCAGGTGTTCGCATGTTTAATATAGTAGTAATAAAGTTTACAGCACCTAATATTGATGAGGCGCCTGCTAAATGAAGAGAGAAAATAGCCATATCAACTGATGGTCCAGGATGTCCCAGTTTAGAAGATAAGGGAGGGTATATTGTCCATCCCGTTCCAGCTCCAGATCCAATAGTTGCTGAAACAATCAATAAAATTAGAGCTGGAACTAAAGCCCAAAAACTAAAATTGTTAAGTCGAGGGAATGCCATATCAGGTGCTCCTATCATTAAAGGAATAAACCAATTTCCAAAACCTCCAATTAAAGCAGGCATAACTACAAAAAAAACCATTAATAATCCATGAGCAGTAATAATTACATTCCAAGCTTGACCATCAGCAACGATATCTAAACCAGGACTTGCAAGTTCAGCTCTCATCAATAATGAGAAAAAACCACCAATTAATCCAGCAATAAGTGCAAAAATGATATATAGAGTTCCTATATCTTTATGGTTTGTAGAAAAAAACCAACGGCGAATAAATCCTGGCTTATGATCGTGATTTAAAGTTTCACCATAGCTCATAATAAACTCCTCAATTATTTATATTAGCTAAAGCTAATGTATTATTTTTAATTTTAGCAAATTTATCTTTTGTTTCTAAAACCCAAGTGGTAAATTTTTCTTCTGAAACTGCTTCGATAACAATTGGCATATATCCATGACCCGTACCACAAATCTCGGAACACTGACCTCTATAAATTCCTGGTCTATCAATTTTCATCCAAGTTTCATTCAATCTTCCTGGTATAGCATCTTTTTTAACACCAAGAGATGCTTCGATTTTCCCAGGTTGGGGGCCGTGGGGCAATCCCATGGGATGATAGGTAATAGATCCAGGCTCAACACCTTTTCGACTCATGAAATCACCTTCTACATAATAGAGTATTTCATCAGAATCCACATTGCTGTGGGCATATGGTGCTGGTATCGCCTCTGGATGGTAATCGAAAAGACGAGAGACAAAATTACAAATAACCAATCCCGACGCTTGGAATGCTTGATGAACGGGTGGCGGTTGATGGACCTTTCCTGTAATAGGCATAAAATCATTCACATTGAATACCCACGGAAAATAATAGCCATCCCAGCCAACTATATCAAATGGATGGTTTTTATATTCATAAGATTGAAGCCCTTTGGCTAATCGAACTTTAACTTCAACTGGTCCCGATGAAATAGCTTTTTCAAATTGAGGCGTTTTAATGTCTCGCTCGCTGTAAGGTGATCGCTCTAATAATTGGCCCAGTTTATTTCGATAGCGGTTAGGTGTTTCAATGGGGCCGGCTGTTTCAATAATGAATAATTCCATGGATTCAGACACATCAAGTTGCCAAATTACACCGCGGGGGATAATTGCATAATCACCATAAGATAAATCCAATGTGCCGAAATTGGTGCTGAGCTTCCCCGTACCACCATGAACAAATATACATTCATCAAAACTGCCATTGCGATAGAGGTAATTCATGGAATCAGATGCTTTAGCTTTTGAAAGAATCACATCTGAATT
>ENA-OSJC01001791-OSJC01001791.1-marine-metagenome-genome-assembly--contig:-NODE-1791-length-16997-cov-4.783215_pt1 | contig 16997 bp, 15 predicted proteins | sample MGYA00237885_ERZ534234 | MGnify/ENA primary metagenome ERZ534234 (study PRJEB26413, sample SAMN06343907) | marine metagenome | isolation source: coastal waters | place: Atlantic Ocean: West Antarctic... | reverse complement strand
TTAAAAATGGAGCAAAGTTAAACAGGGCTCAAGGTGTTGAAGGTAAAAAAATCAAACAATCATTTCGTGATGGATACGAGCATTGCTTTTATGAGCCTATTATTAAAATGGTAAAAGAAAAATTAAAAAAATATCCAAAACTAAAATACGGTGAAAACAAATCTAAATCTCAACGCAATAAACGCAGTGAACTAAACAAAATTCTGAAATATTGCGAAAAACATAGGAATGACGGAGGCGTCCATCAAGATAAGTTACAAGAAATAGCAATAGAAATCAACGCTAGAATTGTAATAGACTTTCCATTTACAGGTGATAGGATTGATGTAAAACCTAACGGGCGTTACAAACACTCTTTCAAGTTTAACAATATTAGTTTCAATCATTTACACGCTTGTGATAATTTACGAATGGACGGTAAACCTGAGTATGTAGAAAACATTGAATTGACTGACGACATTTTATACTGGAAAGAAAGTAAAACAGGTGATATTTTAAAGGCGTGGCGCAAAGATGGCGCAGTTTTGTCTTCAAGCGGTAGCAACAACAACAACTATCACGAATTTGTAAAGGAGAACAGTCAATATTCTCTTCGTTCTCAAACGCCTATCAGCGAATTCATTGAAGCGTCTTGCGTGTATAATAATTCTATGAACCTTCATACAGAAAAAGAAATAGACCTTGATAAAATTTATCAAATGGATGAAAAAAAATGTTATTTACAAAGTAAAAACACGCCATTTTACAACGGATTGGGTATTATTTTAACAACATTCGAAGTAAGAGAGTTTACATTGGAAGAAGTGAAACAAAATGCTGGGTTTTACCAACTGAGAGAAGTTGAGTATACTCGTCAATTTCCAGATCACATTTTCGAAGCAGAGGGCAGGGTAATGTACTCGGCAGAAATTCTATACTTAGCCTCTCTTAATATTAAATTTCGAATTGTTGCTGGAGCATATGGAGAGCAGGGTGATACAATTGATGATATAGATTTACATAAATATTTTGACGACGAGGACAAATCTTACAGAAAAGCAGTTGGGCGTTTCAATTGTGTACCAAAACACGATACTTTCAAGATGAAAGCAACGGAGGGTGATTATTATAAACATCTTTTATATTTGGCAAATAGGTTTCACGACAAAGAAAGAACGCGAGTATTCTGTACTAAAAAAGGAGTTTATGATATTGTAACTCCTGCGGAAGCAAAACATCATTTTAGCACCATAACATCTATGATTTTGTCCTACGCGAGAATTAGAATGATTGAATTTGTTAGAACCAGTATGAATTGGTCGAATGTTCTAAGAATAAATACAGATGGTGTATATTTGAGAAATAATTTACCAAAAGAAACGGATACGATGAGGTATAAGCCGATTGAATTAAAAAGCAATGAAACATTCTTTGCGGCTGGTACATATTTGGTCTATCACAATCCTTACTATCAAGTTGCTACAAGTGAAAATAAAAAACAAATTAATTACTATGAAGGTGCTGGTGGCTCAGGTAAAACGGAAACATTATGTACTGATAAAACTAATGTAGCGTTATGCGTGTTTTCTCCAACTTGGAAATTAGTAAAACATATAAAAGATAAGTATCCTGTGACCTGTTCGACTTGGGCGAAATTAAAAGAAGAAACGGAAAAGGGACAAAGTTTAAAAAGAGTGATACAAAATTATAATGTTTGGGCTTTTGATGAGGTCAGTATGATGAGTAATGAATTCAAGAATTACATAATCGACTTGGCTAAAAAGCACAACAAAAAGATTATATTTATGGGTGATGTGGGATATCAATTGCCCTGCTTTGGAGAGGGTGAAACTCCGTTTACAAATGACGGGATAGAACATACAGTACACTTTAAACATAATTATAGGTTCTATCCAGGTGATGATATTAGAAGAATAGCAAAGCATCTTCGACAAATGATGCGAGATAAATACCTATTCAAAAGTCAACTGAAGTGGGTGTTGAAGCAAGACAATGTAAAAATTGAAAAATATGAGGATATTAAACCAACTGTTAACGATATGATAATTACTTCTACTAAAAAAAATATAAATGGTTTCAGTAAAAAATATAAAAACGGAATACCTGAACTCATAGGTTGGAATGAAGGTAAAACTGAATACGACAATTACAATAAATATAAGAAAAAATGGTACATCAAGGCAAATTCTTCAAAGTATAAAAACCAAGAGATTGTAATACAACATACAAAACCAGCGACCGAGTGCGTAGAACAGTATGCTTTTACTATTCATTCAGTACAGGGTGAAACTATCAGTCCACCGAATAGGTTATATATAGATGTTAGAAGAATGTGGGCGAACGAACATTTATATACAGCAATAAGCAGATCCAGGTCACTGAAGCAAATAATATTTATTGTAGATTAAAAAATAATTTCCCGTTTATCATATTTCCAATCCTCTTTATTACCCGTAAGTTTGGAGTTCTTTAATTTACTTGGCGCTTTGAAATTATAAATGTAGTCACTAAACTTTTTTTTATTAGAATGGGTTGTATGAATTGCTATAAAATTAAAATCATCTTTATTAACAACGCTATCAAAGACCTCGTAACTTTCTCTTAAACCTTGCCTCCCACTATTTAATGATAAGAATGAGTTAATAATATTTTCTCTTTCTTTTCTCGCTTGTAACTTAGTAGTAAATAAAAAATCAGTATTCAATCTAATTTGTGGTGAGATGCCAGTAAAAATTTGACTAATTAGTATAACCATCATATTAGAATTGGTATCGTGTGATAAATGTCTTCCATTTACAGCCAATTTATTCAATAACTTATTCTTTCTCATATCAGCACCAAGACCTCCACTCCCAACCATATCATCAAGTATCAAAATTATATTGGATTTGATGATGTCTTTTTTTTTTGCTTTGACATTATGTTTTTTCACTTTCATTTGTGTATCAATAATATTAGGGAGAACATCTAAATTTTGGTATCTGTAATTACTTGGAATACCATCAAATCCAGCATTTGTTTTACTAAATAAAAATACACCCTGAACTTTATTCTTCTTTGTATATTCTTCTAAAAAATGTGTAATTAAATGTGATTTACCAGATCTTCTACTAGCAATCACTATCATAAAGGCATTTTGATTTACAGTATTAACATTAAAATCCTTGAAATTAAATTTCTTTTTTACTTCTCTTCTCCCTAATTCTTCTTCATCATCACTAAAATCATCGTCCACTTTTACCTGCTTCTCTTTACTTTTCTTACTTTCTATGTCTCCACCTAATTCTGTCTCTACCATATCTGCGTTCATTTCCGCTCTTAAGTGATGGGAACTCATACCTATGGGTAATTTCTTTGTAGATTTGTTTTTACTTGAAAATCCAGCACTTTTATTCATTATATATAATAATTATATAATAAATTTACCAAAGTAGATTACCAGCGTAGTAACCATTTGAACCTCTTATTGCTATGTTCTTTGCGTGACGGTTTCTGTAGGCTTTCCTTCTCTTATCTGCGAAGTCCTTTCCCCTTGTTCTTGTAAAAGTTGGGTAGTCGCCCATCCCAAGCGCTCCAATAGACGCTATTTTGTCACCAATTTTATTAAAAACATCTATTTTCTTCCCTTTTCTTGTACTTGGCTTGACAGTTACTCCAAGTTGAGATGCCCTGTTTTTTGTGTAAGAACTAATTTTGTAACTCATTTATAAAATATAGAGAGAAAATTAAAAAAGTGAGTGAGTGTCATAGGAGAAGTATAAATCTAGAGAAGTAAAGTGTGTTAATGAAGTAATTGGTGCGAGGTCAGCATCTAGTAATTGACACTCAAAGACCTCTGGAATGTTGTCCGCATCTAGTTTTAGACCCCCTCCAAAACTGAGAGTTTCAAGGGCTGCCGTAGATTTTTGGGTCGGGAAACTTAAAAATCCTGTTTTGTCGTTACTGTGAAACTGATTTGCTGATAAGAATGGAATTCGAACAAACACCTGCGATTTAGCATAACCAGTCCCGACTTTATTAATAATTGCGGATTGAAGGGTCAGGTTTTGCGATCTGATTGGGTTACTAAGGAATATTTTGTTGATACCAGCGTTTGCTGTCGGGACAATTTTTAAATGTAGGGTAGGCATATTTATATAATGGCTTTAGATAAAAAAATTTCAAAAAAACTAACATTATCAAAAATATTTTATCTACCGTTAATTTATAAAATGTCCCGCAACCGAAAGCCAAGTAAAGCAACCACTGAGGAAATTCGTGAATTTTACAAAAAAACGAAAGACATCATTTCTAAAAATGGAATGTATTATGACAGTATTACCAAAAAATACAAAAAAGCGCTAAAGCAAGATGGAAAAAGTAAAGGTAGCGGCAGACCATTAGTTGCTGATAGTAAATATAAGAATTTTCTAAAGAAATTAAGTGAAGATGAGAAAGGTGATATGACTTCTTTAGAACAAAGAGCAAGAGATAAAGGATTTAGTCAGTTACAGAAAGAAAGAAAATTATTTGGTATGGCTGGTGCTGCGGCTGTTGGTGCTGATATGGCAGCACAAGCCAGTGTTATGAAAAAGGCACAAGATGAAGCACCAGCACCAGCAACAAATATTAGAAGAAAATCAGCCAATCCTCAAGATGGAGCAAATCCTCAAGATGGTCTAAAAGTATTGAGTGATAAAGGTAGTCCAGTGAATACACCAGCACAAACTAAACTAAAAAAAAGAAAAGATAAAGTAAAACTTGGGTTACCACCAACGGCAACAGATAAAGACCTTGAAAATGCTAAGGAAGATGCTAAAAGAGCAGTTGAAGAATTCAAATCTTCTAAAAAAAGTGAAGAGAAAAGTAAAGGTGAAAGAAGAGAAGAGAAAGAAAAGGTCGCAGAGGGTAGAGGTATTCAGTCTGGAAATTTAAGAAAGAAAAAAAGAGAAGAAGGTGAAAAAGAACAAGAAGCACAAGCAGAAAAAATACAAGAAGCGGAAGTTGTAGATAATGATAAACCATTACACGATTTAGCAGATGTAGAACACGATATAGACCACCAAACTGAACGACCCTTTGTACCAAAAGGTGAAGAACAAATAGCAGTAGAACAACCAAATTTAAAAGGAGGAGAAGGAAATAGAAGAAAAAAAGGAGAAGGTTTTTATGAAGAACCAACAACAGGACAACCTAAGGAAGAACCCATACCAGTACCACAAGAAGAAGCAAATGTGAAAATGGAAATAACAGACAAGCCAGATCTTGAAGTAGAAATTGATAAATCACCTATGGAAGGTGTACCACAAATGGGACAATCATTTATCTCTCCAGCCAGTGAAAAAGTAAGTATGGAACGTAACAGAATGAAATATTCTCCTAAAAGATTGTATGAAGAATGTAGGTCTTTTGTTAAAATTTACAGCGATGATATTAAAACTCCGTCTTTTAAAAAGTTAGTAGAAAAATTCTCAAAAATGAGTGAAAAATCTTCAGTAGAAGTATTGAGAAAAATACACAGAGAATTAGAGGAAGAAGTTATAGAATACTATCAAGGCAGGAAAGGTTTGAGGTTGGGCGTGATTATTGACCCAAGTGTTTTAGGTATTAATGTTGCACAATTACAAGGTTTGATGGCGCCGCAAATGCCTATGGCTATGGGTAGTCAGGTTACCGAAGTGGGTACTCAGGCAAGAAGAGTAAAAACAAAAGACATTCACTATCATTTAGGAGGAAGGCAACACGCTACCAATGCTGTTTTACCTGAAGGAGACAACCTTGAAAAGCACGAAACCGAAAAGAAACATACAAAAGGAAGAGTAACTGTACCAATTGTTGGACGCCAAAACTGGTTGTTAAAGAAAAGTGGAAGAAGTCGTATCCCGAAAAATTTAAAAATTAGGTAAATATATGAACCCAAACTTTAGGAAATTACCAATGGATATAGTAAATAAAATTTTACTGTATGCCCCAATCAATCCACCACACCATAAAGCCTATAAAAAAGGAATAAGAGTAATCACAAGTTGCGAATTAAATTGTAATTTATCACCAGGAAATGTAGTATTATACGGAGGCGGAGCAGAAGAAAATCAATTGAACGAAGAATGGTTTTTATATTTGCTAACCCAAGAGTATGGAGAATAAAAATTTTTTCTATTATTAATATAATATATGAATAATATAAATGAACCCAAAAAACGAGGACGACCAAAAAAAGAAAAAGCAAAAAGAGGAAGACCAAGAAAAGCACCATTTACTGAAGAAGAAAAAAGAATTAGGAAAAATAAAAATCTCAAATATTACAGAGACTATTATAGAAGAAAAATTGCCACCAATCCAAAATGTATTAGAAGATCAACAAAATACGAAAAAAAAAGAAAAACTCTCCAAGGACAGGCATTATTACAAACAAAATCGGGAACTGATAAAGCAGAAAGCGAAGAACAAATACAAGGAAAGAATGAAGAATAGAGAATATCGGTTCAATTATTTAGCAAGACAGAGGGGTTACAATAAAAAACGTAAAAATTCTGGCGTTGTATCAATTAATAAATTATTATATCCCGTAGACCCGTTCAAGAACCAAGAAAGTGTAATAATAATTTATGAAAAACCATAGGGGTTTGTTCTCGTTTTTTGTATAATTTTATTATATATAGTAATTATATAATATGGCTAACGCAGTTTTAAACTCAAATTCTTCATCGGCACTCATTAGCGCCTTAGACGCAGTTTCTTCAGCAAAAAATCCTTTCGAATACTCGTACGCGTCCAAAGGTACGCTTGACTACTCCCACGTCCCCGCTCACGCAAGAGTAATTAGCACTTCTCAGTGTACTTCTCCTGGATTTAACCAGAACAACGACTTCCAAGTACTTAAGAGTGGTATCCTCGAAAACGGCTTTATTAAGATGACATTAACTAATAAGTCAGGTGCGGCAGCCGACTATAACCCATTTATTGGTAATCTTCAGGTTGCCGAAATACAGTTGATTACACAAGGCAAAGTCATATGTTCTAGTAGACCATTTGGAAGAGCGTGTCTTATGAGTGATGCTCCATACGGTAGAAAAAAGAATATGGAAAAGGGTTACGGTCTTCAGTCTATTCGTCACGCAGATGTTGCCGATGACGCTGAAATCACTTTCTATATCCCACTTGGTTTTGCTGCTTTTGATAGTCCAGCGAACTTTATTGATACAAACTTTACCGAACCACTTGTCGTTCGCGTAAGACTTGAGGCTGCTAACACATACGCAAATGCCTCCGCGTCTTCTTTCGCCGCAGTTGCTTTAACTTTGACAACTTTGGAACTCGTCCAGGTCTTCCGTATGTTACCGTCCGATCTAGAGCAAAAAACTATAGAGGCAAATTATAGTGAAGACGACCTTGTCAAGGTAATGTGGGATTTAGTAGAGGAAAGTTCTCAATCGACCCCAACAGCAGCAACTTCCCAGGTTCTTACACATACTGTTACAACTAACCGATGTATTTCAAAATTATTTATTGCCGTTGAGGATATTATTACAACCGCTGGAGCAGATTTACCAGGCTCAGCAGGTATTGGTGATTACTTGGAATTAAGTAAAATAAAAATTTCCTGTAACGGTCAATCCATTGTTGATATAGACGCTGGACTTGTAGGTTATATGCTTGGTACTACGGCAGGAGTTGAAAATTCACCAAATGCTGTTGGTAATTACTGGGATAACTCATTTTCTCACTCTCAAAATATTTACTGTGTTGACTTCGGCTTACTCAAAGCAACCGATCACTTTTCTGGTATGATTTCTGCTCGTGAATTAAATCAATTAAAGGTTACTGTAACATCTTCTTCTGGTACGGCTCTTATTGCTACGCTCCACAACCTTCGTATTGCTATGATATGTCCTCAACTCGAAAGTACGAGCAGTTCGAGCGGTAAGGTATCCACTTCTCTTTCTTCGTAAACGGGGGACACCCCCAAACCCCCTTTTGTTTGACTTTTTTAAAGTCTTCGTAAAAAAATTGATAAATTTAATTTAATATTAAAATATACATTAATATTAAATGACACCACTAGAAAAAGCAAGAACACAAGATTATTACAATTGGTATGAAGACCAGTTAGATGATAAAAAAATTCAAGAGAGAAGACGAAAATTTATTAGAGATAGGGAGAAGTGTAATATTTGTTTATTTGTGGATTACATAAAATCATTCTTCTTTTAACTTTTCAAAAGTTATTTGTGTTTCAACATTACGTGCCTTTTCATATTAGTTCGTGTGATATGTTTTTCACAAGTAGTACAAGGTATCTTTTCTAAGCCACGTTTATTAGATTTTTCAGAATTTTTCAACCTTTGCTTCTCGTTTTTTCTGTAATATTCTTTCATATAATCTCTATGTTTTTGTGCTTGTTCGGGAGTTCTGTTTTTCATCTTATATAATAATCTAAACATTCTTTTATATTATTTTAATTCAATTTTATTATATACAATATATATATATGAGCGGCATTCAAATGTCTAATATTAAGAAAGTAGCAAAAGATGAACCAACAACTGAAGATGATTTTTTAGAAGAATTGAAGACCCAAAACCCAGAGGAGTTAAGTGAATTTCAAAGGCAGAGAGAGATGATAGATGAGTTTGATGACATTTTTAGCGAAGAGTTTGATATGACAGGAGATGAGAGTATGATAAAAGTAATGAAAATGTTTGATGATTACAATAAAGAAACGGAAGGTTATTTACAGAAAATACAAAATAGAGAGGTAGAAATGAGTAGTATGGAAACAAAAACGGCACAAGCAGAGCAGGGTGAAATTACAACAGAACCAGAAGTTGGTGATATAAGTGATTTATTTGAAAGCAAAGTATTAACAAAGAGAACATCTTTCTTATCGAGACAACTTAAAAAATTTAGAGAGTGGAGATCAAGAAATAAAGGAAATCCTGAAATAAGTGATGAATTAGATGGTGACGATGTTTTTGGTGACTTGGATAAAATGGAAGAAGAATTCAAATCATTTAACAATCAAACGGATTTAGAAGTAAATGAAATGATGGGAGAGAGCAAACAAATAGAAATGACACCTAGAGGCAATCCAAGCGAAATAACTCCAGAAGAAGCAGATTTATTTGATGATTTGAATATATGGGGTGAAACAAAGAGTAGTGGAAACCTAGAAGCCTTTGGTGAAGGTAAATTACCACCAGAAATATCACAAAGTGGATTTTCAGCAGAAGAACTTGGAGTTGAAATGTCAGGTGATGATTTTATTATCAGTGAGGGCGGACAAGTATTAGACCTAACAGGGGTTGAGGGAGAAGAAATGCTTGGTAGAATAGCATCTATTGTATCAGCAAACGCGGAAACAAGTGGTGCTTTAGCAAGAGGGTTATCGATGGCAGGAGATGCTCTTGGAGTTGTAGGTATTGGTCTAGCAGTTGGTTCTACTATTTATCAAATTTATGATGGTATTTCAACGGAAAATAAATACGAGGAGGCAGGAGATACATATGTTGCGATGGGAGGTGACATTACAAAAATAAACAAAGCATTACGAGAAAGTTATAATAGAAGCGCGAAACAAATGAATGCTTACACACAACTCTATCACAAGTGGGTTTTTCAAAAAAATGACCCAACTCAAGAGGACAGAGGTAGACAGATGCCGTTATTTAATTATTCTAGTAACTTTGATAGCATCACGACAGACCAAAGAATGGATAAAATTTCCACGTTTATGATTAGTTCAGTCATTCAAAAACAGCAGAAAGATTTATCAAAAATGGTACCAGCAATGAGAATAGGATTACAAGCATTATATAATACACAAAACGAAAGATTAAAAAAGAACATTATAGAAGGACTTGATAGAGTTTCACAAGGAGCAGTCAATACAAAATGGGATTGGTTAAAAAATATGATTGGAACAGACCCAGATAGTGCCAGTGACCTAATGAGTGTAGATGTGGACGCACAGAAAGCAGGAGGAATTAAATTAAAAGCAATCTACGACGCATACAGAGAAATGGATTTGAGAAATAAATTTATGACGAAAGCCTATAATTTAACAGCAGATACAAAAGAAGCACAGGACGAAAGATTTCAATTAAATACTATGGATAATAGAATGTTAGGACACTTTGAAGATCAAACCAACCAAGACCCTGCTTTTCAAACCGCATTACAGGCAAGAACTGATGAAATAAATAAAAATTTTAAGTTTAGAGTAGATAGAGAGTATGCTAAACATTTCCAAGATATTAATGTGAAATGGAAAAAGAGTGAAGATATGGTTGCTGGAAATACCGTTTTGCCTGAACCTATGAGAGCACGAATAATAAAATCTTATGAAGAAAAAAGAAAAGCAGAGTGGAATGTGTGGAATAGAAAAAAACAAAAGGCTTATGGGACTGAATTATCGAGAGAGCAAGTAGCACAGAATAATTATCCAAAAAAATACCAGTTTATGATTGACCTTAAAAAAGCGAAGCCCTATTGGATTGAATACTATAAGAAAAACAAACAAAAATATTATGATGCTGATATGAATGAAATTCTCTCTAATCGAAAAAAATGGTTGGAAGGGACAGATAAAAAAAATATAAAACCAAGATCTGAAGACAAAGTACCGCCACCATATACAGGAGATGATGATAGTGATGACTATAACCCATTCATAAATCCAAAGAAAGACATTAAAAGAAAATTAAATCCTGATTGGAAACCTCCAAAACCAGTTGTACCGAAACCATCAAAACCTGATGAACCAGTACAACCAAAGCCACCACCATTACCTCCAGCACCAAAAAGACCAAGACCATTAAGAAAATTGTTAGGAGCAACAGATTTTGACTTTGAACCAGAAAAAGATAATGAATTTGATGATGATGTCGGGTTTGATGTTAATATGGCGCTTCATATGCTTCATTTGTGCGAACATTCATATAAGGCGTTTGAAAAATATTCACTCCAACCAAAACAAGATACTTTTTACTATGATGTTATTAGAACTATGGGAAGTGAGGATTTTGCTGTAAGCGAACAAGGTAGAATGTATTACTCTCGAACAGATAATGTTATTAGTATAGCATATAGGGGAACAGATTTTGGTAGAATTACAACTGGGAGACCCGACTTATTTATAGCGGATTTAGTACAAGATTTGGCTGCCGATAAAACAAATTATGAAGGATTACTATTACATCAAGGATTTTTAAATTTTTTTCTAAGCACACAAGGCGAGGTAATGGATTTTATCAACACTTATATTAACAAAGACACTCTTATATATACAACAGGACATTCATATGGAGCACCCCCAAGTGTATTACTTGCTTATATGTTAAATAAACATTACGGAGAAAGGAGAGCAATAAATTATAATTTTGGTTCACCGAGAGGAATGGATAGAGCCTCAGCAAGAATAGTAGCAACACAATTAACATCGTTTAGAGTTGCTGACATACACGACCCTATACCTTTACTACCACCTTCTTCTATGAATTTTTTCCACGCAGGGAGAACAATATATTTACACGAAGAAGATATGAAAGAAATTATTGATGTGGAGGAGGCAGATAGATTATATAATATTGCTGGAACTACTGTAGCAAAACAAGGACTTATAGCGGTAATGATTGCTGGTATTAAAACGTTAATTTTGGATTTACCAACGACGGAACAAATACCACTTGTTGACAGATTGACAAATTTGTTATATAACACAGTCGTACCCTCAGGTGGTGTAATGGGATTATATGAAAATATAAAACAATTTGCGTTATTTGGTATGTATTCGATAGGAATGATAACTAACCCAAGAGTAGGACGAAATGCTGATATGGATATGCGACCTACAAGAGCAAGAGCGCAGCGAATGAACCCGTTAACCGCATTACAGGTACTACAAAGAGACACTATTGTTTCAAGATTTACGTCACGTTATCCAGGAATTGAAAGATATTTAAACAGAGATATACAAATTGATAGTTTTTCTACTCCTGAAAACTGGTCTACATTAATGGAAAGTGAAGGGTTACCTGTAGGAAGCGCTGGTCGATGGCATAAAAATTTGGTAGATGGCGTAGTTGAAGCAGGTATTGCTCCGAAAGAAGCATTGGAAGGATTTTTATTACAAATGGAGATGATGTCGTTTCCAGAGGCAGTATCGGAATATCAAGAATTTATGAAAAGTAGAAGAATGGCTTGGTTATTGCCTATTTTCCCAAATAAAATAGCACTTAGATCGGCAGCATTAACAGTTGGTGGGTTATTTGGATTGTATCATATTATTAATGGAATTTATCAAACAGTTTCTTTCATTCAATTAAATAAACACTCTTTAGAAAAATACGATGCTTTGTTACACGAACATACTCACAGAGAAATTAAAAATGGTTCAAACGTTAGAACCGAAAAAGATATGCTTGGTGGTGGAGACGCTGTAAAAGATGGGGACGGCAAATTTTATTCAAAAACTGATACGGAATATAATCAAACACCAATATTTACACAGACAGACAACGACCATCTAAAGTTTATGCCAAGGTATCATAGAGATACGGGACTGACTATGATGCCAATTCCGCATAATTTAAGAGGTGCTATCATAGGTTTTACAATTTTGAGTGAAGAGCAGTATAATTCTCCCAATCCTATCAAAGGTTTAATGGTTTATTAGTGGGGAGACCCCACAGACCCCCTTTTGTTTGACTTTTTTTAAAAGTCTTAGATATTTTAGGTAAAAGTATTTAAAAAAAGATTGTTTAGTTAATATAGAATGGAAACAGTTCAAGCAATAGCGATTGACAAAGATACGATTTATGTGGAATGTAGAGCAGACAACTGGCGTAATTGTGGAAATGGTTTTGGCTATCATTTACACGGCAATAGTTCAAAAACTTATGAGGATAGAGAGGAGAGTAGAAGCAGCCATTGTAAAATACCATACAACAATATATTGGTAAATTCAAATACTTACAGAGCCACACTAAAAAAAAGAATAAAAACAGGTAAAAGAAAGGGTACATATATATTTAAGAAGTAATTTTATTAATAAAATATTATCTATTAATAAAGTATAAATGCCTAGACAAACAAAAAACGTAAGAATTCGTGGAAATAAACTAGACGACACAATCTCTAAAGCAGGTAACGCTGGACGCATAGGGATAGTAACTGACCGATTTAAAGTAAAAAAAGAGATGCCTGATGTAGTAAAACAATCAGATTTTCCAAATAAATACAATTTGAGATCAAAAAGGTCGAAATTTGGTAAAACTACAGGAATAAATAGAACAAAATACGAACAAACTAAGTACAAGGAAGAACAGGTTAATATGAGTGGTAAAGAAAGTGGAAAGATTAATAATTTTGAATTTCAAGGACAAAAACCTTTGGTTTACAATCCTTTTGCGCAGAACGCTGGATTTATTAGCGAGATGGGAGGTTACAATGCTGGAGGAGATGAGGAATTTTCTAACATCAAACAAACAGGTGAGGTTCTACCAGTTGATTTTGAACTAGGAGCAAAGAAAAATCAAGGATTACGTATGATTGTAAATCCTGAAAAAGAGAACCCAGTTGTTAAGCCAGGTGGAAGAGTAAAGGTCAGAAGTAAATTGACAATTCGATAACTTTAAAAAAGTTTAACAAAGGGTTCTCCCTAATTTTTTAAAAATTAAATATTAAGTTTATCTATTTAATTTTTTTATAACAGTATTATATATTAAATGGCGGAACAAACCCATCAACAACATATAGTAAATGCTGATAGTATTTTTATAAATAACAGAAACGATAAAAAATCAAGTCATATACAAATCGGTACCAAGGGCGCTTTAGGAGATAATGATTTAAAATTGAATAATTGTAATATAGAAGTGGTTGGTAGTGGTTTTGTAAAAGCAGCAGATTTAAGAACCACTATACTAAAAGATACTAATGGTAACGCTGCTATTACTTTGTCAGGTGGAAATACATTAGACTTTAACACAGCAAATATAGATTTTAATGACGCAACACTCACCAATTTTCCAACACTTTCCGCTAGTAATGTTAGTTCTGCTAATGGGTTCGCCTCATTGGACGCAGAATTAGATAGTCTTCAAACCAATAAATTAAATATTACAGGACACACAGGAAGTAAAATCTTTGTTTCTACATCAGGTGGCGGTATTACCACAAGCACATCGGTTTCAACTTCACAATTAGCATCGGCTATAAGTGACGCAAATTCGGCATTACAAAATTTTAATGGTATGAAAACGCAAACGATAGAAGTAGGTGGTGGTGCTGATAAAACTTCAAACGTAGATTTTAAGATGGTTGCGACAGCGATGAACGGCACACCATCAGGGTGGAAATATTTAACATTAAGGACACCCACTTTATCGGCAGATATAGTTGTGGTTTTACCTGGAACTGCGGGGACATTACAATTAGTAAATGGTTCGGGAAATATTATAACTGATACAGAAAGAGGTAAATTAAATGGTATTGAAACAGGAGCAACAGCAGACCTAACTAACTTACAAGTTAGGGCTTTGGTTGAAAGTGCTGATGATAGTAATGTATTCACAAATCTGGATCACAACAAATTAGAGGCTATTGAAGCAAGTGCCGATGTAACAGATACAGCAAACGTTACTAGCGCTGGTGCTTTGATGGATAGTGAAATGACAGATTTAGCAGGTGTCAAAGGTGTAACTATATCAACTTTACAGGTAAAACCTAGTGAAGGCGCATTTGCTAATGGAGATAAAACTTTATTAGATGCGAATGTTGCTAAATTAACAGGTATTAGTTTTGGAAACAACTCACCTCATACAAACGCAACACGAATAGGACAAGGTACTAATCAACTTACAATAAACAACGACAACTCTGTTAATAGCAACGCCCCAGATGATGGCGGCTTTTTAGAATATAACTCAATAGATTTTTTATTATTAAGAAAACCATCAGCATCCTCTCATTGGAACTTGATTATGGATAGAGGGGATAGATACTGGAGCGGTTTTAGAAGCACTCACCACTGGGATACATTTGACGGAAATGGCGAAACTGGATTAGGAAAATGGCTTACAAGTTGTCCTGGTGAAACGATGTTTTTACAATATTATGCCGAACACAATATTAATTTATGTATGAATGGTGGAATGGTTGGTATAGGAGGGTCGCCCGATTATCCTTTTCACGTGATTGGTTCTGTAAATTTTAATCCAGGAAGCAATCCATATTTTAAACGAATGAGTGGCGAGGCAAGTACCGCAAGTCACGCTAAAAGTTTTGATTTAGCCGCGAACTCAACGACAGCAACGTCAGCATTTTTCACTCATAACATTTATGCGTTGGGTGTTATTACTTCAAGTGATAGAAGAATTAAGAAAGATATTCGTGAAGTGCCTGATAATTTGGCGTTAGAGATGGTTCGTAAAATCCCGTGTAAGTATTATAAATATATTGATGAACCTTCAAGAGGAACAGAAGATACGATTGGTTTTATAGCACAGGAGATCGCAGAGATATTTCCTATGGCTTCTGGTTTAGTTAAAAATACATTACCTAATGAGATGAGGATTTTAGAAAATGTTAGTTGGGAAACAATAACAGATGTAGAAGGAGAAACTAAACAAAAATTAACGATTAATGATTTGGAAGATGTTAGTGGAAATACAAAATATCGTTTTTACGTTAATAATGGCGATGACGAAAAAATGAAAGAAATACCAAGTTTAGAAGATGACCCAAAATCTTTTTTGTTTAATAAAAAATGGGATAATATATATTTATACGGAAAAGAGATTAATGATTTCCACACAATAGATAAAGCAAAAATCTTTACATTGGCGTTTTCGGCAACTCAAGAAATAGATAGAATTCAACAGAAACACGCAACAGAAATACTTAGGATACAGCAACACGCAACAGAAATAGCAAACCTTAAAGCAGAATTACAAAAAGAGAAAAATAAGACAATATATTTTGAGGATAAATTACGGGACATTGAAATAAGATTATCTAATGCTAATTTATAAATGCCTAGAAGTCAACACCAATCAAACAAACACCATTACAAAACACAAATGAATGGGACGTATGATCCAGTCAAGCACCGACGAAGACATCACTATTCACACGAGCAAGTAGCAGTAGTAGAAGAACCAACACCAGCACAACCTGAAACTGAAAACCCTCACAAACAAGAGCCACCAAAGAGTGAAACCTACTAACTTTGATAAACTTTTTTAAAGTTTTATATAAATGGAAAATGTTAATTGGACTGGAAATTTAGAGAGATATATGAAAGAAATAGGAGAAAATTCTTTATGTCTATCTATGTTACATAAATCAAGTGAGGGGCAATTTAGTACAAAAGCCTTAATGATAGACCTACCAGTTATTATATTAAGTACACTGTGTGGGTCTCTGACCTTATCAGCCAAGAGTATGTTCGGTGAAGCAAATGAAGAGAGCGCGTTAAAAATTGTCGGTGGGTTATCATTATTTAGTGGTATACTTGGTACTATTCAAGCATACTTCAGTTTTAGCAGGAGAGCGGAAAATCATAGAAACAGTTATCTAGAATATGGAAAATTATATAGATTTGTTAAAGTCCAATTAGGTTTACCACGAGAGAGCCGTATTCGACCAAAAGACCTATTGAAACTAGTTAATGATAGTTTCGAAAGGCTAAATGAATTATCACCACTTGTACCTGTTGGGATAGCAGCATCTTTCAAACAAAAATATAAAAATAGCACTGTCGACCGCCCACCAGAACTAAATGGGTTAGATGAAATAGGTATTTATTGTGAAAGTGAATTAGAAAATATTGTTCTAGACTTTGCGAATACCGAAACCGTTGAAGCGCCCGTACTTACTGAAGAAAACGTCCATATTTAAAGGCGCTCCTCGTTGAATATAATTTATAATTTCTTCTGGCTCGTCCTCATCTACATCAGCCTTTTGTATTAAATAATTAAAAAATTTACCTTTTGGCATTTTAGCCATACTATTGG
>ENA-OSJC01001787-OSJC01001787.1-marine-metagenome-genome-assembly--contig:-NODE-1787-length-17018-cov-4.731716_pt1 | contig 17018 bp, 17 predicted proteins | sample MGYA00237885_ERZ534234 | MGnify/ENA primary metagenome ERZ534234 (study PRJEB26413, sample SAMN06343907) | marine metagenome | isolation source: coastal waters | place: Atlantic Ocean: West Antarctic... | reverse complement strand
AATATATTATACTCAACTATTTTCTTGATTTTTTTGTATCATGCAACTAATAAAATTTTGAAAAAAAATATTTAATGAATTTTATTTTAGAAAGTAGCTTTGTTCTTGGTTTTATAACATTAATTTCAACTTTAATACCTTTTTTTGTGAGAAGGGATTTATTGGCATTTACTTTTATAAGCTTATTTGTTTTTTTATTCCAAATTATTCCTCTATTAGTTGTTTTTACAGAAGGAGAAAACATTTTTTATGCAAGGCAATCAATATATTTTGCAGGAATATTTTTAATTAATTTCTACATAGTATATAGACTATTTGGAAGAAATAAAATTAATACCAGTAAATTTATAAAAGTTAATGTTAATTATTTTAAAAAATATTCCAGCATTGCTCTTTATTTATTAGCAACAGGTATTATTTTAAAAATTGTTGGAGGAGATCTAATTCATTCATCAATTTATCAATTTCCATGGCAATTTCCATTGTTATATGGAATTTCAGATAGAATCTTTTTTTTTGGAGTAATGCTCATAATGGTCAATATCTATTTTTTTGGAGCAAGAAATAAATTTGGAGCAGCCTTCTTAATGATTTTATTTTTTTCTATAATTACCGGTTCAAGAATATTAATACTTATACCTGTTTCTTTTTTAATTATTCTGCATGCTTCTTTAAATGATAACAAAACAATGATAAAGACGGGTTTTTTAGGATTTTCTGTCTTATTTTCAATAATTGTCTTTATAGGTCTTTACAGGATTGGTGCCGATGACAGAATTTTTGAGTTTGAAGCTTTAGCTGATTTATTTCTTTTTAGAATCTCAGAATTTTACTGGCCAATGGCTTTGATTGAAAAAATAGATAACAATATTGTTGCTATGAATCCTTCGTGGATTTTGTCTGGATTTTGGGGTATTTTTCCAGCTTTTGTTTCAGATTTTTATACTGGAATTTCAGTTTTTTCTAGAGATACCAACATGATGTTGGATGTAGGTGGTCTAGGAAATATATATATGTCAGTGCCGTTGACTCCAATTGGGGAAGGATATTATTGGTTTGGAAAATTTGGAGTTGCATTAATTGGAGGATTATACGGTTTTGGTTTTATTTTAGTCAATTTCTTTTTGAAAAAAATGAAATCTATTCTTTCAGTTCTAGTAATTTTACAATTGTATAGATTAACCTTTACATTAACTGTTGCTAGTTATTCTGAGTTTATATCATTTATATCAAAAGATATAATTATTTCATTATTTTTATCAATGATTATCCTAACAATTTTTCATGTTAAATCATCAATTAAAATTCAAAGTACAAATTAATTATATATGAAATTACTTTTAGTGATTGGCACAAGGCCTGAGGCTATTAAGATGGCCCCATTAGTTAGAAGATTAATGGTTCAAGATAAAATAGAGTTCAAGACATGTTCAACTGGTCAACACAAAGATTTATTAGATTCAATACTTGGTTTTTTCAATTTAAGCATTGATTATGATTTAGCATTAATGTCTTCTAACCAAGGTTTGCATGGATTAACTTCCTCAATAATAACTAAAACAAAACCAATTTTTGAAGATTACAAACCTGATTATGTTTTGGTTCATGGTGACACAACTACATCGTTTGCATCTGCTCTAGCTGCATTTTATTCTGGAATAAAAGTTGCCCATGTTGAGGCAGGCTTGCGTACATTTAACAAGACAGCACCTTTTCCAGAAGAAATGAATAGGACACTGACAGGAAGAATTGCAGATGTTCATTTTGCTCCCACTGAATTATCTAAATTAAATTTACTTAATGAAGGTACTACAGAAAATGTGTTTGTAACTGGAAACACTGTTATTGATGCACTACACGATGCATTAGACCTCATCGATGAAGAATCAAATGAGATAAAATATTTAAAGACTTTATTAACAAATGATAGAAAGAAAATTCTTCTTTTTACTGGGCACCGCCGAGAAAACTTTGGTACTGGATTTGATGCTATTTTTGAAGGTTTAAACCAATTAACTGTTGAAAGGAATGACATTACTATTGTATACCCAGTTCATCCAAACCCTAATGTCAAAAAGTGTGCTCTAAAATATTTCAAAAATAATTCTGATATTCATTTAGTAGAACCTTTAAGCTATGGCGCATTTATATGGTTATTAAAGAAATCATATCTTATACTGACTGATAGCGGCGGTATTCAAGAAGAAGCTCCTTCATTGGGAAAACCAGTATTAGTACTTAGAGAAGTTACTGAGAGACCTGAAGCAGTTGAAGCCGGAACTGTTATTTTAGTTGGAACTGATAAGGATATGATGAAACAGATAACTCATGAGTTATTGGATAATACCGATTTGTATAATAAAATGTCTGCGATTAATAATCCCTATGGAGATGGAAAAGCAACTGAAAGAATCGTCGAATATTTTATAAATAAGATAGATAAATAAATTATGTCAAAATCAATTTTAGTATTATCATATTATGCAAATATGCCTGGAGCTTGTCAGGCTGAATGGGTAGATGACAGAATAAATTCATTAATAGATAAAGGATATGAGATAACTTTATTAAGCAGTATATGTACTTTTAAGAATAAAAATATTAAACACATAAGAATCCCAACAATTAGTCCTCATGGATTTATTTATGAATTTGATGAAATTAGAAGAAGGAGTATAAAATACTCTGGTTTAAGTAAACTTATTATTTCATTATATTATATAATCTGTAAGTTTATATACCAAATTTTAAAAATTTTAAAACTCAAATCTGGAGAAGGAAGATGGACTTGGTTTGTTTCTTCTTTTATAGTTTCTTTGTTTTTTTTAAAAAAGTATGAATTTATTTATTCTACAGGAGGACCTGCAAGTCCACATTTAACAGGAATTTTATTAAAAAAAATTTTAGGGATTAGAAATTTATCAGAATTTCAAGATCCGTTAAGTGGTGAAGACATTGGAAGAAATAAATTTGCAGCTTTTGGACTTAGTGTAATGGAAAAATTTATTATTAAAGAATCAACAAAAACAATATACTGTACAAAAAATGCGATGAAATTTGCTCAAAAAAAATATATTGATTTTTCAAAAAAAATTGACTTCGTCTACCCTGGTTCTAATGTAATTGGAAAAGAAAAAAACAAACAAGTAAATAAGAAAATTAATATAACATATTTAGGATCTCTATATCAATCAAGAAATTTAGACAATTTGATTGAAGCTCTGTTTTTATTGAAAGAAGAAGGTTATGACGTAGAAAACTTATTTGAGATAAACCTATATGGAAATATAGATAAAGATATACTCTACAGAATCAATCAAGTTAAACTTAAAATAATCAATATTCATGGTCTTATAGATAGAAATTTAGCCATGAATAAAGCATTTCAATCTGATGTTCTATTGCTTGTGCAAAATACAGATAATAGAAGTATTACAACTATACCATTTAAAACTTACGATTATCTTCATACAGGAAGACTTATTTTAGGATTATTATATAAAAACGATGAATTAGAAGACATGTTAATTAATCATGGACACATATCCTGTAATGCAGGAGATTTAAATTCTATAAAATCAGGACTTTTAAAAATCTTAAATAGTAAAGAAAAAAATGAGATTAAGAAATGTATTTTGACACCAGAAAATGCAACAGAAAAAATGATAAAAATTATTAAATAATTTTTTTTAAAGTTTACCGATAAACATAATTTTTAAAATTAAAAACTGTTGAGGAATTTCACCCAAAATGATTAAAAATTTAAAACTTATATTATCTTCTTTTTATTATGGTCTTAAAATAAGATGTTCTATTCTCTATTATCTTTGTTTTAATAAAAAATTAGATAATGATTTGTTGTTAAAGGAAAAGATTAATAAAAGAGGTTTAAAATGGTCTTCAAATAGTGAAACTGAAGTTTTTTTAATTTGCTCAATTAATAATTGGGAGAAAGATCTAGTTAATGCTTTTAAAAACTATAAAACTACTTATCATTTTAATTGGCCAAATGTCGCAGATTTTTTCAAAAACAAAAATGAGTGGAGTTTTTTTTATAAAAACTTAAACAGCAAATTATGTTTAGATTTTGATGAGTTTTATGAAAAAAGTAAAAACATTATAGTGTTTATATATGCTTCTGATTTTTCAATATCTAATAAAACTATTCTTTACTTAAAACGTAAAAACGTTTTAATTATAAGTTTTTGTTGGGATGATTTATTAAATTTTAGAGGAATTGTTAAAAACCAGCCTGTTGGAGTAAGCAAATTATCTAAAATTGTGGATTTTAACTTAACAATGTCCCCTGAAACTTTACCAAAATACAACTATTATAATTCTGTATGTTTTTTTTGGGATTCACTCCCACTAAAGAATAAAGTTTATAAAAAACTTAAAAAAATTAAAACCAAGGACTTTTATGTTTTATTTATTGGGTCTTCATACGGATATAGAGGAGTATTTATAAAAAAACTTATAAAAAAAGGAATTAAATTTAAATGCTATGGCCGAGGCTGGGAACATGATTATTTAGATGACTCAGATTATGCAAAAGAAATTCTTAAGGCTCCTTTAACATTAGGGTTTTCGTTTGTAGGAACCACGAAAAATATTACTACAATAAAAGGGAGAGATTTTGAAGTGCCTCTTATTGGTGGTTTATATTTAACCCAATATTCGAAAGGACTAAATTATTATTATACTTTAAATAAAGATATTCTTACATATGTAAACATAAATGATTGTCTTATGAAGATTAATATGATTCGAGATAATCCAGATCTTGCGTTTAATATAAGAAATTCAGGTTATCATCAAGCTCAAAAAATATCTTCGTGGGAATCAAGAATAAAATTTCTTGATAAAAAAATAAAATCACATACAAATTATTAATGAAAATTGCATTAATTATAATAAATTATAATGGAGAATTTTTTTTAAAAAAATATTTAAAATTTTTTGAAATTATTTCTAATAACAGTAATATTGATTTAATTGTTACTGATGATCGATCCACTGATGGTTCCATCAAAATTTTAAAAAAAATTAATTGTAAACTAACAATAAATAATGGAAATAAAGGCTTTGCAGCAAATGTTAATAATGGAATAAAATTTGCTAAAAGTTTAAAAGAATTTGATTATTATATAATTGCAAATAACGATATTATTTTAAATTTCGGTTTTGAGAATAAATTACATGAAATTTTAAATTATATCGAAGTTAAATTTATTGATGTAGGATTAATTGGATTTAAAGAAATTAATGAATTTAAAGTCAGTAAATCTGATGAATCTAGTTATAGTTTAACTGAAATTTATGAAACTAATAATATACCAGGTTTTTATTTGCTATTAACAAGTCAGTTATTAATGATATTGGATATTTTGATGAAGAGTATTTTATGTATGGTGAAGACAATGATTATTTTTTTAGGGTTCAAAAAAATGGATATAAGATTATTAATTCAAATTTTCCTGTTTACCATTTCTCAGAGGGATCTTCGTCTAAATCAACTGCAAACTCTTTTTTAGCATTCAGAAACAGTTTATTGTTTGCACAAAAAAATTTAGGTTTTTTAAAATTTACAAGAACTTTACTTTCATTGATTTGGATAATATATAAACCCATAAATTTTAACAGATCACCAAGTGTTTTGAGGCTAAGAAGGTCAGGTTTTTTAAAGAATAATATATTATTATTCAGGAGTTTAGTATGGAATTACAAATATTTTATAAAAAATAGATAATTATGAAAAATGATTTAATTGAGGAGATGTATCTTAATAAAGATAACTCATATTTTTCTTTGGAAAGAGAAATGTTTAAAAATGCAATAAAAGAAAAAAACATATCAATATTGGATATTGGATGCGGTACAGGGGTTTTGGGACTATATTTTCGTCAAAATCAAAATTGTACAGTTTCTGGAATTGAGATTAATAATGCTGCTTATCTAGAATCTATAAAAAATTTAGACCATGTCATTAAGGGTAATGTTGAAACTTTAGACATTCCATATGAAAATAATAAATTTGATTATATAGTTATGGGAGATGTTTTAGAGCATTTAATTAATCCAATGGGAACCATAAAAAAAATAATTAAGTTTTTAAAACCTGGAGGAAAGATTTTAATTACTGTTCCCAATGTTAGGCATTGGTCAATTTTAATATCTTTAATTTTTAAAGACAAATGGAAATATGAATCTTGGGGTCTATTAGACTATACACATTTGCGTTTTTTCACAAAAAAATCTTTGCACGAAATGCTTAATGATAGTCGGTTTAACTTAGTTAAGTCTAGTAGAGTCATACAAAAAAAATCTAAAAGTTCTTTTTTTAATTTCTTTACTTTCGGATTATTTAGCGGATTTTTAGCCTCACACACATTCATTACAGTAACAAAAGAATGAAATTAAAAATCCTGCTTTATGGTGAGTTATGGACTGGTACTCACGTAGATTGTATCTCAAAAGTATTTAAACAAAAAAACATAAATTATAAAATATTTGATTTTTATAAAATAATTTCTCCGATATTATTTGGAAATATAATTGACAAAATAAACAGAAAAGCTTTTTATCATTTTAGAGAAAAAAAAATTAATAATGAGCTTTTAAAAGAAATAGATTCATACAAGCCTAGTGTTCTTTTAATATCAAAGGGACTGAATATTTATCCAGAAACATTAAAAGTTTTTAAAAGTAAAAACATAATTATTGCAAATTGGAATCCGGATGATTTTTTCAATAAACTTAATTCAAATAAAAACTTATTAAATTCTTTAGGAATTTATGATTATGTTTTTTCTGCTCGAAAACATTTATTTGATCAATATAAATCAAAAGGAATTACAAATCCTATATATTTGGATTGGTATTATATACCATGGCTTCACCACAAACCTTTAAACTTTAAACCCATTGAAAATAAAATTACTTTTATTGGGACTCACAGTGAAAGAAGAGAACATATATTGTCATCTGTAAGCTCAAAGTTTCCAATTAATATATGGGGATCAGGTTGGGGTTCTTCTAAAATAGGAATGAAGAGTAATGTTGATTTGATGAAAAAGGAATTAAGTCAGAAACTTTTCCCTGAAATAATGTCTTCTAGCAGAGTTAATTTAAATATTTTAACTAAAGAAAATAGAGATTTAACAAATCTTAAAATTTTTGAAATAACTGCTTCATGTGGATTAATGCTATCCGAACACAATCCAACTATAAAAAATATAATGAAAGACGATTGTTTTTATTTTGAAGTTGATAAAATAGATGAATTAAATAATACATTGAATTATTTATTTAATAAAAATAATGATAAATTAATTGAAGAAGTTAGATTAAATGGTTATAGTAACATAAAAGACAATTCTCACTCAATAAATGACAGGGTTGACAAGTTGTTAAAAATATTAAATTAAACAATGGTTTTAATTGATGCAGCTTATATAAATGAAAGCGGTGGTTTAGTTTTATTAGAAAAAGTAATTAAAGAATTTTCTAAATCTAGAATTAAAAGTCATTTATTATTGGATGAAAGAATTCCTGAATTATTTATAAATAAATTAAATATTGACTACACATTAATTAAATCTAGTGAAAGAAATAGAAAAAAATTCTATAACCTAAAAATTAATATTTATGAAAAAGTTTTTTGTTTTGCAAATGTCCCTCCCCCAATTAAAATAAATATTGAAACGTTTATTTTATTTCATAATAAGATTATTATTTCAAGTTTTAGTGAGTTGAATTTATTTTCAATTAAATCTAAACTTATTTATTTCCTGAAAAGAATTTATATAAGATTCAGAAATAAATCTCATTATAAATGGATTGTACAAACTAAATCAATGAAAAAAAAACTTTCATTTAATTTATCAATTTCTAAAAACAAAATTCTAACAATACCTTTATTTAGTGACTTTTCAGCAGATAAAAAAAACTTAAAATTGAAACAAAAAAATGTATTCACTTACGTAGCTGATGGAGGAATAAATAAAAATCATGATAGGTTATTAGAAGCTTGGGATTTTCTATACCAGAAATATTCTGTTCTTCCAAAATTAAATTTAACAGTTAGTTGTAAATTTCCTAAATTAATAACCAAGATAAATAAGTTAATAAAAAAAGGAATCAATATTTCAAATCATGGATTATGCAATAAAAATGAAATTATCAACTTGTATAATAAATCAGAATATTTAATTTATCCCTCATTAATAGAAAGTTTCGGACTTCCATTAATTGAAGCAAATAAGTTTGATTGTAATATTATTTCTAGTGATTTAGATTATGTTCATGATATAGTTAAACCATCCTTAGTATTTGATCCTAATAGTATTATTAGTATTTCAGAAACCGTTTATTTAGCTTTAAATAATGATCATATTCCAAAATCAAAAACATTAATAAAATCAAAAACAAATGAACTTTTAAAATTATTTTATGAATAACATTTTTAAAAATAAAACCTTATTAATTACAGGAGGTACTGGGTCTTTTGGTAATGCAGTTCTCAAAAAATTCATGCATTTGGATTTGAAAGAAATTCGAATTTTTAGTCGAGACGAAAAAAAACAAAATGATATGCGCGTTTCTATCAAAATGCCTAACGTCAAGTTTTATATTGGAGATGTCAGAGATTACAACAGTATTGATTATGCTTTAAAAGGTGTAGATTATGTTTTTCATGCAGCTGCTTTAAAACAAGTTCCTTCTTGTGAATTCTACCCTATTGAAGCTGTTAAAACTAATATATTAGGAACAGAAAATGTAACAAAAGCGTCTATTAATAATAACGTAAAAAAAGTAATATGTTTAAGTACAGATAAAGCTGTTTATCCAATTAATGCCATGGGAATTTCAAAAGCTATGATGGAAAAAATAATGATAGCAAATTCAAGAATTTCAGGAAAAACAATATTAGTAGGTACGAGGTATGGAAATGTGATGGCGTCTAGAGGATCTGTTATACCACTTTTTTACGATCAAATTATAAGTAATAAAAAAATTACAATTACGGATCCTGAGATGACTAGATTCATGATGACCCTCGATGATGCAGTTGATTTAGTTTTGTATGCATTTAAAAATGGTAAATCAGGAGATATTTTTGTTCAAAAATCACCAGCATCTACAATTTTAGAAATAGCAAATGCTCTAAAGAAAATCTATAATTCAAATTTAGAAATAAAAATTATCGGCACAAGACATTCAGAGAAAGTATATGAATCATTACTTGCAAGAGAAGATATGATTAATGCGATTGACTTGGGCGATTATTATAAAGTTCCAGCAGATAACAGAGATTTAAATTATAATAAATATTTTTCTCAAGGAAATGGAAGTATTTCTGAAATAGAGGATTATAATTCACACAACACAAAACGACTTAACCAAACTGAATTAATTGAATTATTAAATAAAATAGGTTATAAAAATTAGAACAATGTCAAAACTTAAGTTAGTTACAATTTTAGGCACTAGACCTGAAATTATCAGGTTAACAGAAATTATTAAACTTTCAGATAAAATTTTCGATCACATTTTGGTTCATACAGGCCAAAACTATGATTATACACTAAATGAAATATTTTTTAATGATTTAGAATTAAGAAAACCTAATTATTTTTTAGATGTTGCAGGTGATCATCTTGGCGAAACTATAGGTAATGTTATTTCTAAATCTTATGAAGTATTAATCAAAGAAAAGCCAGATGCACTTTTAGTTTTAGGAGATACAAACAGTGTTTTATGTACTATTTCTGCAAAAAGATTGAAAATACCTATTTTTCATATGGAAGCTGGAAATAGATGTTTCGATCAAAATGTTCCTGAGGAAATTAACAGAAAAATTTCTGATCATATTAGTGATATAAATTTAACTTACACAGAAAACTCACGGAGATATCTTTTAAGTGAAGGATTTAGAAAAGACCATGTTTTTGTTACAGGCTCTCCTCTTTTTGAAGTATTAAATACTTTTAAGAAACAAATTTCTAAAAGTTCAATTTTAGAAAAATTAAACTTAATTAAAAATAAATTTTTCGTAATAAGCGCTCACCGTGAAGAAAATATTGATCTTGGTGATAATTTCTTGAAACTTGTTGAAACTATAAATTGTGTAGCTGATAAATATAAATTGCCTATAATATTTTCAACGCATCCTAGAACTAAAAATAAAATAAATAGTAGTAAGATAAAATTTCACCCTTTAGTTAAAAATATTGAACCATTAGGTTTTTTTGATTATGTAAATCTTCAAATGAATTCATTTTGTGTTCTTTCTGATAGCGGAACAATAAGTGAAGAGTCTAGTATGTTGAGGTATCCAGCAATAAGTATTAGAACAAGTACGGAAAGACCTGAAGCAATTGACGCAGGAAGTATAGTTTTGGGTGGAATAAAAGTTAATAATGTGATGAATTCAATTAATACATGTATTTCTACTTTTGAAAAAGACATAGCTTTACCATCTGAATATAAAACAGAAAATGTATCCAAAAAAGTTATCAGATTAATACAAAGTTTTACTGCAATTGTTGATAAAGAAATTTGGAATAAAAATGAAGACTAAAATACTAATTATTGGAGCCAACGGAATGGCAGGACAGCTAGTTTATTTGTATTTTAAGAATCTAAAAAATTATAAAATTTTTACTTTAGCAAGAACTGAGAAATTTCATAAAATTGATTTTAAAATTGATGTAAAAAATAAGCATGAAGTGGCAGACGTTTTAAATACAATAAAGCCAAATTTCATTATAAATTTAGTAGGTGTTTTAAATACAAATGCAGAGCAAAATCCAGATAATGCAATTTGGATAAATTCATTTTTTCCTCATTTTTTAGCCAAAATAGCGACTAATATTGGCTCAAAGTTAATACACATTAGCACAGATTGTGTTTTTAACGGTAAAAAAGGAAGTTACAAAGAAAATGATGTAAAAGATGGCTATGGAGTATACGCACAATCAAAATCTCTTGGTGAAATTAATTACTCTAATCATATTACTTTAAGAACATCAATTATAGGTCCAGATCTTAATAAAAATGGCATTGGACTATTTAATTGGATATTAAAAAATAAAAATGATATTGTTGGATATTCAAATGTATTTTGGGGAGGAATTACAACACTTGAATTATCAAAGGCAATTGATTTTGTAATTAATAATAATCCTAGAACTAATTTGGTTCATGTAACTAACAATTTAAAAATATCAAAGTTTGATTTGATAAAAGTAATTGATCGTGTATTTAATCTAAACCTTAATTTAATCTCCGAAACAGAAACTAAATATGATAAATCTCTATTAAATACTAGTGAGATATTTAATTATAAAACTCCTAGTTACGATAAAATGATAAATGAACTTTTCTATTTTATAAAAATTAACAAGTCTTTTTACTCTAATTATATTTTAAAGTGAAAATTTTAATAATTACACAATATTTTTGGCCTGAAAATTTTAGAGTAAATGATTTAAGTCTTGCACTAAAAAAAAGAGGTCATTCTGTATCAGTCTTAACAGGAATACCTAATTATCCTCAAGGTAAATATTACGACAAATACAAATTTTATAATAAAAAAATTGAATTTTGGAATAATATTAAAATTTATAGATCCTTTTTATTTCCAAGAGGAAAAGGAGGTGGAATTAGATTGATATTAAATTATTTGACTTTTGCAATTTTTGCTAGTATTAAACTTTTTTTTATTAAAGAAAAATTTGATAAAGTTATCGTTTACCAACTTTCTCCTGCTACAGTTGGAATACCCGGTGTGATAGCAAAAAAAATATTTAATTCTTCTTTAGTGTTTTATATTCAAGATCTGTGGCCAGAAAGTTTGAAAGATGCTGGAGGAATTAATTCAAAATTCATTTTTAAAATTATTGATAAATTAATGAATTATTTTTATGATAAATCAAATTTAATTTTAGTTCAATCAGAAGAATTTATAGGATTTCTTATAAAAAAAGGAGTTAATAAAAGTAAAATAAAATATCTTCCTAATACAGTTGAAAATTTTTATAAACCCGTAAATATTTTAGAAAAATATTCATCTAAATTTCCAGAAGGTTTTAATATTCTTTTTGCTGGTAATATTGGAGTTGCACAAGATTTTAATACGATTATCAAGTCTGCTAAAATTTTACATAAAAAAAAGTACAATATTAATTGGGTAATTTTAGGAGATGGTAGAGATAAAAAAAACATCATCAAAAATATTTGCCTAAACAATTTAGATAGTCGATTTTATTTTTTAGGATCTTTTCCTAGCAAAGAAATGCCATATTTTTTTTCCTGTGCTGATTTACTTTTGATTAGCTTAAAAAAAAGCTCTGTTTTTTCAATAACTATTCCATCAAAATTACAGTCTTACTTAGCTTGTAAAAAACCTTTAATTGGAAATGTAGATGGGGTTGCATCTAAAATTATTAATAAATCAGGTGCTGGTCTTTCATCTGAATCAGGAGATAGTTTATCTTTAGCTAATAACATCGAAATTATGTTTAAAACTGAAAAGTCACAATTGAATAATTATTCTAATTCTGGATTTACTTATTTTAAAAAAAACTTTGACAGAAATATTGTTTATTCAAATTTAGAATTCTTTTTAAATTCTATTTAACATATTGTTTTTAAAGTAACATTTTATATGTAAAATTTATAAACTTAAATTTTTAATTATTTTTACTAATGCATAATTACAATATATACATAATTTAAATTTATGAAAGGAATAATACTTGCTGGTGGAAGTGGAACTAGATTATATCCAATTACAAAAGGGGTATCAAAGCAGTTGTTACCGGTTTATGATAAACCGATGATTTACTACCCATTATCTGTTTTAATGCTTGCGGGAATCAAAGAGATTTTGATTATTTCTACACCCGAGGACTTACCTAATTATGAAAAGTTATTGAGAGATGGTGTAGATATAGGATTAAAATTAAGTTTCAAGGAGCAACCAAATCCAGATGGACTAGCACAAGCTTTTATAATTGGAGAAAAGTTTATAGGAAATGATGATGTTTGTTTAGTGTTAGGAGATAATATTTTTTATGGTTCTGGTTTTTCAGGAATGCTAAAAAATGCTAATAAAAATATTTCAAAAGGGAAATCTACTGTGTTTGGATATTATGTTAAGGATCCTCAGCGATTTGGTGTTGCCGAATTTGATAATAAAGGAAATGTAATTTCTATTGAAGAAAAACCTAAAAATCCAAAATCTAATTATGTAGTTGTGGGATTATATTTTTACACCAATGAAGTGATTCAAATTGCTAAAAATGTAAAACCTTCAAATAGGGGGGAATTAGAAATTACATCTGTAAATCAAGTTTATCTTTCACAAAATAATTTAAAAGTTGAATTACTAGGTCGAGGTTTTGCATGGTTAGATACAGGCACACATGATTCTCTATTGGAAGCGGGTCAATTTATAGAATCGATTGAAAAAAGTAAAGGATTAAAAGTAGCTTGCTTAGAAGAAATAGCGTATAGAATGGAATACATCGATGCAGAGCAAGTAAAGAAGTTAGCAGAGCCTATGAAAAAAAATGGCTATGGTCAGTATCTTTTAAATATGATTAAATAATAATGAAGTTTATAGATACAAAAATATCTGATCTAATTATTATTAAACCCACATTATTTGGAGATGCTAGAGGGTATTTTTTAGAATCCTACAATCAAAAGAAGTTTGAAGAAGTTGTTGGTAAAACCTCTTTTGTGCAAGATAATGAGTCGAAATCATCCAAGGGAGTATTGCGTGGCCTTCATTTTCAAAAACCACCTTTTGAGCAAGCCAAACTAGTAAGATGTACTCAAGGTGAAGTTCTTGACGTTGCGCTAGACATTAGAAAAAATTCAAAAACTTATGGAGAGCATGTTGCAGTGCTATTATCTGGAGAAAATAAAAGGCAATTATTTGTACCAAGAGGTTTTGCTCATGGTTTTGTGGTTTTGAGTGATAGCGCTACTTTCGTATATAAGGTAGACAATATTTATGCTCCAGATCACGATGCAGGTATTCGATGGAATGACAAAGGATTAAATATTCAATGGGGATTGGAAGATAGTGAAGTCATGGTCTCTGAAAAAGATGCTGAACTTCCTTTTTTTTTAAAATTTGAATCTCCTTTTACGCTATAAATATGAGAGTATTAATTACCGGATCAAATGGGCAATTAGGATCAGAAATTAGAGAATTAGAAGCTAACTATAAAAAGTTAGATCTTGTTTTTAAAGATCTTCCTGGGTTGGATATTTGTAATTTTAATCTACTACAATCATTTATCATAGATAACAATATCAATGCAGTTATTAATTGTGCGGCCTATACAGCAGTAGATAAAGCAGAGCAGGATGCTGAAATTGCAGAAGAAGTGAATTCAAAGGGAGTTTTAAATCTTGTTAATGCTCTAAAGAGCGTAAATGGAAAATTAATTCATATCTCAACTGATTATGTGTTTAATGGAGACTATTTTATGCCCTATAATGAATCAGATTGTGTAAGTCCAATCGGTGTGTATGGAGAGACCAAAAGAAAAGGGGAATTGGCAGTAATTAATAGTGCGTTAGACGCAATTGTCATTAGAACTTCATGGTTGTATTCATCCTATGGAAATAATTTTGTAAAGACAATGCTTCGCTTAGGAAAACAAAAAGAAGAGTTGGGTGTTATTTTTGATCAGGTAGGTACACCTACTTATGCAAGGGATTTGGCTAAAACCTGTTTAGAGATTCTATGTGGGGGCAGTTCAGTAAATATCAGTAAAAACGGAAACCTATATCATTACTCTAATGAAGGTGTTGCTTCTTGGTATGACTTTGCTATTTCGATTATGAAAATAGGAGGAGAGAACTGTAAAGTGAAACCGATACAGACCAAAGACTATCCTACCTTGGCAAAAAGACCTCAATATTCAGTGTTGAATAAGTCTAAAATAAAAACAGATTTTAAAATTGAAATTCCTTACTGGAGAGATTCTTTAAAAGATTGTATAGAAAAAATAATAAATTAGTTTATGAAAAGCATATTAGTAACCGGAGGTGCTGGTTTTATAGGTTCTCACCTAGTGAGATTATTGGTAAATAAATACCCAGAATATCATATTGTTAACATGGATGTATTAACCTATGCGGGTAATTTAGAGAATTTAAAAGATATTGAAGCCAAAGAAAATTACACTTTTCTAAAATGTGATATTTGTGATTTTAAAAAAGTAAAACAAATTTTTGAAGATTATAAAATTGAAGCTGTCATTCACTTAGCTGCAGAATCTCATGTAGATCGATCTATTGAAGATCCGTTTTCTTTTGCCCAGACTAATGTCATGGGAACGCTTAGTTTATTACAAGTGGCAAAAAGTTTTTGGAACGAAAACTTTACAAATAAATTATTTTATCATGTGTCTACCGATGAAGTGTATGGTTCATTAGGTGAAGAAGGGTTCTTTACAGAAACTACAAAATATGATCCGCACTCGCCTTATTCTGCATCCAAAGCATCTTCAGATCATTTTGTTAGAGCTTTTCATGACACCTATGGATTGCCTGTTGTGATTTCTAATTGTTCTAATAATTACGGTTCATATCAGTTTCCAGAAAAACTCATTCCTTTATTCATAAACAACATTGTAAATAACAAACCTTTGCCTGTCTATGGAAAAGGAGAAAATGTAAGAGATTGGTTGTTTGTAACCGATCATGCAAGAGCCATTGATGTTATTTTCCATAAAGGAAAATCAGGAGATACCTATAATATTGGCGGTTTTAATGAGTGGAAAAATATCGACCTGATAAAAGTGATGATTAAAACGGTAGATCGAATGCTCGAGAGAGAAGAAGGTTCTTCTGAGAAATTAATTACCTATGTGACTGATAGAGCTGGCCATGATTTACGCTATGCAATTGATTCTTCGAAGTTAAAGGATGAATTAGGTTGGGAGCCTTCTTTACAATTTGAAGAAGGAATAGTGGAAACAGTACAATGGTATTTGGAAAATAATACTTGGTTAGATGGTGTTACTTCTGGGAGTTATCAAAATTATTGTATTGGTAAGTAGTGTAGTTCTCTTTTCATTAGTCAATCCTTTCAAAATATAATAGTGTGACACTGAAAGTTTGATTTAGAATGGGTCAAACTGCAAAAATTTCTTGGTTAAGTATTCATAATTAAGAGATTCGTTCTACAAAAGGAATTAATTGTGTCTATTTATATTATAAATTAGAAAATTTCTTGTTTCTTGCAAATCGAATTATGCAAATTTTTTTGGAAGGCGATAATTGGCCGAAAGATATAAAAACTAATAATTTAACTCAGAGATAAATGAATAAAAAACATTTAAAATTTTTGGCATGTCCATCATGTAATGAAGGTTTAAATTTGGTAGAAGAAACAATAGCTGAAGATGGTTTTGTTGAATCAGGTTTACTAAGATGTTCTACTTGTGATAAAGGCTATCCCATTATCAGGTCAATACCTCGTTTTGTTGATTTAGATAATTATGCTCGTGCGTTTGGCTTTCAGTGGATAAAACATTCAGAAACTCAGTATGATAGCTATAGTGGTGCAAATTTATCTCAGAAAAGATTTTTTGAAGAGACAAAATGGAAGAACGAATTGAAGGGTGAGGTTATTCTAGAAGTTGGCAGCGGATCAGGTAGGTTTACAGAACAAGCAGCTCAAACTGGTGCAATGGTTGTATCAATGGATTATAGTATTGCAGTAGAAGCAAACTATGCGTCAAATGGAAAAAAAGATAATGTTCTTATTGTTCAGGCTAATATATACGACATGCCATTTAAAAGAGATTTTTTTGATAAGCTCTTATGTATTGGCGTTTTACAGCATACTCCTGATGTAAAAAAATCTTTTTATACATTACCTCTCTTTCTTAAAAGTAGAGGTAGTCTTGTTGTGGATGTATACAAAAAATATCCTTTTTATATTCAAGTATTTTTAACAAAATATTGGATAAGACCAATCACAAAAA
>ENA-OSJC01001783-OSJC01001783.1-marine-metagenome-genome-assembly--contig:-NODE-1783-length-17037-cov-12.626592_pt1 | contig 17037 bp, 20 predicted proteins | sample MGYA00237885_ERZ534234 | MGnify/ENA primary metagenome ERZ534234 (study PRJEB26413, sample SAMN06343907) | marine metagenome | isolation source: coastal waters | place: Atlantic Ocean: West Antarctic... | reverse complement strand
ATTGCCAGTAATCCTACACATGATGGGGTATCGGGTCTATCACATCATCAATCAGCAGAAGACTTAAAGAGATTAAAGAGAATTAAGCAATTAAAATCATTAAAGAAAACTTCTAAAATTGCTACTACTCTAGCAACAAGCGGTGCTATAGCTGGTGCAGTAGGAGCAGGAGCAGGTGCATTATCAACAGCATCTTGGACTGTTTCCGCAAAACTTTCTAAAGATTATCATTCAGATTTTTCTAAAAATACAATATTACATGCAGCAGATCCATCGTGGATTGTCACTAAATCTCAAATATTAAAAAATAAGAAATTATATTCTTATGATAGATTTAATTTAGATAGTCTTTTACCTGGTAAATCTTTAACAAAAGTTGAAGAAAAGACTAGCAGTGTTACATTAAAAACTGGACAAGATAAATCAACTTTAAATGTTGTAAAAGATATTAGAATAGGAAACACTGATTATTATTCAGCAAAACACTATAATCACGGTATCATAACTGAAGTAGATGGACTATTTAAAGAAGTTTTATCAAGTAATGATTTAAGAAATTTTGTAGATACTGACATGACCTCTACATATGATAAAGTTGAGAAATTCTATTCAAATAATCAGGGAATTTATGAAGATGCTGAATTTAAAAAGCAATATCCTGACTCATATCAAAAATATCAACAAAATAAAGAAATACTTAAGCAATTAAAACCAGCAATTGAGAGAGCAAAGCAATTTCAAAATGAAGCAAATTATTTAACTTTTATTAGTCAAGACGGCAAAGACGTTACATCTAATCAAGTTTCATTTTTTACAGGAGATGCTACAGCGTATAAGAATTTAAAACCTACAAATCCTCAACGAGAGACATTAGATAATTTAAAATCTTTTCTAGTAATTAATGAATCAACTTTAACTAATGAAGAATATGATGATCTAATAGATGGATTACAGGGAAATTTAGATACAAAATCAGATAATCCAGTAGCAAGTGCATTTTTTGATTTATATAGACCTGGTATACAGGCAAAAATGACAGATTTAAAAGAAAAACATGCAGAGAGGCTCTCTGCATTAAAAACTAATTTTGATAATCAAGTAAAAGTAGATGAATTTGGAGACAAATTAAATGATTTAATAGATAGATATTCTAATGCAAAAACGATTACAGAATTAAATTCTTTAGAATTAGAATCATTAACAATTAAATCAAATTTAGATGTATTTAAAAATAATAAATCTTTAACAACAGAACAAAAAACTTCATTAGAAACTTTAAGAAAAGAATTTTATACAGTTTTTAATGATGCTAGAAGCAAAGGGGAGAGAGACAGGATAAAAAGAGGATTATCTACAGATAAAGATGCTAAATTAAGTAAATATAAAGATGTATTAACTAAAAATGAATTTAAACCGGATTTAGGTCATATCGTACCAGTTGAAATAGGATTAAAAACTGATGATGATACAGGGAGTAAAAAGACAGGTTCTGAATTCGCATCAGATATTAAAAAAATTAATGATGATAATAAAGATAAATTCTCAGGAGAACAAAGAGTAGCATTACAGACATATTTTGATAAAAATAAAGATAAATTAACTCAAGGACAAAAAGCAAATATTCAAGCAGTTTTACATGATTTATTGATTAAATCAACAATGCGTGTCCAACCCCCTACAGCAGAAGAAATAAAAGAAAAAAAACAAAAAGAAGATTTAAATAATTTTAATAGAGATGCTGACGGTATGATTAATGACTGGAGTAAATTAAATTTAAATAATTTTTCAGGATATCATTTAAATAATATTTTAACAGATTTACATACTTATTATGATAATAATCCAAATACGGATGTTAAAATTAGAAAAAAACAAAGAGACGAATTACTGACAATGATTGATGAAGCTGAGAGAATTCAACAAGATAGAAAAATGTTATTATATCCAAGAAAAGAAGAAGATGAGCCTTTATTTTTATCTATTAAGAATTACTTATCTTCTTTAGGAAATTCTAGTTCAACTTTTGTAACTAATTATGGATACGGTATAACTGGTGGTTTGACAGTTATTGCTGGAAGAAATCCAAGGTTTAATAGATTTTTATCAAGTTTTAGAATGGTAAAAGCAATATTATCCTCAACCATGAATATAATAAATCCTGATACAAATTTAAATAAATTACGGAAAAAGGTTGAAGCTATAGACGAACATTATTTTGTATTTAATGATTTAATAAATCAGAAAAATAAATTAGATAAAGATCTAAAAGATTTTACAGACAAGCAACAAACTTTATTAAAAAGTATTCTATTAAATAGAAATAAAAAAGGTAGAGGAAGAGATAGTAAAATATTATCAGATTTAAAAACTGAATATACTAAATTAACTGGAAGAGTTATAAAAAGAATTAATACGAATGGTCAGATTGTGCATTTTGCTCAAGATAGGGGAACTGCAAATTTACCAAATAATATTCTCCAGCAAAGGCTAGATGCTGTATATATATCTATAAATGAAAGAATTAATAGAATTAAAAATAATCAAGAATACAGACAATTAATAGATTTACAAGACTTCGGACGAGTTGCTGACCCACTTCTAACTTATGACAATCAAGTATTAATTCTTGCTGATGTGAGAAGAAAATATAATTTTGATTATAGAAGATTAGATAGATTTACTATGTTTTATAGACCTTTTCAGACAGTTAGTATAATAGGAGCAAATTATGGATTAGGATATAGCTTAGGCTATGGAATCCATTACACTTATAATACTTTTAGAAATGTTATGACAAAAAGTAGCAATATTATAGGAGGATATGTATTTAAGAGGAATGACCCAGTAAAAACTATTAAATTAAATTATACTTTAAATTCTACTGATAAAGTTGAGGAAGTTGAGAAGGTTAATTATACTAAAATATTTAAGCAAGAAATACAAAAAGTTCAGAAACAAGAAAAAACTATTTTTGATAATATTGTAGATTTTTTTAGTAATCCTCAAGAAAAACCTAAAAGACTAGATGAAGCACCTACACCAGCAAAACCTCAGCAAACCCCTAAGCAAATAAAAACAGAAATAAAAACAGAAATAAATGAGAAGACACTCACACCAGTGACATTTATTAAACTAGATCCAAACAAAAAAGTAAATATTGATAAACCATTACTAGAGCCAATAAAAGAACCAAAAGTATTAAGAAAAGGAGGCTCAATAGTAAGACCTGTAATCTCATCTGCTGGAATTAAAAGTCAATTCTGTGTGCCTAGTAGAAATTTTGATTTAACTAATAGACAAGCAAGTTCTGATAATATTCCTAGAGGTCGTCAGATATGGAGACAAGGTAATAAAGAAACTTTTAAATTTACTAGAGGACCGGCTAGAATTAATTCTAAATTAACTGATGATTTTAATCAACATGTGCCTTATATGTCAGACTTCCAAGTAGAAAGACTCAGAAAGTCAGGATATTTAGTGAAAAATAATAAAATATATACTGATGATTTAATTAATATTAATTATGGAAAAAAAGAAGTTAAAAATGATGGAGGGTATGATTCTTTTAATATTATTGGATAATTACCAAAGATAACGCAAAGCAAACCAACCAGCAGAATATTTTGGTTTTTCGTAGTTGTGCCTAGCTCTGTATGATGCTCTTCTTTTCTTATCTAATGTATCTTTAGAACTATATAATTTTAAAGGAGTTTTATCCTTATATTGACCGTAATTCTTATGACCAAATTGAACTGTTTTTATTTTTTTTCCTTTCTCAAAAATCTGAACTTTATATTTTTTAGTTCCTGAACCTCTAGACCATTTTAAAACCATTATAATATATTTATATATAATATAATGCCAAGACTCTATAAATATTCAAAATTACCAGGTCATAAAATGTTACATAACATGCCTGACCAATACCTACAAGCCATAGAATATGGAAGTGCATCTTTCTTAATAGATACATATTTACCAAGTAAATCTAAAGCACATGAAGCATTAAAATTAACTTCATTTTTATTAATTTATGAAATGATATTAAATAAATATTTAATTAGTTCTGAGAGAAATACCCTTGGAAAGGGGTTATATCCTTAAAATGTAGTTTGCTCGGGCTGTAATTCAATATCTTTTTCTTTTTTTTTTTCATCTATTAATTCACGATCACACGAAAATCCAAAACATTTCAAAGACTTACAACGACTTTTAAAGCAAACAAGCAGACATGCAGTGAGTGAACCTAATATTGTACCAACTGCAACACTTAATTCAGTTAATGTAAAACTTTCTAAAATAGGAGTATTTAATACACTATCATTCATATTATATAATATATTAATATATAATGCCACCAATTAAAAATAATCCAAAATATTTAAAATGGAACGATATCAAGTCCAAGAAAGGTTCAGACGTTGCTAATAAAGTATTAGCTCAAGAATTTACAAAAGAAGCAAAAGCAGAAGCAGGAGTTTTTGGAGAAACTATAGGAAAAATCAACGAAAATGTAGGAGATGTGACTAGTAGCATTAACGCATCTGTAAATGATTATTTTTATTATGGAATGATTGCTAGTATATTATATGTAATAGTTCCACCTTTAATTATAACTTTTAATAAAAAATAAAGATATAGTATATATATATGCCCGTTTTTTCTTTAAAGTCTACTGGTTCTAATATTGTTAATCATAAGTTTCAATTATTATCATCTAAAAATATTACTTATTTAAAATTATTACATTTTCATCATAACATAGATTCTAAGGACATTAAATCTTCAACATATGCTAAGAATCATCCAAGACTACTAATGGCTAATTTAAATTTATTAGGTTTAGCAAATTATGATAATGTAGGAGATAACAATACAGACATTGTCTTAGGACCTTCTAAATTTGGTGGTTCTGATATTGTAAGTAAAGATTTATATAAAGTTTTAATAGAAGATCCTTCAATATTAAATAGTGATATTGAATTATCTTATAAATATGTAGACCATGATGGAACTGTTAAATCATTTCAAGCTCAAGACCTATCAACAAGTTCATCAGGAGGTAAAGAAATATCCTATGCTTTGATGGTTTTTGAGTATGGACTACAAAAATAAATAATAAATGTTATATATATATAACATGCCTAAAGATGCAGTAAATTACGATACAGAGCAGGAATTAGAATTACCAGGAAATCCTAACTTTGTTGGAGAAAATGAACCAAATGAAGTTAATTTTGAAAGTGGTAAGAATATTAAAGATTTACAGACAAATACACCAGTTGCTGAACAAGTGATTAAATCAGGAGGTGAAGATTCAAGGAGTAATAATCCAAGAAATGATGAAAATAATAATTTTGTTAAATCCTTAGGAATGAATAATAATCAATTAATGGTTATAGGTTTTGTTGGACTATTGTTATTAATGAAATAATCTTTTAAATTTATTTTTTTTAATTTATTTTCTTTTTATAGTATATAAACAATGGCATCAGCAAGTACAGATATTTTTAGGGCAAACTCTAATAGTTCATTCTATTCTTCACTTCAATCTAGACATCCAGCAGGCAGTAATTGTCCAGCTCTTTACCGATCAGAAGTTGTCCAATGTCCTACGGCAAGAACTCGTGTAGAAGTCCAGAGTGCAAACAATCCTGGATTCGACAGGGTTGTTCAGATACCTTTGGCAAATTTTGGAATGTTAAACAAATTAGCATTAAAAATTAAATTCAATAAAGGAAATTCAGGAACTGGAACGGCTACTAAAGGAGGATCATTAACTGAGAATGTAGGGGCATTTTGTTGGAAATCTTGTAAATTAATTGTCGAAGGTCATACACTAGCAACTATATTTCCTGAATATGTAGTCGCTAAATTTTACAAAGAAAGTCACGATGAAAAGCGTAAATGCTTTAGAAAACTTATAGGAGGGTGGAAAAATGATAAAAAAAACGATTTTGCAATAAATGCTGCTAAGGCTAAGGATTCTCCCTACCCTTCAGCAAAATATGAATTTGACCAAACTTATTACTGTCCTCTTCCATTTTGGTTTGATACTGATGAGAGCATTAGTCGTGCTTTAGATTTGAGTGTATTACCTCAGATATTTCTTGAAGTTCATATGCAATCTTCTGATGATTGTCATGGAGCTAATAGTGGTGACCTTACGACAAATATGTCAATTAATACAATTGAAGCAGTTCAGCACTTAATGGAACTCGAAGCAGACGAATTAAAATCGTTTCGGGCAGTAACGTACAGTCCAGCAAAGAGTCTATCTATGATCGGAACTGATATTGTCATGCATCAGAGTGGAGGACATGCACATACTGGTGCTATTTCTAGTAAAATTTCTTTAAATCTTAATATGTTTTCAGGTCAAGTATCACGCCTATGGATTTATGTAGAAGACGATGCTGACCACTCAGCAGATATTAAAACTTTAGTTAGGAATAAATTTAATCCTGTAGCACTATCCAGTATTAAATTAACCGCAACTGGATCTATTATTTATGAACTTTCATCACTGTCTGACAATCAGAAAGAATACGAAGACTGGATTAACGCAACTTACTCCTGCTGTGGCAGTGGTTCAGGAAGTAAAACTGCGGCAACTGGTTCATCTACTGGAGGAAATTGGGATTCTGATTCATACCCTACAACACAATTTTTACCACTCACTGGAACTAATTATAATCCTAGTAGTAATAGCGCTGAGAATATTGGAGCTGGAATTAGAGTTGCTGTGCAAGATATTATAGATGGTAATAATCACCCTGAGAATAAATCATTTTCTTCAGTAAATCCAGCAAATATCTACTGTATTAACTTTAAGCAAATTGGCTCTGACCAGAGACGAACAAGTGCGACCGGCTCTCTAGCATTTCAACAATTGTCTGTTCCTAATCTTGAAGTTGAAGTTCAGGGAGTTGTTGGAAGTGACCCAGGCGGAAATGTCCTTCTAAAAAATAGTGATGGTAGCGTTAAAATGAGATTGACAGTTATTGCTGAAAATATTGTATTGTATAATACTTCTACTAGTAATTCTGGAAGGACTACTATGAGGAAAATTACTACATAAATATCTTTTAATAATATATATAATGATTTTAACTTTTGTAATTAATTCTTTTAATATACATGCTGAGAATGGGACTGCAACTTTTACACTTGGAGAATCCTTTGAAATCCAAAGTATGAAATTAATCAATGTTTCTTCTACAGTAACTTTAGGTGATCACACTTCATCTCTTAATATTCCTTTATACGCTCAATTATCAGGGACAGGCTTCAATTCTCAAGCATTTTTATCAGGACATGTAAACTCTACTAATTCATTTTGTATAGGGAATATTAATGAAAATAGAGATGTTAATATTAATATAGTTGATAAACCTACAAATATTCCTACTACATTTAATATTAAATTATTTGAATTTATATCTACAGGGCCACCTACTCCAGCATTAGCAGTATCTACAGCAGAAATTAACGGATTATTTAATGCAGCGTATTTAAATTTAACATTAACTTTTGATGTGAAACTTTCTAATAAAAGTAGATTAACTCTAAATGATTAACTTTGAAAGTTTTTTGAAAGTCTTTTAAAAGTTTTTTCTATATTTTTTTTATATTATATTACTTTATAATGGATGAAAGTAATTCTCAATCTTTTGACGAATTTGTCGATGATCACCAACCAGATATTATTGACGATGACAAACCGATTATTCCTGACTTTGACGAACTGGAAGAAGATAATGATTTTTCTTGTAAATACTGTAGTTACAAAGTAAGAAGTCACTGTAAAGACAAAAAAGCAGCTTTACTAAAACATATGAAAACCCATCACCCAGAACATTTAGACGAATTCATAGGATTTGAAGCAACTCCTATTTTAGAAAAAAAAACTTATTCTGAAACTGTAATGGATTTAGATGATATTGAAGAGGTTGGATTAGATGATGAAGAATTCAGAGAAAAATTAATAGAGGACTTAGATGTATTAAAAATTAAATTTCCTAATTTATATAATGTACCTCCATACAATGAGGGAACTTCTACAGCAAAACTAAAAAGATATAAAAAAATATATGTAAAAATGATAGAAAGCAAGATATCTTCTTCAGTAGCATTAAATGTATTAGTAGCATCTGCTAAATTAACAGAGAGAGCTACGGGAAGTCTTGGAATTTGTGACTTAGAAGGATATTCTTCAGATATTATAGAGAATCAAGAACCTATTATGGAGTGCTTACAAGAGATGATAGACACAGGGGTAGTTGATACTGCTTCAGTATCTACTGAGATGAAGTTAGGACTAATCCTATTAAATATAGGAATTAAAAGATGTGAAGTAAATAGAATAAAAAAAAAACAAGAAACTTTAGAATAGTTTGTCCTTTTTATTGGACTTTCTACGGACTTTCTTTAGTTTTAGTAAAAGTTAAATATTTTATGTGGAAGTCTAATAAATGTTGTTGGAAACCTAGGATAATTACAATTAATTAAATTTTATTTTTTTTCTATTCTTAATATATAAAAATGTCAGGTTTAAACATAGATTCGATGGTTGATGCGGTTGCAGCTGGTTTTTGGATTGCAGGAACGCAACAAGTCCTTTTTCATAAAGGTTCAATTAGAAGTATATTCTCTAGAGACACTCTAATGCGTGGTGGTCAGATAGCTGTTGCTACTGGTGTATACAACCAATTTGGTAGGCCACTTGTTGCTGGTAGTGTAGGTAAATTATCTGCTCCTTTTGTAAAAGGATAAGTAAATTAATATAAAATTAATCTTTTCTTCATATTTAATATATGAAATCTTTTGAATTTAATACAATTAAAAAATATCCTGTTATATGTCTAATAGGAAAACGCCGTTCAGGTAAATCTTACATGATAAGAGATTTATTATATAATCACTTTCATAAACAAAGAAAATATAAAAATATAATGTTAATTAGTCCAACTAGTAACATGAATACAGACTATGATTTAATTCCTAATAAGAATAAATTTGAAAATTTTAGTTCTGATTTACTAGAAGGTTTAATGGAAAGACAAAAAAAATTAATTAAAGATGATCCTAAGGGTAAATATGATACTTGTATAGTATTAGACGATGTCGTCAATATGTCAGATAAAAATGAAGCAAGAATATTATCAGGATTACTGGTAAAATCTAGACATTATAGAATAAGTGTAATATTATCATTACAATATCTGAAATCAAGGGAATTTCCCCCAGCATCTAGGGATAATATTGATTATGCAGTAATCTTCAAGCAACATAATAAAGAAAATGTAAAAAATATAGTTGAGCAATGGTTAGGGGGAGACCCACAAATTGAAGAATTAGGATATAGAATGACTACAAAAATACCGGATGTGTCCAGTCATAGAGTATTAATAATTGACTCATCTGAATTTGGTGAAAATATAAAAGAATTTACATATCAATATATTGCTGATAAAATTCCTAAGAAATTTACTTTTTAAAATCTTGATAAATATCTATCATATCCTTTTTTGTTACCTGTTCCACCTCTAAATACATCATTCCATTTATCATATGATAGAGGTTTTTCTTTCTTTTTTGCTTTTGTAGGTTTATCCTTAGATTGTTTTTTAGGTTTTGCTGATTCATCTGGTAATAAACTACTATAATCAAAAGTATCTTTTTTTTTTGGAATTTTCAAATTGTCATAGAACTCTTTTTCTTCTTTTACGGTCATTTCTCCTTTTCTTCTATACTGTGCATCTTCTTTTTCTTGTTTGTTTAATGATCGTCCATTAGTATTATTTATAATCTTTCTCCATTTTTTAAATTCATCTTGTTCTTTTTTACTACAACTTTCAACTCCTGAAAATCCTAATGCTTGTTGTCCTTGATGCATTACAAACCAACCTTTTTCTGAATCTTTATTTGTCCATGATGATGTGTATCCATTTGCTTTTTTAAAAGCAGCCCAATTTCCATTATAAGTATTCATATAACTTTTTGCTTCTTTTGGAAAATCTCTAAGATGTCTACAAAATGCATTCCTATCACTTATTTTTCCTCTTATAGCTTGTCGCATTGTTTTTTTTCTAGTAAATTCTCCAAATGGATTTTTACTAGGATTTATTTTATTTCTAGCAATTTTTCCTCTAATTCTTGATTGAATTAATTTTGCTGATTTATCATTAGATTGTTTTAATTTTTTTGCGTCTTTGTTATCCATTCGTACATAAGCTGCTTTATCAAGTTTTTTTAATATAATATCGACTTTTCTATTGTATTCTTCTTGAACTTTTAAAACAGTTAGAAAGGTTTTAGGCTTTGTAGTGCTATTTCTTAAAACCCTTGGTAAATGCTTCATATTCCAATTAGTTTTATTAGTTTTTAAGAAAACGTCTTTACGAATAATTAAAGCATTATAAATCCCCCCATTATTTCTTAATGCTTTAAATTTAGATAGAACAAAATTAACTTTTAATAAATCTTTTTGTACATAATAATTTCTAAAATAATTACTAGGAGTTTCTTTTAGTTCTCCAAATGGATTTTCATTAGATTTTTTAGGTTGTTTAATAACTACTGGCGGATTTAGGTTTTTTTTTTGTGCTTTTGCTGGTGCTTTTTTTTGTGCTTTTGCTGGTGCTTTTGCTGGTGATTTAAGTTTTAAATTTTTATCAGGTTTTGCTTTTTTTCCTTTAACTACGATAAATAAATTTAATTGTCTTTTAGTATATCTAGATATAGAAGGACAATTTTGAGATTTTATAGCCTTTGCTTGAGCATATAGTTCTTTTTTCGTAACCATTATATATAAATATTAAATATATTAAATATATAATGAATCCTATCATTCCACCAGTTAACCCAAGTCAAACGGCTGTTATTAATTCATATAGAAAAGAATCATATATTCTAAATGATAAGCTTAAGGAAGCAGAAACAAAAATATTTCATAAAGATTTTGTAATAGATAATCTTCATAAAGAAATGAAGAAGATATTAGAAGAAAAGAATTACTGGAAAGTCAAATGCTTGCGGGAGACTTCATATTTTGGATCATGGAGATATAGTAAGCCTGATTTACCTGTTAGTATGGAAATTTCAGAATAAATATGATAATAATATATATGATAAGACAATTCTACAAACAAATTTATAAAACAGATAAACCTGTACCAGCGTCATTTATTAGTGATATTAATGTAATTTTAAATAAATATAAAGATTATGATATTAACTATAATGTCAATATAATGGAATTAATCAAGAAAAAAAGAAAAGAGTTAGCAGAGACTTCTCTAATGGCATATGATAATTCATTAAATTACTTATATAGGAATTTAACCGGAAAAAAGGGGAAACCTATTGATTATTCATTCATTAAGAATGTTGAGGGAATTAATAGACTTTTATCAAGTAAAAAACCAAATACAAGAAAGAATTATTATTCTGTATTAGTCGTTACGACTGATGCACTGGGTGATGAGATACTTAAAGAAAAATATGACTTAGAAATGAGAAAAAATCTGAGTATAGTGAAGGAATCAGAGGGGATTGCTTCAGAATCTCAGAAGAAGAATATGATTACATTAGAAGAATATGATAATATTCTAAATGATTTTAAGTATGATGACATATGGACATATCAAGATTATATATTATTGTTATTTTATAGGTATTTACCCTTAAGAAACGATTTAGCAGATATGAAAGTAATTAATATCAATGATTTACCTGTAAAATCCAAAGAAAACTTTTTAGTAGTATATAAGGATTCTAAATATAAACTTCATTTAAATTCTTATAAAACAAGTAAAACATTAGGATCTCAAGTGATAGACATTCCTGACATCCTAAACGAACATATCAGGAAATTCTTAACATATAATAGAACAGGTTTCTTCATAATTAAACGAAATCTGAAGCCAGTGACTCCAAATATGATTACTAAGATGCTTAATAGAATATTTATGGATAAAGTTGGTAAAAAGATATCAACTTCTTTAATTAGACATATATTCTTAACTAGTAAGTATAAAAAGGATTTAGAGGAAAGAGAAAAAGATAGTAAAATAATGCTTCATAGCACCGCTATGCAACAGAGTTATATATTTAGATCGTAATTTAATGGTTTTTGTTTAATGTTTATATGGTTGTAGTGTCTTAACTATCTACAATTTAATAAGAAGTGTAATCAACTGTAATTTCTTCAATTTTGAATATCCTTTGATACGATTCTCCTTACACATCAATTTTAACTCTTTCACTGAGAATAGATTGAATTTGAAGTCTATGTTTAAGTAAGGGTCACACTTTTCTTCATCAGGATGCCAATAGATACATTTTGAATGTTTAATACGAATTTGCCTAGGAATGCCTGCTATGTATCGAGTACATGACACTCTATCATCGAATGTCCATCTTTTATTAATAAAACTTATGTCTTTCATGTCTACGCCGTTCATTACTTCACGATGTAGACGTCTGAACTTCGTATATGTCATACGGTTCTTATTAATATCTTCAATCATAGTTAGAATATCATCTGATAAATGGTATATAATAGTTATGTTGTTCATCTCTGTATAGTGTATATACTATTCATTTCTTTATATGCTTTGTATCCTCACTATCCAGCGCGCTCAAGTGTGTCATATTTTGGATACAGTATCACTAAATCCTTGAATGTTTCTCTGATATTCTTAATTGTTGAAACCCTAACTGATTGAGTTAGAATGATTAGAATATATATAGAACCCTTATATTTCTAGTAATAACTCTTACTATTATATATATATATATCTACTGTTACAAAGTTTCAACTTTTAAAAAAAAAACTAATATTGTAATATATATATACTTCTATAATAACTATCGGTCATCTCCCTAGACTTTCTGAAAAGGGGGTATATCTGAGTAACTGTATCAAAAAGTGTACAGTTTTATAAGAATATTATATCTTTTGGTAAATTCATTTTATAACAATAATATAAACAATCAAAATTACAACTACTTTTATTTAAACCAGTTTTTTTAAAATGTATTCTACTTTTTGGAACTATATATTGTATTTTATTTTGTAAATCTAAATTTCTATAATAATTATATGTAATTACAGATATAGGCAATATTAATATAAATGGTTTATCTAATTCTAATAATCTTTTAAATATTTCTTTCTTTTTGCTGAATGGTGGATTACTTACAATAATGTCACCTAAATCATTTTTAAAAAAATCAATATTTTTATGTATAACATCAAAACCTAATTCTTTAAGGAAATCTCCTGAATTTCCATCACCATAAAATGCTTCCCAAATAACTTTGTCTTTTGGTATAAAATGCTGGATATTATCCCACGCACTTTTAGGTGTATAATAATCATCACTCATATATATATTATGTATATACTTCTAAAATCATTTTTATCCAATAATATGCTTTAAATAGTTAAATAACTACACATATAAAGATTTATAATATTATATATATATAATAATATGAATTACTCTGATAAAGTTAATATTAGAAAGGCAAGATATTTACTCAATCTATCATTTAATGAATTTTCTAGTAAATTTTGGAATAATAAGGATGGAAATCCTGATGATTGTAAGATTCATTACGAATCTATTTATGTATATTGCATGAATGTTATTAATAGTAATTCTAATAAAGAATATTGCTTAATTCAACAAACTTATAATTATGCTAAAGACTGCAAAAATGGACGAATGTATGTGGCTAAAGGTCAAGGAGTTCAACATTTTCAGAATAAAATCAGAAAATTCTTAACAGAAGATTATTTATTAGATATTGATATAATTAACGCTCATCCATCAATTTTATTAAAAATAGTTAAAGATTATAAATTAAATGTTCCTATATTTTATCTAGAGAATTATGTATCTAATCGTAAAGAAATTCTGGAAAAGCATAAATTCAATAAAAAGGAATTATTAATTACTTTAAATTCTGATAAATGTGACTCTAAGAATAAATGGATAAAAGCATTTCATTACGAGAAGCAGAATTTATTTGATTTTATTATTAATGAATCAGATATAATTAATTCATATTATATTAAGAGTGATAATAAGAAGAATCCAGTTTCATCAATTATTAATAAATTATTATGTATTAAAGAAAACGCTATTATTAATAGTGTAATGAAACATAAAAATATAGTTCCAATGTTCGATGGCTTCATGTTTGAAAAAGAACATGAGAAATTTTATAATAAATTATTAGAAAATAAAGATCCTTATATTAGATGGAGTTATAAGGAAAATAAAAGTGATATTAATATAGACGACTGGGATGAGAAAGATTCTAAAGACTATTACAGCGTTAAAGAGAAATTTGAAGAAAAGAATTGTATGATTATTGAGCCATATAAATTTATTAAAAGAGTAAGAAATCGTGATGGAATCTATATAGACGCATTTTATAGTCAGACAGAATTTATAAGTTTAAATAGATGTATTCAAGCTATAGGCGATACAAAAAAAGAACCATTTATTACTAGATGGTTAAATGATGAAAGAAAAAAGCATTTTGAAGGAATAGACTTTAGACCATACTATAAGAAAGAATTTGATAAAACTCCTGAATATATTTATAATTTATTTGATGGTTTTGTTTCTAAAGAAATTAAAGATTATAAAGAACCAAAATGGTTTATAGAATTCCTAAAAAATAATATTGCGGATAATGATGTAAAAGTTTTAGAATATTTAATTAATTATACGGCACATATTATTCAGAAACCTGATGAAAATCCTGAGATTGCTATCGTGATTAGAGGTGAGACGGGGACAGGCAAAGATACATTTATAGAAATATTGGAATGTTTGCTAGGAAAACTTAAAGATTTAGTCCATAGAACTGCTGATATGTCTGAGGTATTTCCAAAAACAGATGGAGGAGGTTTTAATAGTGCATTAAAGAATAAATTAATTTTACAATTAAATGAAGCTGATGGCTATGATGCTTTAAAAGTTAAAGAAACTATTAAAGACCAAATAACAAGAAAATATAATAACATTAAAGAAAAATATATGAAAGATTCTAAACAAGTTAATTATGTAAGAATATTTTTTCTTAGTAATCAGAATAGCCCAGTAGCAATTGAATACAACGATCGCCGAATTTTCTTAGTAAAAACATCAGATTTTAATAAAGGTAATGCGGATTACTGGAATAATCTGTATAAAAATTACATTTATAATCAAGATGAATTAAATAATTTATTCTCATGGTTAGGTAATATTGATATTTCTAAATTTAATCCAGAAAATAGACCAAAAACAAAGGCATATGATGATGCTATTAAGTGTTCTGTACCACCTGTAGCCCAATACCTACATAAATGCTTTAGTGAAGATTATAACCCATTTGAGGAGTATCCAAAGAAACCAAATATTTATAAAATTAAACAATCTATATTAGTTAAGAAATATATGCGGTTTGTCGTGAACAATCATATAATTAAAGAAAAAGATTTTAAGTCATTACCATTTAAGAAAGAATTAATGAATTTTCTTTCAATTGAAGTGAATAAAATGACTTGTATTAATAATGTTAGGGAAAGATTTACAATTGTTAACAAAATTAAATTACTTGAAGAATTAGAAAAATATAAAATCGACAATGACGAATACATTTAAAGCATAAAATAGTTATATAACTACAATATATAATGATATATAACATAAAATTTACAGATAAATTTAATAAAGAATTTGATTTACATGTTAAAACTTATAAAGATATTGCGGATTACTTCAATAGAGTTTATTTCTCTGACTATGATGTAATAAAACACGAAACTATCAAGACATTTCTGAATAAAAACCATCATGTAGGCTATAGACTACCATATTTCCCTGATTTACAAATTACAAGAATTTATAAGAAAGATGATCCTGAAATATATCTAAAGTTGCTCATAACTATATAAAGATTTAATTCTCTTTATAGTTATATAACTAATAATGAGTAATTACATTGCAGTTCCAACTGATAAAATAGATATTAAACAAATTAATAAGAAATTAGCAATAAATTTACTAGCATTATCTAATAGTGATAATATTCACGAAGCATTAGACGAATGGATTGGAATTAATTTAGGTAGAAAAGAGGGAGAAAATGAATTTGATTTTGAAGAAAGAAAACATAGTCATTTACATACTTTTATTATTCAAGAAAATGGAAAATATCGTTGTCTATGTGGTGGATCTGCTATTAAAATTAAATGTTTTTTTAATATAAATAAAGATAATGATAACACAATAGTTGTTGCTAATGGTAATCATAAGACTTCATGTATAAGATATTTTAATAATTATAAAAGAATTAAAGTATCAGATGCTACACCTGAAGAATTAAAAAAATATACTAAAGAATTAAAAAAATATACTGGAAAATTACAGAAATTTAATCATAGTCAATTAATGTCTCATTGGGGGTTTAATAAATTATCTTTTATTCATTCTAAAATTCTTCTTAAAGAAGATATATATTTTAATATTCCTTATGTAAATGAAGAACAATATTATTTCGATACAGAAAAATTTAAATATCAATTTGGGGGAGAATTGAATTATTCTATTAATAAATACTATTTAAATTATAATACAAAATTAGATCCTATTAAATTTAAAAAATTATTAGGATTATATGATTTATGTGAATGAAGTATGCCTTCAGACGCACTTAAATGATTAAGAAAAATAAAATACTATTTATTATAAAATTTATTAAACATTTACAATTACACATAATTTATTATATATATTATATTATATAATGCCCAGACTAATTAAGAAAACAACAAATTTACTAAATAATGTCGATGATAACATATTAAAAGCTATAGAAGTAGGAGTTACTTACACATACGTTCCACGAATCTTTGGAAAACAAAGTATGCCTATGAGAGTTCTATCAACTGCTGGAGTTTTTCTAGCATATGACATGGCTATTAAAAGTATGTAAATGACTTTCTAATGTTTTTATAGACTTTCTTCA
>ENA-OSJC01001782-OSJC01001782.1-marine-metagenome-genome-assembly--contig:-NODE-1782-length-17042-cov-3.910404_pt1 | contig 17042 bp, 6 predicted proteins | sample MGYA00237885_ERZ534234 | MGnify/ENA primary metagenome ERZ534234 (study PRJEB26413, sample SAMN06343907) | marine metagenome | isolation source: coastal waters | place: Atlantic Ocean: West Antarctic... | reverse complement strand
AAAATAATGAATTATGAATATTATTATTCGTTAAGTCAAGGAAAATATTTTAAAAACTTTAACTATAATAACTCAGATCTCACGTTAGGTGTGGGCCAATCAATACGTTTGGGTGCAGACATATTTACAAATAAGCAAACTTTCTCAGGTTCTATCGATGAGATAAAATATTTTCATGCTGTAGATCCAATCAAAGATGTTAAGAAAAGAAAAAGAAAAACGTTTTATCGATCAGACGACGACAATTCTTTAAAACTCCACTATCGATTTAATGAACCGTACGGTATCTATACTGGAAACAATATTTTATTAGATGCATCAGGTAATTCACTACACTCAGTTATAACTAATTTTACTGTAAATGATAGGCTTACAGGTTCTGATGTTCCAGTAACTGCAGAAGATATTAATAGAAGTCCGGTGTTATTTCCATCATTCCCCAGCGTCACAGCTTTGAACGCTAATCTTTTAACGACTGCATCACTATATGACGATTATAATCCAAATTTAATAACAAAACTAGTGCCTAGGCATTATTTTCAAAGCGCAACTGATTTTAGAGACTATGAAGAAGAGTTGGCAAGGCTAGAAAACAACTTTGAAACGTTTAGTTCTAATCATCCGGGTAAAAATATATCTGAAATACCGGAGTTACAATTGTTGATAAAGTTATTATTAAGCTATTCTAAATATTTTGACGAACTCAAGCTTTTGATAGACTCAGTAACTAGTTATAGGATCACAGATTACGATGATTTTGACACTACACCCGATCCACTACTTGAAGAAAAGGCAAAAATCCTTAACGTAACTTTACCAGACATATTTTCCTCCGGGCAACTTGAACAAGTCTTTGAGGGGATAAACTTAACAGACGCAGGTAGTAAATCAGCTAAAAGTTTAATTGAGATTAAAAATCTAATCTGGCGTAGAATTATAAGTGCTGCCCCAAGAACAAATTTAAGTAGAGGTACTTTGGAGGCACTTAAAAGCCCCTTCCGTTCAGCGGGTATTGAGCCTGATAACATACTAACTTTTAGAGAATTTGGTGGTTCAAAAATTAAAAGTTTAGATGCGTCAAGGGAACTTAAACGGGACGTTTATAAGTTTTTAAGTTTTACCGGTTCTCATAACAAAAAAACAACGAGTGTAGACACACAAGGGTATCCTGTAGATGTTGAAATACCAAAGATAAAAACAAGTTTTTTATCTGGTAGCAGAATCCAGGTAGGACACCCAAAAATTAGAACCTCAAAAGCCACAACAACAATCACAATAGGTACTTCAGCAACTACAACAGGCTTGCTTGCAGATGGTGATACAGTAACAATTGTAGATTTTACAGGTACTGCTACAACTTTTACTCTAAAAAACGCAGGTGTTTATGCAGCTGCGGTTCCAGGCTTGGCAGTGATGGCAACAAATACAGTTGCAAATGCTCCTGGGTCTGAGATCGCAACAGCAATAGCTGCCATAATCAATTCCACAACTGGAATACAAGTAGCTGCTATAGCAATCTCAAACACAGTATTATTAACTCAAGACAACATAGGACCGGCTGGAAATCAGCTAGCACCGAATGAAGTGTCTGCGGGAGCTAATAATGTAACGGGTTCAGCTTTTTCCGGCGGATCCGGTTTTGAAAAGCGAAATAATAACTTTTTTCATGGCATAAGCTCGTCACCTTCAGACGGTCTTTTTACCTCAGGGAGTTTTACATACGAGGCACTTTATGACTGGGAGTCTGGATATCGAAATACCCCTGAAAGTTTAATCAGGCTTCACACGACAGGTACTAGTAATCCTAGTTCAGCAGAATCAGCAATTATTAATCTAGTTGCCAGTAATGATTATTTAAGACTTTATTTTAAAGATAGTACATCAAAAACAACAACTAATATGCTTCACTTAACAGGGTTAAACGTTTTTGATAAAGACACGTGGTATGTTTCATTTGGTAAGAAGAATTCTCATGATTTAGATTTGACAGGTACTAGTTCTTTCTTTTTAAGAGCAGCAAAGCAACTCAATGGTGATGTAATATCACAGTATTACACTGCGTCATTTTTTGAAGAAAATAGTGATTCTGTTTTTAAAAATGTAAGTGGATTTAACACATCTGGTAGCTTTTTAGTTATTGGAAGTCAGTCTTTGCAAAACCCTGGCGGCGCCAATTTATTCTTAAACGGTGCATCAGTTATTGATAACGCAAAAATAACAAATTTTCATGGTTGTATTGCGAACGCAAGGTTCTTCTCTAAAGACACAGATTTAAAAGAATTTAACGAAAGGGCAAAAAATTATGATAGTTACGGTGTTGATAACCCTCACATAAATTATAGCTTTACAGACTTATTGACCGGTTCTTTTGAACGTTTAATATTGCGAACAGACGCAAAACAATCCACAACAGAAACAAATTCATCAGGTGAGATTAGATTATTTGATTTTTCCCAAAATAATTTTCATTTTGAAGGTAGCAATTTTGAAACAAATAAAAATGTGTTCAAGAATTTGCGTGTTGATTTTGAAATACTGTCTGATAAGTTCGATCTTAATTATACACGTGAAAAAGTCAGAATTAGATCTTTCCAAGATGCAGAGAATATAAAAGAAGGTTATTTCTCCTCAATCGCTCCTGTTCATGAAATATTACCAAGCGAAGAAAGTTTAGATGATAATAGACTTTCTGTTGACATGTCTGTAATGAAAGGTCTTAATGAAAATGTTTTAAGAATGTTTAGTGATTTATCATCACTAGAAGATGCGTTTGGTAACCCTAATTTAATATTTGGTGAATCTTATCCGGATGCCAGACAACTTCGTGAAGTATATTTCAACAATGTCTTAGAACCTTTAAATTTGCAAAAATATAGAGAGTTATTTAAGTGGATTGATAATTCATTCACAGACGTTTTATATTCTTTGATGCCTAGGACTACTAACTTTTTAGGTGTTAACTTTATTTATGAGTCTCATGTCTTAGAAAGAAACCGGTTCAGATACCTCTACGACGAGATATACATGAAATCAATACAACGAAGCAGTAATACGGGAAACTTATTTTTGTCACAGTTTGTTGCAAAAGTAAAAAAGCACTGAGGTAAGTAAATGAGTAAATTATCACCAATTTTTGTAGATAGGCAGGCATCTAAAGCGAGTAGTGGTTTAAGCTATTCTCCTTCATTGTTGACGTATGTAATACAGGAAATTGCTGACAGCGTTAGCACACCAGCAACCCAACGCCTAGGGCAAGCAGTAGTTGCTGAAATAGAACCTATACTTAGAACTTATGAAGACAACGGTGTTGGCGGTAAAAGAATTCTTAGTGTGATTATGCCTTCTAGTCTAGACGACAACGACGAGCAAATGGATATACGCGCTTTTGATGCTTTCCGAAAAGGAAGGAATATAAAGTCTTATAAACAATTTTCATCGCAAGTAATACGCCCAATGATCAGAATATCACCAGAAGGCTTTTTTGAAGATGAAAAAAGTGATGTAATTAATCATTATATGAATATAGAGTCTTACGGTTTTGGTTTGTTTCATAAGACAGTTGACGAAAATTACAAATTAATCCCGGTTAAAGATTTTTCCCAGTTAATACCGAAAAACTATATCGAAAGTCAAGAAAATAGTTACGCATATCCTTTTGTTTACAATCAGGTAGGTAATTATGAACAATTCCTGGATCCTTCACACCCTAAAAATGACGGGGCAATTGATGTTTTTGAAGTCAGACAATCCTTAGCTAGTCTGTCACCAAGTGACATTAGATTATTTGGCGCGAGCGGTCACATGATGGGTGGTGGGATTGAACAAAATAAGAAAGGCACATCAACTATCCAGAGTAAAATAGAAATAAGAACAACCAGTCAAAAAGAAATATATGATGATGCGCAAGACGTTATTTTTAGTAAGTTTAGTTTTAAAACAAGGGGTGCACCAGATTCGCTTAGTACTACTTTATTTCCTTTGCCGGGTTATGTTGATGACAACGCGCAGTATGTTTTATCACCTTTTTCCGAAGCCGTCAATTATATAACAGGCAGCTACGTATTTGCTAAAAACAACGCTGATATGCAAAACTTCCTATCAGGATCAAGAAACAAAATGAGCGAAATAGGCTCTCGTTTTAAATCTGCAACTTGCGGGTTAATATTTGGTGAAAGTAATTCACTGGGAACAGATTCAATTGCCTTCGGAGGTTTAAAAAAATAATGCCAAAAGTATTTTTAGGACAAAACGGCTACATCACTGGATCGGGATATTTAAACAATCCTGCTCGAACAATAATCAAAGATAACGATAATCGATCCGGAGAGTACCCGACAATACACAGGATGAACAGGCAAGGTACAGAGGGTGTTAAACCAAACACAATCTTTGATGATACCCACACAGTAAAATACGGGACCCGCACAACAGATGATTTTGAATTTAAAAATACTGTGTCATCTGTATTTACATTAGCTGTAGATGACAAAAAATGGGTGACGTCGTCAACAAGCGTAAAAATGAAAAGAGAACTTTTTGCGTCAGAAGATTCACACATAGTCAGTCGAGGTGTTTTAGTTTTAGACGGTACCCCTGATTCTGCTGGTCGTTGGATACGCACAAAAAACAAGGTATCAAAACCCACACTCATTTTTTCGCTAATTCAAGGACCTTATAATACAGGAGCTGATAACTCAGCGCTAGCAACATTAAAACTTTATCAAGGCCGAGCATCTGATGCTTTATCTGTGCAGGTAAGTAAAGATGCATTAAATTGGCAAACGATCTCGATGATTCCGGAATTTATTTCTTCTGAAGCCTCGACAAGTTTAATTGATAGTAGCGGTCGTTTTGTTCACCAGCCACTTAACATTGTAACTAATGACATTGTTGATGGTAATGAGGTATCTGGCTTTGGTGCGTCAAACCAAACACAGCGACGACCAATAATGAAAGTAAAGGTTGACTTGCACGTTTTTAACTCTGCCGGTTTTAAGGAACCCTTTTATATTAGATTGATTCAAACAAGCGTTTCAAATACCAAATTACCTAATTGGGCTATAGCACACATTGATATAATTTCAAGAGATCAAAAAGTAACATATCCTTATCTGGACATAGCCGATACAGCAACACTTTTTCATCGAAATAAGTCAATTGCGACACCTAATCAAGTATCAGCAATAATATCAACCGGTTCTTCTATTGCTAATATATCTGACAATGGCAAACCCTTCTTTGATGAACAAAAAATTAAACCTTTTAATGAAAATGTCACAATTCCTGGTGACAACAACTCATTTTATTTATTTGGGACAAGCCCACAAAACTACCCGGGCTTTAGCCGACGACTTACTTCAAAGACAATCATTAATTACGAAATGAATCCTGCTTCGGATGATGTCATTTCAACGGGTCTGATAAGGAATGGGACCGCAGCAGCAGCTGGTAATTCTAATGATGACGGACAAGTACTTTTAACTTATTGGAATTTTAATTTAAATCGTTGGCAAGAAATAGGACAACCACTTCGCGATAACAGGGGAAATCATGCGAACCAAAACGCTGCACACGCGCATTTACATGATAACATAACCGGCTCTTGTGCCGGCTTTGGCCCAATAATAGATTCTATAGTTGATGGTACAGTAGGTGGGTTCAGCCTTAAATCATCTAAAGCTTTTGAACATGCATTCTTACCAATATCTACTTACGGTTTCCCTAACGCTGCCAAGTATCACGCAACATCAAGTCAGCACATAACCGCAGAAGAGTTAGGTATTACAAAACCATTCCTTCTTGAAAAACTAATATTAGATTTTGATATATCGTTTGCGGTTCCAGGAACAAGAACCGCTGCTTCAGCCACCCCTCCGGGAAGTGCTGCTGATGCTGATGCTTTTGCCACAATTGCGCTGGATACGACTGCAGGAGGTGTATCTTATGATAATAGGCGTCTTAAAGTAATAACGCCTACATTCTTCTTATTGAGGCAGAATACTAAAAAAAATACAGTTGATGAATATAAATATACACATAAAACCCCTGGCACTTTAGCTGAAGCAGGATTTAATAATACATATTTTGAACCTATCCCTAAACTAGTTAAACTTGATTCTGGAAGTAATGTAGAAACTAATATTTTCGATTCACGTGAGCTGGTAACATATGGGCAATACAGCTTAATTGTAACAGCAAGCACTAGTACGTTACCTGACAGACTAGATGCTTCAGGAATAACGATACAAGACGTTCTTGACTCGGGCATTTTAAGGGACGGTCACACAGTAAGCGTAATTGCTGATGCTGAAGCTGATAACATTATAGATGTCACAGGTGCAATGAACTTCTCATCTAGAATGGCAGCAGGCCACAATAAAGTATTATCTGCGATTGTTCATAATGAAAAACCTTCTGGGAATTTAAATAAAATATCGTTCGTCAGGCTAGATAACGATAATCAGACAAGAGAGCGAAGTTTTGATGGCGCATCACGTGCTTTGTTTAGTGGGGTAGCTGGTTTAAAGTTTGCTGACTCTGGCGAAACATTAATAGTATCACAGTCAGCATCAGTAAGCACAGTCCGGACGTTTGAACAGCTTACTTTTGACGCTCCTTACTTAATATTCCCTGAAGATAAATTAATTTTTGGTTGGCAGTATCCAATGCCTAGAGACTTAAGGTTTCCAAAAGGGGTATCAGGTAATTTTCCAAATTCAATGAAAGTAAAAGCATGTAGCCTTAAGATGTTTGGGTCTCAAGTAAAAAATAATAAAGAATTCCATGAAGGCTTAAATCAAAATCTTACAACGAATGCGGTTCACGAGACTATTGGTAACGAGCCAGTCATTGATCAGTGGCAGATTGCAACGCGAACCGAAATGACAGGCAGTTTAAGTGATCAATTTATGTTCGCCATCCAGACAGCCCCTGCAGGAACAGAAGATTTTGTGACAGGGTATGCTATAGGTAAAATAATCTCACCGCCACCTGATGTAAATACAACAAATGCAGTACAACTTCTTTGGAATGTTGGCAATAACCCAGTGCGAAGAGTTAACTCCAGATTTAGTACTACGCTAGGTAATTCTTTTAGCCTTTTAGGCGATAAAGCAGCTGCAATAAAGGTATTTGATAATATTTATGGTCCAAAGCAGCCTGCAAACAGTTGGTACCATCAAATACAAGCGTTTACTAGTCTAGCAGACGTAAAAAGAGTCTATACCGACTCAACAATTTTAAATGGAAGTAGTACAACTTCACCATACGGTTCATACGGTAGTAGCCAAAATTACTCATATCAATCGGGCGGATCAAGTATTATTAAGTTAGGTGGTTCACCAAAGTATTACTATAGTACTAAACACTACGGTTTTATTGCAGATTCAATAAGACAAGGGTTCGACGGAAAGTTTTTATCAAGTGAGCTTACAAGAGGCGATTCTTTTTCGAACGCTTCTAACTCTAATCAGTCCCCGATTAGAGTTCAGTTTGTCGAAGAGTTGATTGTTTCAGATGATTCTTCTTTGAAGAATCAATCTAACTCTATTTCGTATGTTGCTGTATCATCTAATGCTGTTGATCAAACTTCTGAGCAATCCTTCCAGAGTTCAAATATTAGTTTGTTCGCAACTTCTTCGTTGCCCTATTTTGATAACAACACAGTATCAAATAGAACTTATACTGTCGATACAGTTGAGGTTGTGTCTTAATGGGTAAAAAACTTAAAAATAAAAAAGTAACTGATGCGCAAAGAAAAGAATATTATGTAGTAAAAGAGCCTAGTGGGAAAATTAATAAACTGATCTTTCCAAACACTTTACAAGTAGGCTTAAAAAGTGATTTATTTAATTCCACAATTAGCGGATCGATCCATCATACGCGTCAAGGAGTGTCTTATCTTGTTGCAGGTTCAAATATCGCAATCGTCTCAGGTTCTAATGGCCAGATAACTGTATCAGCCACAGCTGGAGCCTCCGCATCCCCAAGCGCTTCTTTCACGCGATCAATTATTCCTGTAGATACTGATGATACTGGTGGTGCGATTGATGATGGAGGCGATCTTAGCGACGCAGACATACCTGAACAAGCTTTTACTAAAATAGATGTAAGCGTAGGGACAACAAACGTAACATTTGCAGGTCATAACGAGACAGGAAACCCAGCGAACAATACATATAAAATAGTTTCAGATAGTATAACAGCATTTACTGATAATGGTACAGAATTGACAGAAGCAAACTCTGCCTCTGAAGGTGCTAGCGCTTATAATATCACTTTTACTAACTCGGGAACACGATTAACATTGGCAGTGTCGACTGATAGTTCTGATGCAAAATTAAAAGTGTCAACACTGTCAGAACATGAAGCTAGTACTACAGACTTTAATAGTATTGTGGTAAACATACCGATAAAGTATACAACAGATGCAGGAACGTCCACAGTTACAAGAAGCTTCACTGTTCAAAAAATTAAAAAAGGCACAACAGGTGATGGTGGTACTGCCGGATTTACGACACCTGACGCTTCTTTTACTCGATCGATGATTCCTGTAAATACTGATGACACGGGAGGTGCGTTAGATGATGGTAATGATCTCGCAGATGCTGATATATCCCAACAAGCATTTACAAAAATAGATGTTAACGTTGGAATCACAAACGTAACATTTGCAGGGCACAATGAATCGGGAAATCCATCAAACAATACATACAAGATAGCTTCAGATAGTATAACAGCCGTTACTGACAATGGTACATCGTTAACAGAAGCAAATACCGCTTCTGAAGGTAACACATCTTATAATGTCACTTTTGCAAATGCATCAGCAACTAGATTAAAATTAGCAATATCGACTGATAGTTCTGATGCAAAATTCAGGGTCTCAGGCTTAGCTGAACACGAAGATGGTAGCAGTTCTGATTTTAGTAGTGTTTTAGTAAATGTCCCAATAAAGGTCACAACTGCAGCCGGCACTCAAACTATTACAAGAAGCTTCACTGTTCAAAAAATTAAAAAAGGCACAACAGGTTCAGATGGTGATGATGGTGATGATGGTGCAGCCGGCTCAGGTGTCGTAGTTTCCCTAGACCCTATGGCAGTAACACTACCTGCTGCTAGCGATGGAACAGTATCTAGTTTCACAGCATCAGGTGCAACAATAAAAGTTCATGAGAACGGAACAGCGATAAACGTACATACCAGCTTAAGCTCTAATAGTCGCTGGTTCGTTGTTTCAGCAAACGGTTCGAGTATAACAGCCGGCAGCATTTCTCAAACAAATGGTCAAAGCAGTGCAACAATTGCTGATGCTTCTAGTATGTCAGCAACAACAGCAACAATTGCACACGTTGTAAGAGTCAAAAATAGTCTGGGCGTCACGTCAGATTATACACTTACACAGACTTTGACAAAAGGAATCGCTGGTTCAAACGGATCAGATGGAGACGATGGCGCGCTAGCACTTGCAATATTTGGAATTAATTCATCTAGCGGTGAAATAGCTGTTGTACCAACGGCAGCATCAACAGCAGCGCTCACAACGCCATATGACACAGCTATAATAAGTAATACAAATGTCGTAGCAAGTAATAGCTCCGGCGAATTAACTTTAGCTGCAACTGGAACGTATTCAGTAACTGTGTCAATAAGAATACAACAAGAAGGCGATGCATCTAATGGTTACGAGTTAGTTTTATCTTTAGACGATGGCGCAGGAAGTTATACCTCTCTCTCATATCTAGATGATGCAACACCAGGTGGCGATGAAAAGACGTCAAATTTATTAATCAGTAATGCAATTGTTATTGTAGCAAGTAGTGGGACAAAAAAAATAAAATCAGAAATAAAAAAATCAGCTGCAAACTCAACTTATGCACACATACCACAGTCAGATCAACGATTGGCAACTATACGGGTTGAAAAATTAAGTTAATGAATAGTTATTAGTAACATAGGTTAAAAATGGGAATATTAGATAAAAAGACAAGATTTATAGACTTAGTTGTAACACAAGAAGGCAAAAGACAGATAGCAGCTGGCAAATTGCGTGCAGAGTTTGCTTCATTATCAGACTGCAATGCCTTTTATGATAAAGCTCATAAAGATGATGTCTCTCAAAGACTTTATTTCGAAGTAATGGAACGGCCAGAAAATTCTATTATTTTAGAAAAAGACGATAGTGGAAAACTTTTAAATTTTAATTTTTCGCCAACTGGGTCTATTGTGGGTAACAATATATTCCTCAAAAACACATCAACGGCACAAAAACTTAGTCTGCATGCAGTAACAGGAAGTCAATTTGAGATTGGCCAAAATTCTGTTTTAGACACGTCTTTACGTCATTTTAAACAAAATTATTTTATTGGAACAATAGATCGACTTAAAAATAACAATTTTGAATTAACACAAAAGAAATAACATACACTATCAATAATGTTCAGCCTTTTGGTAGGAGTCCGTACAGTGAAACGATTAATGTTAACAATGCAGAACCTTTCTTTTTGGACCCTAAGCTAACACATTTGCCAAATTTTAAATTCTTACCACCTAAGAATACAGATGGTTCAAATTACGGTACTTATACAGACATCAGATCAACATCTAAAGAATCTTGGGATGATATTAAGGATAGGTTAGGTCGGGAATTGTTTAATGACACAGATGTATTCTTAGACTCTGAAGATAACAACATCAAAAATAACTTAGTAACTCGCGGTAATAGAAAAAGTAGAAAAATTATTATTGATGGCCAACTACCAGTAATAACCCCGCCAAGAAAAGAATCAAAAGAAATAAAATTTATTAAAACTTCTGCTGATAATAATTTAATCATCCAAATGTTTGAAGATGCGCCAGGTGCAACAATGAATAAGTTGGATATTGTAGATGCCGGAATATTCACTGACACTGAAGACAAAAATAAAAGATATCAAAAAAGAGTTTTCTATGTAGGCAAAACATTTTTTGATGATTTTAATACCCCTACTTTCGTCAATATATTTACTATCATAATGGATTAACATGTTTATAAACGCAAAAACAAGAATTAAATTTTTAGCAAATCAAGTTAGTAAAGATATCGACATGACGCCGCAAGTCTTATCTGTACTGGAAGAAAAAGATCATGATGGAAACACTAGAAAAGTTTTAGTTTTAAAATTTTTTTGTCGTGTCAATCAACGGTTACTAAACAAGTCCGTTTGTAGCAAAATAGACGTAAAACTATCAAACCTTGGATTAACTTATTTTAAAGCAAAATCTAGCTTAACACAAACGAAGGTTATGATTGCTAGTGTAGGTAAGGAAAGAGGGGCAATTGAAAACGTAGATAATAGTGAGTTGCAAAGTGCTTTATCTTTTAATACGCAGGATCAAAGAAAGGCCAGGAAAGAAAAAAGACGCCGATCCCGCAACCAAAAGAGTAAGGGTGATAATAGCAAAAAAAATAAAAGATTAAGAAGAACTAATCCTGTAAGGCAATCTTTAAATAGTAAGGTTGCTTTAGAACCAAAAAATTTAGCAGTAACAGCACAGAATGGATCAAAATTTAAGTTAATAAAAAATCAAAGTCTATACAATGGTGTAAAAAACATAGCATCGATCAGCGTCAACACATCACCATCTTTCCTAGGAAAGACATTTAAAGAGCGAAAGACAAGTCGAGCACTTAACCAAAAGCCAGAATTGATTCTCAGCATAGAAAAAAAGAATTACTCAGATGCCAGCCAGCACGATTCGATCTACAAAAGCAACCCTATTTCTTTTAGAAGATTTAAGAGGAGCTATAATAGATTAGTAAACACTAGCATCGATCCGCTTTCTTTGTTTGAAAAAGAAATTAACAAGGCCAGTTACCAGCAACAAAGAAAAGGAATAAGCAACAAACCCACAATTAGCCGGTTCGCAACCAAACAAGCCAGTGAAGTAATTGAGGAAATACAACGAAGAATATCAATTGTTTCAAAATCAAGGTACGAATTTAAAAAAGTTCAGAGCCAGTCAAAATTTAAAATTTTAGAATGTACAGGTAGGATTAGTTTAAAAGATTTAAAGTTGATGGGTTCAACCGGTAATATTATTTTTATTGCAAAAGATAGAAATGGTATTAATCTAGAATCACAAGATATTGTTTTCAATGTTAACGAAATACTAAAACAAACAATCAAACAATCCACAGAAGCTTTCTGCAATGTAACTAGAAAGCCTAGCGGGGTTACTAAACTAGTTATTAGTAATCTTACACCCCAGTCTTTATTGGACGTTAACGTGAATGTTAAGAAAATTACACGCCAAGTAAACTTTTTAGAAACATTTTATGATAACATAGTAGGCGATCGAAAAATACCTGCCAATTCCACACTTTCAATAATCGATGGAGCTATTGATTCAAATCCTAAAACCCCTGTTAACTTTAATGCTAGCGAAAGTTTATTTTTTAGAACAACATTGAATTATAGAGGTAAAGCCTATCAAAACGCGCATAGCGCGTCAATAAAAGGTGTCCGCGGCAGTAAAAAAAATGATAATATTCCAAATTTAAATATTATTGCAAAATTAGACGAATTCTCTAGAGGTATTAATGTAGCCATAACAAATATTTCAGACAATGTTGTTGCAGTAAAGCTTAAAAAATATCGATACACATCTTCAGCAAAGGGAATGTTGCTAGAAACCCACGATCTAGATCGCAATATAAATAAATTTGTATTCTTAAGTCAGGAGACAGGTTCAAAAAAAGCAAGATCTCTTAAACTTTTTGACACTGATGTTTTCGAAAATAAAGTTTATATGTATGTTGTTGAATGCATTATGAAAAATGGTGAAAAAAAATTAGCTACTGATTATTTTATAGAAAAGTATGAAGAAAGAAATGAGATATTAAAAATTGATAATATCACTATAGATGCTGAAAATTTAATACTTGATGCATCCGCTAGCTTAAACGAAGAAAGAAAAGCAACGCGAACAGTAAGTATTAATTTTAAAATAAGCAAAATTAAGACGGAAGTAGATAAAATCATTAAAAACTTATTCGGTAATTTATTTGAAGTATATAAAGAAGAATTACAAAAAATAAAAGATGTTCAAGGGTTAGTCTATTCAATTGAAGTACAACGAATTGAAGAATTAACTGGCAATACTATAACAGTTGATAAAATCACTGCTGATAAAGACGGTCAATGTAATTTTACTGATACAACAGCCCCGGTATTTTCAAATTTAATTTATAAACTGATACCTCGTGTCCGCCCAGCCAATGAAGTAATTGCAGCAGTAGTCGCCCAAACGCCTAATTTAGCAAAAAGGACCTTAAACTCACCGATTAACTTTGTTTCTGCAGCAGCCCGTGTAAATGCAAAAAATAGAAATAGTGGTGTATATACATCAAAAAAGAATAAATACAACGACAGACAAGTATTTAAAAGAGGCAGAATTAGAACGCCGAAAGATATCTTAAATCAAAACGCTAATGATTTATTCGCAGACGCATCAACTGGTGATATAACATATGTTGAAGTTGGTGGGTTGTCATCGTCTAGAGTTTATGATGAAATTAATTTCACAAAAGGTACAGTAAGCGAGATAAAACACACTCATTCATTAGCTGATTCTAACAGTTCATTAGTTAACAATATGATCACAAAGTTCTATGAAATGGAATTCAATTCAAACAACGATTATCTTGTTGATTTTTATGCTGTTTTTATTAAAGAAGGAACACATGTATACTTAGACGGCGCAATTCATAGCACAGATACATTAGTAGCAGACAAAAGATACGCATACTTAATTAAGCATACCGGTAGTGTAGGAGTTATCGAATATTATGTTGTCCCTATTCTTAAAAATGGAAAAATTCTAGATCCTAAGCTTGTAACAGCACAATTAATTAAATAAAAGGTAATTTTTAATGGCGATAAACTTAAATAAAGTAAAGGTTAATTTAACTGCAAATCAAACAGCTAATCTGCCCTCAGTAGCAGGAAGTTTAATTGCTTCTTTAAAAGAATTTACTGATAGTGCACCAAAAACAGCTGAAGGGGAGATCGCTTTTACAGATGAGGATACATCAGCAAGATATATTCGCCTGCAACGAAAAGGTCTTAATATATTGCGAACAGAAATTATTGCTATTACCGAATATATTCCGGTTGCAGTAGGTAATGATTTAGATGAAAATGTTAATAAAATCCAATACCAGTTAGGCGATAACAAACAGGTAAGTATAACAAATGTTGCTAGATTAATAGAACTGCATAGACAGATTAGAGAATATGTTATGAGTGCTACAGAAGCTGTACTTAAAAAAATGTACCCAGATATCTACAAGCCTAGGTTTTTAAAAAAATTAAAAAAAGTAATTAATGATAATTTTGAAAACTTAGTTGAACCTGACATAGAAACTACAATTTTAAATATCGCAACAGTTGTTAAGGAATCAGAATCGGGCAGATTTGCAAGAATTATAAAGCGAAATGCAAACAATCCTTTTTTAATTGCAACAATGGAATATTTTATATATGAAAACTTAATCAATACTATTATTTCATATTTAGGGCAAGTAGCACAGATTGATGAAGTAGCTTCAAAAAATTGGTCAATTGATAATTTTAATAAATTAAAAAGTTATAGTCCGGAAAATGTGTTTAAAGGAATAATAAAAAATTTATATACGTCAAGCTACACGACAAGGCTCGGCAACGCAAACTTCGTTGCCAAAAATGTTTTAGATATGCACAAAAATTCTTCCAATTCTAATATTGATATATTTACCAATGCGCAATCTCACTTAGTTAGTTTAATATCGCTTAAAGACTCAGCCAGCGTATTATCAACCAGCAGCAGAACTGATAAATCAAATTTAGAAATTGACTCGGGTAATGTACGGTATGGTATTAATGGAGACTTGGCTAGATCAATTAATAAGTTAAAAAGTATAGAGTTTAAAGACATGGCAGCGGGTCTTCCGTCAGGGACAGGTGAAGATAAGAAAGCAATTGGTATCCGAAATTTCAATTCAGACTTAAACATGTCAACACTAAAAAAAGTTTTTTCTTCCATTGAAACAGCATCAGGCGAAAAAACAGGTGATATCTCAGAAGGTATAAATGAGCTTTTAGCTGCACTATCATATGATTTTATTACTTTTGCAGTATGCAAAAATAACGTTGCAGATCAACTGTCAAGTCTCAAAGGATCAATTACCGGTAATCATAAGGATATCCTAAACCAATATTTGGAAGCTTCGCTTGGTGCGTCACCTAGTGATCAGCACACCCGGTCTGGCGCAGTATTAGCAACAAGAAACGAAATCCCAAACAAAGGGAATGTTAACAATAAAAGATATTTTGGAAATTTTAGCTTACCTTTGGCCGGCCTAAGGCAGGACAATATGCCGAATCAATTCGGTCAAGTTGATAGTGACGTTTTTTACACACCGCTAGAGTCGACAAGGAAAGAAATAGGTGAAAATGGCCAAGGTTATATACCAGCCCCCCAATATTTTATTGAAAATGCAATTGAAAGAGCCGGCGCAGATGACAATGGAAATGTTAATATTGATTTTAAAGAGTTAGATAGCTTTACTGATGAATATAGAGCAGCTGCTGATAATCTTCATTTAGATATCATGACATTAATACCAGATACGAATAATAACCTTGAGCACATTGGTCGGAAATCAGCTGGAACAAAAGGCGCTTTTTTAGGAAATGATAACAACACCTTAAGTTATCTTAAAAATTTAAATGAAGAATTAGCACAAGATATTCACGACATAATCATGGAAGGACGAGACACTGAGACAAGTATACTTCCTATATTGGCAGTATTTATATCAGATGTTCCAGACAGTCAAAAAATTAAAAATTTTATGTCGATTTTCTGGTGTCTTATTGAAAGATATAGCAGCAGACTGGGTTTCGCCGATAACGGACGCAAATTAGTTACAGATGCTCTCAGAGATAAGGGCAATGTACACGATGACTTTGTAGAGACGATTGCTAGTATGGTCGAATATTATAACGAATCCGCTGTACACGGGTTTTTAAATGATACTTGTAATTTTGATCTAAGATCTGGAGGCGTAGGTAAAAAGAAGCTTCATAAATCCAGGAAGAAATTCACAGTTGTAATGGCTGAAGCCGGAAATGTTGTCCATAGTAATGGAAAACACACCAAAGACAAGATACCTTCTGACAAGGCATTAAATAGCGACGCGCTAGGTATCCCTAGAACAAATTCTACTGTTTTCAATATTGAGCCTGGGCAGATCGATAATGTTTTTGATAACTGTTTTGGTAATGGTAACAGACACCAGAAAATCAGAAAGACTGTCAGGAACGGGGCCCAACCATTTGGTTTTCACAGGATACTCCACAGATCCTTAGTCGCTGTTGCATTCGGAAAAGATAGTAAAATCGAGAGTGCATTAGGTAAAGACTTGGCATGGGGATCCAATTTATCTAATATAGCTGACAGGAATGACGAAGACGATAAGACGACTTTGATGTTCGACTTGGATTCTAACAATGACGTCAAATTAACAACAGGCTTAGGAACGTTAGGTAGCATATGTCAACTTAAACTTCATCATCGATGTTTAATTTGGATATATTATGTTTATAACTTGCTTCGAAAAACAATTCAAATTCACATTAAAGCAGGTAGCTCCGGTAATCTTGAGCTTAAGATCGACTATGATCAACTGAGAGGTTTGAGAGACGCCTTACGTGGTAATGCAAGACCAGCAACGGCAGGTTCAAAACGACATTCTTACGATGAAGCAAGCGCAATTATTAATGACTTATATCTAAAAGTTGACATTAGACAAGCTAAGATTAAAGACACATCAGCATTATTTACTTTACATGCTGACGCGCTAAAAGAAGTTAAGCGAACTGCTAAGAGTGTCATAGCAGGAAACAGTACGCAAGATAATAAGTCATCCTTAGCTATTAGTACAATGATAAAATTAAAAATATATTCTGATGCATTGACGCTAAACAATGACGAGTCACCCGCTTTAATAACTCAATCTT
>ENA-OSJC01001781-OSJC01001781.1-marine-metagenome-genome-assembly--contig:-NODE-1781-length-17054-cov-5.313130_pt1 | contig 17054 bp, 16 predicted proteins | sample MGYA00237885_ERZ534234 | MGnify/ENA primary metagenome ERZ534234 (study PRJEB26413, sample SAMN06343907) | marine metagenome | isolation source: coastal waters | place: Atlantic Ocean: West Antarctic... | reverse complement strand
GTTGCCCGAGTCGAGCAGGGCGCGCAGTTCAACAGCGGCCGCACCGTAAGGAATTGAGAATATTTCGACGCCTGGATACTCCGAGCGCAAAGTATCTATCTCACCGTGCACGTGAGCGAGGTAGTTGTCCCAAACGGCTTCGTACTGTGCGCTAGTTTGTAGCGCAGGGAGGGGAACCCAGGGTACGACAATTCCAACGTGTGTGTCTGGGTTTTGGACAAGAAGGTGATCTATCCAAAGCCTGTAGCCGTTCATCGTGGAAGGCAATGACGTCATGATAAACACGTCCACATCGCCATCATCGAGTATGCCTCTGATTTGAGGTCCTTTGATTGCGTTGTTCCAAAGCGCTTCTGGAGCGCCGTTGGCGCCCCCCTGGATCACCTGGCTGTGTTCGTGATTGGCGATACCTGCTGTTGCTGCGTGGCCTGGAATTCCCCAGCCGATGGAGTTTACGAAGCTATTGCCAGTCACCAAGGTTTTGAAACCGGTGCTTTGAAAACTGGGCTCCAGGTAAAAAATTTCATTGGGGTTGTTCAGCAACGCTGTTAACGCTGCGTTACCTGCAGCGTATGAAGAGTCGATGAAACATGGTGTTGAAGCGCCTGAGCATAAACTGCGAGCTTTCCGTTTCCAGCCAGTGAACACAAAGTCTGTCGCGGGCTGTGCCACAAATTTTTCGTCGAAGAAAATATCAACCACATCGACGCTGCAGGTTTGCCCAGCCGCGCAATTGATGTTGTTCGAATTCGTGGTCACGCTACCGCTGGTAGGCACCTCGATTTCTACCTTGCATGCCGCTAGCGTGACAATGGTAAGTAAAATTAGGATTCGGAAACGTTTCATGTGCAAAGCCCTCTAGGTTTCATTGCCAGAATATGTCAGACGTGTAAAGTGGCTAAACCGCTACCATTCGTGAGACACAGGCTCTGGCGTAAAGTTCCATCAATTTCTTTCTGTCGGCGTCAACGGCCACAGCGCGGGGACTGCGGGCCTGGGTGTCTAGGGACCTAGCGTTGATGTCCTATCCCCCGATACGGTGATGCCGCCGGCCGAACTCGCCCGGGTCAGCAAAATGCTGATTGTGCCAGAAGTCAGATCCAAGATTGAGAAGCTCGATTTTGAATACCGATAGCCATTCAACGTTCCCTCCTCATCGAGGAGGAACGCCAGCTGTGTTTCCAGCTCAGACGGCGGCAGGGTAATCATGTAGGACCAGCCTTCTTCCGCCAAACGATCATCGAAGTTCATGTTCAAGTCGCCAGCTCTTTTTTCGGGCAGCGAGACGAATCGCCCCGAGGAGTTTACCAATACCTGAAGTGAGGGTAATTCAGAAACAAACTGAGTCATATAACTCAGAGCGGACGAAGCCGTTTCGTCGATCGCCGTTTGGGCAATCCCAACGTTGTCTGAGGCTTGAGGCGATTCTGTGCCCGCCGGCCCAAAGGTCAGTGAATACGACGAGTCGAGAAATAAATCAAGATCCTCACGTGATTCGATGGGCCCCGACGGGTTGACTCTATCTGGCAACGGGAAGGAGTAGGTGGTCTCCACGTCGCCACCAGCGATTTCTTCTGCCCCGGGAATCTGATTCTGCCTTTTTCCAGTCGCAAAATTCCAGCCGGATACATTGCCCTCGGGGTCGACGATCTGCAACTCGAGAGAGTCTCTTTCTTCGAGACCGGTGATCATAATCGCATCTTCTTCTGCTGTATAAACGCGGACGTCTTGCGAAACACTCATCGGAACGGCGCAGAGAGAATTGTTTGCAGTGGCCGAACCCCGGTATTCCTGCTCTGCTGCTCCGCTGTTAATAGCTGTCGCATAACGCCACTCCTCAAGATCGAGGTCGACTTCGATAAATCGATGTGGATCAGCGGGGTAGTTGTTGTCATAGATATAGATACGGCGGATCGAGTCCTCTTCCTCCGTCACCGCGTACGGGGTCACCGCGTGGCCATCGCCCCCGCGAGCATTTTCGAATGTAAGGGCGACAATCGGATCCTCACTGCCGAAGCCATCAAGGACCCTTTGAACGATCTCTGATGGCGCTCCCTGGGAGCAGAGCAAGTTATTCCGCCTAAGCGCCAACGACTGTTGCGACGCCTGGTAGAAAGCGACTTGGCGCCCTGTCAGGGTTTGTCCAAGGCCGATCGCTGCTGTGATCGCTGGGTTGTAATCGGACGGTCGGGTCTTTCCATCGAATGCTTCTTCATACTTAAACATCGAACTCGCAACGGACATCCCAAAGCACTGACCCCCGTTTTGATTAGAGAGAACTTGAATAGCCCCCCGCGCAAACGCGGTGAGCGTGCATTTTCTGCCGAATCCCTTGTAGCAAGATAACTCGCGGCCATAGAGCGCAATCGCAAATTCTTCACCCAAAACACCCTCGCGGATCTGAAGCCCTGCATTCTGGTATCCGAAACCATCTGGATTGGGAAGAAATCCCCCGTCCCCGATGACCCGCGGCGGAAGAGCGCTAGGCTGATTCGAATGCATCGCAAGCAGCAGTTCAACCGGGCCATTCGCTGTATAGCCGGGAAAGGTATACCCGTTAATCGCCTTACCTTGCCAAAGATCGCCGGCGTTTCGAGACCGAAAGAAGGGCACAAAGCTCGCGGTCGCTAGATCCAATTCGCGTAGTTCTCCAAAAAAAATTGAGACATCGATTCCGGAAAAGTCTCGGTTGAAGTAGACGTTGCCCACCAGGGGTTCGCAGCGCATGCGGGACTCTTCCGTCGAAATGGAGACCAGTTGCAGGACCCCTGACTTTTGAGCAGGGAAGATGCAGTATCGGTCCTGGTTGACTCGGACCACAAGGTAAAAGTCGAGCAGACTCGCCGCGCCGGAGGTGGAAAAACTGGTAAATCGGGCAACCGGGATACTGTTCAGAGGAGCGCCCGCCAGGAACTCGTACGACTCGCCGAGTTGATTCTGAATTCCGCCGGCTGAAATCCATGTTTCGGTGGGCAGTTCGTTAAAGGCCGCATCCCACGTGCCCACTGGCCCCGGGCTGAGGTAGGTCAAGTCTGGGTCTCGGTCCTCCCAGCGAATACTCCGATAAAAGAACGACGCCTCGGTCAAGAAGGAAAGCGGCATGACCTCCACAGAGGGTGGAGAATCCAAGCCGAATCCTTGGGGTTCACTTGACTCGCAAGCCAGTAGTGACAAAGCCCACGCCAGAATCCACAAAAGGCGGACCCTTGATTGCCTGTAATTCATAGACACACTCAACATAGCAGAGTCCGCCCACTATAAGAGCGGGCGTTACTCTTTTTTTGTACTTGCTTGACGCTAAGGTGTGCCTAACTTGGCGGGTTTAGCAGCGGTGGCGGCACGGGCTGTGTTGGTTTAGCACAATCAAACATCACATACACACCGATTAGCGTACCACAAGAAACGTCCGCCGCCCTAACGCCCCTATTCTTGACGGTGGCGGGAAGCCCTGTAATCGTCGATGCGTTGCACGCTTTCTTAATGCGGGCGTTGATAGCTTCAGGCGTTGCAAACGATAAAGAACGCCCGCAGATACACGCCCGTCAAAGGCATCGTCATAAGACAGGTTGGTGCCTATACTGGAGCCCATGTTCACACCTTAGGTACTTAAAGCTCCACCGGCATAAACACTATTGGGCGATAGCCACACTAGCGAGTTGGCCGCTACTCAACCTTTGCTAAAAGCGCTTCTCGCTTTGAATCATCTAACCAGAGCCGGCCAACTGGCACGCGCTCTTTCAGTTTTTTGCCAGCAACAATGTCAAACACATCACCATTGCTGCCGGTCAACTGTATTGGTACGCCGCATGACTTTGCTATGTCCGCATTGCATTGCATGTGCATAGCCTCGCCATGAACCGGTATCGCAATCTTAGGCTTTACCCAATCATACATCTGTTGTAATTCTTCCCGGCAAGGGTGCCCCGATGCATGAATAGGCCGCGAACTGGTTTCTGAAAGTGTCACCTCAACACCTTTGCTCTCAAGGGCAGCCACCAATCGACCCACATCGACCTCGTTGCCAGGAATAGTTTTGGCACTGAAGATCACGTGATCCCCCGCCGCTAAGGTAATGTCCGGATGAGTATCCATCGCCAGTCGCTGCAAAGCCGCTCGAGACTCTCCCTGACTCCCCGTCGCCACAGCCAATACTTCATTAGGCAGAAGGTAGCCGAGGTTAAATGAATCGACTAGGTTAAAATGTTCTTTTAAGTAACCCGCCGTTCTGGCATTCATCACCATGGCCTCTATTGATCGGCCAATCACCCCTATATAGCGCCCTGACACTTCCGCCACATGACCCAGGGTTTGCAGGCGCGCAACATTGCTAGAAAAACAACCAACCACTACCCGCCCCGTGGAGCCTTTAACGGCAGCTAACAGCCCTTCAAACAATTCTGACTCAGAAGTGGAGTGGCCAGCTTGATTGGCGTTGGTCGAATCACACACTATAGCGTCGATACCATCATCGCCTAGCCGTCGATAAACATCCGGGTCAAACGCTCGGCCGACAATAGGCGCTGAATCAATTTTCCAATCTGCTGTATGCAGCACCCGCCCAGCGGAGGTCTCTATAAGCAGCGCATTGGTTTCTACGGTCGAATGGGTGATGGGAAGCCAAGTAACCCTAAAACCCCCAAGATTGATTGTCTCGCCCTCCTCAACGGTCACAATAGGTGCATCAATTCCCTTTTGCCGAAGCTTTCGAAGCAATACATTGCGCGTAAACGGCGTCGTGTAAATAGGACATTGTAACTGTGGCCATAGATGAGCGATTGCCCCTATGTGGTCTTCATGAGCATGAGTCGCAATCATTCCAATAAGGGCGTCACTGCGGTTGCTAATAAACATTGGGTCTGGCATTTCGACACGATTGCCACCACCTGGGTTTGCATCATCCTTCTCGAAAGTGATTCCGCAGTCCACCATCAACCACTGACCGGCATGCCCGAACAAGTTTAAGTTCATCCCGATTTCGCCGCATCCGCCAAGAGGCACAAATAAAAAGTCTTTCTGCCCTGGAATCATAGTCTCTCACTCGTCTCGAATTGACATGCAGGGCACCAGTAAAGTCGTCTTGATGCCACACTCCCTTTAATTGTATCACTGCCGCAGTCATAACAGGCTTGGGGTTCTCTTTCGAACACCGCGTGACGAAATTGACGTCGAGCCTGACCCAGCTTCTTTAATTGAGTTGCTCTAAACGCCCCGTTTGTCATTCGTTTTGTTTTATAGCTGCGACGAGACATGTCCGACGTCGCCCTCGCGCTCTGCGCCCTGTGACCTGAGCAGGCATTTAAAGAATCGTTTGACCCCAGCGCCATCTCTTTTGGTCTGGAGAAATACATCAACCACTTCACCATCCTGATCTCCAGCCCTCCGCAGGTAATACTGTTGCCGTTGATCTTCACGACGACTTCATTAATATAGGAGGTATCGCCAAATCCTCGGTACTTGCGCTTCAATCCTCGGGTATAGATAGCCCCGGATTTGATGCGCCACAATCGGATGGCTGCATAACTGACAGTGATACCACGTTCAGCGAGTAGATCTTCACTATCGCAGTGACTGAAATTAAATCTGTAGTACAGCCAAACGGTGTGAATGATGATGTCAGGTAGACATCGATGGCGGATATAGGTGTTCATCCGCCGGTTCTAATAATTTTAGCCCGTTAACTTGTCAGTACCCTACAAGCGATTAAAGCGTCTTATATCTTCCTCGAGCTCTGGTTTTCGAAAAATATCTGAAGTTGAATCTCAAAAGACCATGCACCCTCTCGCTTTGTATCGTCAGCGCTTTTACGCCATCCATATGCAGTGCCAACATCAACAAACAGATACTTACGAAAAATATTCTGCCGATAACGAACCCCTGGCCCATAGGACTCTATGGTTTTACTTTGATCGGTATTGCCATCCATACCTACGAAGTAGCTAATGGCTTTTGTTGCTGCAATGCGTTGTTGCCACCCGAGCTGGGTATTCCACTCTACCCCCTCGGTTTTCTGACCATAGCGAACACGACTGGCCCAACGCAAAAGCCTGTCAGCCCTGACATTATAGCTCAAATCTAGCCGCGTCGTGGAGATTAGGTGGTCACTTTGCTGATAGGCAAGCTCTTCACTAAATCGAGTTTGAAAATTATCTGTGGGCGATATTTCGTATCGGTAACGACCACCTGCTTTATATTTAAAACTAGAATTAACCGTGCCAAAAAAATTGATACGGCTAGGTCCATTCTCTTTTAACTGATACTGCAGGCCTACCTGATTTTCATCTTCATCATCATCCGACGGATCTAACAGCTCCTCATCCTCGTCTTCATCATTGCCTGTGAATATTATATAGAACCTTTCTTTCAGGTTGGGTAGGCGCAGTTTCCCTCGTATCTTGTACTTAAAGCCATCACTCTCTAATTCATCTGCCTCATAAATCGCAGCCGCTCTTATCAGCGAGCGGGCGCTATCAATGTCAGCGTCACGCGTGCCGAAGAAATTATCCAGCCAATTCGCAAGAGCGTCACCGCTGTCGGCTACAGTCGCATGTGATCGATCCAGCCAATTGCCCGATGACTGCAACACGTCATCCGGCGATGATGTCTGCACCTCAGTCGTTGGCGGAGGCGCTGCCACAGAAGATACCGCGATAGACAAAAGCAGTATCAAAAAGAGCACTGTGATCTGCGCCTGTTTAAAGGCTTTAACCATAAAGTAATCAGCCGCTATTACAGAACTATCACTACACTTTAGATGTTTTTTTATAAGTCACACGTCATCCGTCGATAATCCTGTGTGCCTCTTTAACCACTTACAGCAGCCCGACGAATCCCTCGCAAACCCCGTGCGATAATCAGAGTACCCGCCACTGGCACGGCAGGGTCTCTGTTGTCAGACTCGGTATCGACGATCAAAACACATCAGACGGTAAGGCAGATTTTTCCAAAGTGCTGTTGTGATTCTTGCAGCCGGAACGCCTCCGCCAAATCCTCAAGAGCAAAACTGCGATCAATGACAGGCAGGATTCCCGTGGCATTGATCGCCCTCACCATGTCTTCCTGATTGGCACGCGAGCCGACAGTGATACCGCTAATCACGGCATTTTTCTGAAATAACTCGGCCGTAGGCACGTCGCCCTGAACACCCGTTAGCACGCCGATCATGGAAATGTGCCCGCCCATTGCCACCGCGCGCACAGACTGCGGCAGCGTACCCGAGCCGCCAACCTCGACGATAACGTCTGCACCTTTACCTCCGGTGATCTCCAACACCTTGTCGCCCCACCTCTCAACCTCACGATAGTTGATCAATTGGTCTGCCCCAAGCTCGCTTAGTCTCTCTAATTTAGCCTGCGATGAAGACGTTGCAATAACGTGACAACCTGCTGCCTTAGCAAACTGCAAAGCAAACACAGATACGCCACCGCTACCCTGCACCAGCACGGTATCGCCCGGCTTTACGCGTGCCTCGACCATCAGTGCACGCCACGCAGTCGCCGCAGCACACGGCAAAGTGGCTGCCTGCTCGAAGCTATAGCCGTCCGGCATACAGGTGAACGCTGAAGCGGGCATCGTAACGAGCTCAGACGCGAATCCATCGATCATGTCGCCCGGGACATCACTCATTTTAACGAGATTATCAGCTCGCCCATCAGCCCAATGCGGAAAGAAGCAGCTCATCACTCGATCACCAGGCTGAAACTCCGTCACTCCAGCACCCACCGCTTCTACAAGCCCGGCACCGTCCGACATAGGAATGCGCCCGTCATCAACTGGCAACAGGCCAATGGCCACAACATAGTCATGGAAATTCAGTGAACTCGCATGGTTGCGAATACGGATCTCGCCCGCATTCGGCTCGATAACGTCTACATTTGCCATTTCCAGTTTGTCGAGACCGCCTGGTTTTTTCAATTTAATTGCGCGCACAACTATCTCCTGATTTATCGTGATTCAATATTAATACACTACGGTATCCAGCCTTCCCCGGATACCCTATCTATCTCAGTTCAATGAACAGTGCCCGAAGCTTACGCGATTTTTACAGCGGCTGCTCATCGCAATGGTACTGATAGACACCCTCTCCGACCGATTATTCAGTGCCAGCGACGATATCCGCCGAGCCCGTATTCACCCAACATCTCTCCTGCAACTTCTCGCCGCGGTATCCTTTATTACGCTAGCGTCGGTCACCTCCAGCAATTGGGCTGTCTTTTGGCTGACCTTGGGAATCGGCTTCTCAATGTCAGCAGACGGCCTCTACTACTCAATCTGCTCCCACCTGTTTTCGAAATCAGCAGGTGCGGCAAACGGAATTATCGTTACCTTCTTCTCGGCCTCTGGGGTTCTCACGCCATTCCTGATACTGTCCGGGATCGTCTGGTTCGGGGCGCTGGGGCTTGTGCTTTTTGTGTGGCCCAAAAGCACCAGCGCTGCCGCCTCCGATACCGGCATAACGCAGACAACAGCGACTAAAGATCAGATTCCAGCGCTAGAACACGCACCGCCGCAGCATCAAGGCCAGGTGCGAATCGTTGCATATTTCGACCTATTTGACTTGGATTTTGCCTCTATCGCCCTTATTATATGGATAAGGCAGGATCGCACCGTCCGTGCGCAACATTTCGGGAGTACGTTATGCAAGACAAGGGTTTATACAACGCAGGTTCACTGGGAATTGAATCGGCCCTCAGTACAAACAAGGTCCTCAAAAACACCTACATGCTGTTGGGTATGACCCTATTGTTTAGTGCTGCGACGGCTGGTATTTCTATGGCCATGGGGCTTCCTCAGGGCGCGGCACTCATTCTTATGCTGGTCGGTTTCGGATTGCTCTTCGTCGTCAATCGAACCGCTGATAGCAGCAAGGGTATCGTCGCCATCTTTGCCTTTACCGGCGTGATGGGCGCGTCTATTGGCCCAATGCTCAACTACTATCTTGCAATGCCGGGTGGCCCTGCACTGGTGATGCAGGCGCTGGGTAGCACCGCTGTCGTGTTTTTTGGTTTATCCGCTTACGCTCTCACCACCCGCAAGGATTTTTCTTACATGGGCGGGTTCCTGATGGTTGGCCTGCTTGTAGCCGTGGTTGCGATGATTGCCAATATCTTCCTGAACATTCCAGCGCTGTCTCTGACAATCTCGGCGGCTGTCGTGCTGATTATGTCTGGGCTCATACTGTTTGATACCAGCCGCATCATCAACGGCGGCGAAACGAACTACATCCGAGCGACTGTGTCGTTGTATCTGGATATTTACAACTTGTTTATCCATCTATTGCACCTGCTGACAGCGTTCGGCGGTGACGACTAGTCGCAAACGGCTGATAAACAAACCCCGGTACATGCCGGGGTTTTTTGTTTGTAGAGAGCGTACAACGTGATTTATTCGTTATTGGTATTGTCATCGCCCTTTTCTGGGCACTCTTCGCGCAGGGCGGCGCAGTTCGCACACTGTGTCACAGCCCGCGGGCATACTATTCATCGCGTCTTCTTTCTGGACGCAGGTACGCTCGCGAGCGCGGCGAACAGTGTATCCGCGCAGGACGAAGAGAGCCCGGTAACAGGCTGGGCTGAATTAGCAGATCAACATGGGATAGAGCTGGCCATCTGTATTACCTCTGCGCTAAAGCACGGCATGCTGGACCAGGTAGAGGCGGACCGCCATGAGCGCGCCTCCCCTACTATTGATGCGGCATTCACCGTATCGGGCCTAGGACAGCTTGTGGATGCCTATGCGAGCTCTGATCGCTTGATCACCTTTGGAGGCTAGCGGTGACTGCAGCGACGAAGAAAACTGTTTTACTGGTGCTGAGACACAGCCCCTATGGCTCGGGTCTGGCTAAAGCCGCACTGGATGCAGCACTGGCCAGCGCCGCCTTTGATCAATCTGTTGATTTGCTATTTATGGGCGACGCGGTTTTACAATTACAGCCCGACCAAGACAGTCACCCCTTAGGAATGAAAACTATCGGCCGCCAGCTCGCCTCCTTGCCGCTTTATGACATCAATCATGTGTATGTCGATGCGCAGGCGGCCGCACGCTACAATATGGATCTTTCAAAGGCTCCCCTGCAGACGCGCCCGCTGGGCGGCCATGACATGCATCAACTCATGGTCGGCTATGACCACCTCCTCGGATTTTGACCATGATTCTGCATACGCTCAATGCGTCACCTTCGAGCGCCGCCTTTACTGACTGTGTCAGCATTATGGCGAAAGGCGATGCTCTGGTTTTAATGGGCGACGGCGTCTATGCCGCGCTCGCAGGCACCGAGGCGAGTAAAACGCTTCAACAGACCGATGCAAGCTTATACATAATGACTGCTGATGCCCTCGCAGCAGGCGTGACGAATCTTGCTGCAGCCGTCAGCCGCATCAATATGGAGGGGCTGGTGACGCTCACTGAAACATTTCCACGACAACAGGCCTGGTATTAACGCTGATGCTCTGCGCCAATGCTTTCGATAAAGAAGGCTTTCTTTGTGATCTAAACGACTGGAACCCTGATGTGGCGGCGCAGATTGCTGCGTCTGAAAACCTTCAACTAAGCGCTGCTCACTGGGACGTTATTCATCTGCTGAGAGCGTATTACTTGGCCTACGATAGTGCGCCGGCCATGCGGGCACTAGTAAAGTACTGCGCGTTAAACCTCGGACCGGAAAAAGGGAAAAGCATTTATCTGATGTCCTTATTCCCAGGATCGCCGGCCAAGCTGGGCAGTAAAATCTCTGGCCTGCCCAAGCCCGACAACTGCTTGTGAACCGGTCTTGTGAATAAGCCGAAGGGGTCTACTCCTATTACAGAGCACCCTTTTGCCCCATTCATTAGAATTCTGGGCAAAGGCAAGACCAGCACCCGCTCTCTGAGTCAGGGTGAAGCACAACAGGCATTTGGCATGATCCTGCGCGGCGATGTTGAGCCATTACAAATTGGCGCGTTCTTAATGCTGCTGCGAGTCAAAGAGGAGAGCCCCGACGAACTCGCCGGCTTCGTGCAAGCCTGCCGTGCGCACATGAAGCCTCCACCTCACGAATTATGGGCCGACCTCGACTGGTCCAGTTACGCGGGGAAAAAGCACCAGCATCCCTGGTTTATCCTGTCGTTGTTACTGCTGGCGCAAGCAGGATATCGCGTATTCATTCACGGGTCGGCGGGCCACACGCCTGACAGGCTCTATACCGAGCATGCCATGAGACAGCTAGGGCTGCCTGTTGCATCGCACTGGACCGACGTTGGCCAACAGCTCGACGCCCACAATCTGTCCTATTTATCGTTGGCGTATTTCTGTTCTCCCCTCGAGGAGCTGATGCAATTACGACCGCTTCTAGGGCTGCGCTCCCCAGTCAACACCCTGAGCCGCATGCTCAACCCATTAAACGCCCGCGCCAGCTTACAGAGTATTTTTCATCCTGCTTATGCCCGACTGCACCAAGAAGCAGACCGCATACTCCAGCAGCCATGCTCCCTAGTGTTCAAGGGAGACAGTGGCGAGGTAGAAGTCAAACCACAGGCCGACACACGGTTATATCGGCTGCATGATCAACAGGCACACGAGATATTGTTGCCGCGCTCTATTGCCAAACGCATCGAGTCTGTCGTGACGCCAGACGTTGAGTCTATAAAAGCACTCTGGCGCGGTAGTGCGGATAACCAATACGGTTTAAATGCAACCCTTGCCACCACGGCTGCGGCGCTGCTCGTACTCTGCCCTGACATTAACCTAGCGGCGGCTCAATTACAGGCAACCGAGCTCTGGCAAAATCGCGACACGACAAGGCTGTCCTGATGCCTCTGTCACGGGTTCAGCCGCAAGACTATGCCACCCTACTTGGCGCCAAAGTCGCCACGGTGTGCGAACTCATGGCGCCTTTTTCAGCGCCTGAGCCCGAGGTGTATGCTTCACCTCCTGTAGGGTTTCGGCTTCGTGCTGAATTCAGACTGTGGCACGACGATGACGACATCAATTACGTGATGTTTAGACGAGAAGACCCCAGAACACCGGTGGTCGTCAACGACTTTATTATCGCCGACGATCGCATCCAATATTTAATGCCCCTGCTTCGAGAAAAATTGATCGCCCACAGCATCCTGCGGCACAAAATCTTTCAAGTTGAATTTCTTGTGTCACTGTCCGGTGATGTAATGTTAACTCTGATCTACCATCGAAAATTGGATCAGGCGTGGGAAAGCGCAGCACAACAATTGGCAACGGCATTGCAAGCAGACAGCAAGCCCGTCTCTGTTATCGGACGCAGCCGCAAACAAAAGCGGGTGATTGGGAGCGACTTCGTTCGAGAGGTTTTGCCCATCCTAGGCACAGACTACCATTATCGGCAGTATGAACAGTCATTCAGCCAGCCCAATGGTCACGTGAATATCCGCATGATCGAGTGGGCCTGCAAACACGCCGCCGCTATGAGTGGAGATTTACTGGAGCTGTATTGTGGCAACGGAAATTTTACGCTGCCGCTAGCGCGCTATTTCGATCATATTATCGCGACAGAATTATCCAAAGTCTCCATCCGAGCTGCGCGGGCTAACCTTGAGGAGAACAGCATTAACAACGTGCACGTCGTTAGGCTCTCCGCCGAAGAAGTGACCCAGGCAATGAACAATGAACGCCCTTTCCGCAGGCTGGCTGACATGCCAAAGCCGCTGAGCGAATTCGATCTGGGCACACTCTTTGTCGACCCTCCGCGCGCCGGGCTCGACGAACAAACAGTGAGTATGGCCAGCCGTTTTGATCGCATTTTCTACATCTCTTGCAATCCCCAAACCCTTGTGCAGAATTTGCAATCTTTGTGCAGCAGCCACCGCATCAAACAGTTCGCGCTGTTTGACCAGTTCCCTTACACCGATCACATGGAGTGTGGCGTATTACTGCAGAAGAACTAACCGCGCGGGCCAGCGTCTAACAGCGAACGCCGAAACCGATGAGTCCACGACCCAGCACCTCATCGAGCCTATCGCCATCAGCAGCGTTGATTTCTAAGTAAGGCAAATTTAGCTCGCGATAGATCTCACGCTTACGGAATTTCCCAGACATCTCGCCCGCATTCAACTCCTCTTCCCAGCAGTCGATGTAGACGCACCCTAGCGGCACATAAAAATCCGCGTAGACCAACTCCTCCGTTGGCAAAGCGCGCCGATACGCATGGGCCAGCTGAGCCAGATACAGCCAGTTGCAGACACGCGTCTGTAGCGTTGATTGCAGGCTGTGTCCATCAATGCCCCGCAAACTCGGTGGCGCAGTATTTGAATCGGTAAATAGATCGGGCTCGGCATCAGCCGGCAGTCGCCGGGTTGGCACCTGCCCTGACTGCAGGGTCAGTTCACGGTGTACGACAGGATTATCAACAATTTCATGCGGCCATGTGACGTAAAATGCGCCGCTACTCCCGCTCTCTTCCTGTAGCCCCCCCAAAGACTTGCCTAGACGCGTTAACTCCCAACCTAGCGTACTGTGCTGTTGCATCCCCAATTCAGCAAGCGCGCGGTTGATGTGCCTTGCGTGAAGCGGTTTATAGTAGCTGCACATAGACGCCGCGGTGATACGCTGATTGGATTCTATCGCTTGCAATAGTGGGTGCGTCGCTAGCGTGTCAGGCCATACGATATACGACCCGTAACGCCGGCTCGAGTGGTAGGTGCCGCCCTCGAACTCACCTTTTGGCGTCAATACCCAGCTGTCGCTGGGGCGCTGTATCCAACCGTAATCCTTCAATACTGCAAACAACTGCTGCACGGGAATATCGAGCTTTCTGGCGAGGGCCGTGGTCGAAAGCTTATCGTCGTCTCTTGGCATGACTAGTCCTGCGGCACCAGTTCCCGATAGCGAGACGACAGGGCGCGATACACCTGATCAGAGAAATCGGCAGCGTTTTTGTCCAACGGCCCTACCAGTTCAACCAGGTGCTCGTTGTCTTCTTTGCCCGCCCAGTTTTTAACATAACTGCCGTCTTTATACCCGTTGTCCTGCCGAAAAAAGTTGAGCACATTCTTGCCGACATAGGCGCTGTACAGGCCGTCAAAATCGAGACCGGTCGCCAGCATCAGTTCCCAAAATTTCGATGCTGAAAAACCTTTTGTCTGCAGTGCATTCAGTGCCAGTTCCTCTGTTGCCTGCTGCACGCCCAAACCCGCCGACGTAAAACCCGCCAACTCGGCTTCAATGTCGTCGGCAATTGCGATGACATCTTTGTCACCGACAAACAATGCAGAGAGCCCAAAATGCCAGATATCGATGACCTCCAAGCGGACCTGTTCGATGTCTGTTTCCTGCTTTTTCCACCACTTATAGCCAAAGTGCTCGATCAATTCGCCGCACTCAATCCATATGGCCCTGTACCACTCAAAATTCTGCAACGCCCACTGCTCGTGGACACGCGTGTTCATCTTATCCTGCAGGGTCAACATATTGATCAGTGCCTGTCTCAAGCGTCCACCTCTTAATCCTTAGTTACTGTCACTTGAGGCGCAGGATAGCAGCCAAGTAGCCCAAAACAAACTCTTCTATGCCGTGCGTTGGGGCTGCGAGCGCAGTCACGCAGGCTTAATCGAGTCTGAGATGGGAATAGGCGCTCTTTGAACTGAGACTAGACCGCACCATAATGAGATTAGGACGGTTCGTTACGGTGGCCGCAAGCGTTTTGGTGTTTCTAGTTGAGACGGCATTCTTGCGCGTCTTGCGTTACGCTAACGACACACAAGCGGTTTTCTAGCTCCACTCATGCCATTACCGGCCACTGCGTAATGGGGCCTGATGCCCCAAAACGCCATAGATGTATAGCCCCTAGTTGCCTTAATTAGGGCCCATAGGGGAAGTTAATTTTGTTAAAGCCAGCGCCGCTGTACTCGACATTGGTTTTAGTGCACCCCCTCCTCTCCGCCGGGAGGGCTAGATATCCACGCATAGCCTAAGCCAAAGAGTTGCCTAGGTGCACCCTCCCAGCCGTGGGCGTAAGTAAACTCCTGCTTATTCCAGCTCTCAGTGTTTGGCTCTTTACTGCCTAGATTGGAGAGCTGAACGTCGAAATCACATGCGTTTCCCTCTGCGCAAGCCTCGCCGGGAGAAGGCGGAGCGAAGTCTCCTCCTCCCCCTGGGTTCAAGTCATCAAACGAATCCGAACTACCGCCTGAGCAGGCACTTAAACCAAGCACCATCGATAGCATCAGTACACCGAACAAGCTGGACCACGTGCGGTCTTGTGCATTACATGAAGAAAACATAGATCACTCCTTGAGCATAGATAGCGACTAATCGCTGCATAATCATTAATATTTCGTTAGTTGACCCTATACAGGCAACGAGATCAACCAAAAGTTCCGCAGTCGATGAGCTCAATAATCGCGCCTGTCGCACTAACCAGCACTAACCAGCACTAATCAGAAGTAACCGACTTAATCTGGCTGTCTGTCTTGGGTCGCGCTGCTGTCGTAATGCTCAGTCCACTGATTTTTCATGACGCTGAATAATATCCGTCAGCGGCTCCTCGAGCGGTTGTAGCTGCTCGGAAAAATATCGCCACTGGTCAAGCCCTTGGCGATACAGGGGCTGACGTACCTGCTCTGAACTGGCAGTGCGCACGGAGCGCTCGGTATCGTGAAATTCGAGTGTCTGTGGTTCAAAGGGCAGACCGCAGTAGTCGAGCAGACGGCGCACTTGCCCCTCTAGGTCGCCCACAACCTGCTCATAGTTAACCTGCAAAATGTCACCGGGTAGCACGGTTTGCCAGTGATCCATCAGCGCCACATAGTCACGGTAATAGCTGCTTAAATCGTCCAAGTCGTAACTAAACTCTTGCCCCTCGGCAAACAGCTGTTTGTAGCCGCTAAAACAACAGGCCATGGGGTGGCGGCGTGCATCGATGATTTTTGCGTTGGGCAGGATTAACTTAATCAGGCCGATATGCCGAAAATTATTGGGCATCTTATCGATAAAATAAGGCGCACCCTGACGATGAATGGCGGTCTCTGCGAGATATTTTTCACCCAGCTCACGCAATTCCAGCGCCGACATATCGGCAATGATCGCGGGGTATTCGGCGTTACCCTCCTCCTGACCGCGGCGCCTTAGAGACTGAGCGATCGACAAAATATTGGGTAGCTCGAGGGTGCCGTCGACCAAACTGTGCGACGCTAAAATTTGCTCCAGTAATGTTGACCCGGCGCGCGGCAGACCGACGATGAAAATAGGGTCGCCGGCAGTGTCACCGCTATCTGGACGAGACGTGAATACGTCTTTACTGAAAAACGTTGCCTGCGCTTGCAGTTCGACACCCATTTTCTGTGCGTCGTAGCCGCTTTGGGCACGCTTCAACCTATTACCCTGCTGGTAATAGTTAAACGCAGTTGAGTATTCACCCAGATCTTCATGCGCTTTGCCCAACGCAAACATCAGGTAGACCTGCGACATCTGATTGGCAGAAACGCTGCCCTCCTGGTGCTGCATGCGGCTGATTTCGTCTGCAGTAAAGCGATAGGTTTTCAAGTTGGCCAGCGAGTAATAGGCCTCACCGTGATCAGGATGGCCTGCCAAGGCCATACGGTAAGATTCGACCGCTTCCTCCTGCTGGCCAGAGGTCTTTAGTGCATGGCCCCGCGACGTCAATGTGATGGCATCACCGGGCAAACGCGCCAGCACCCTATCAAAATAGTCTAGCGCACCGGTGTAATCGCCGGTCTGCATTAGCTCAATGGCGTACAGTGACTGGAACTGGGGGTTGTCTTGGTTGCTATCGAGCAACAGCTTGGCTTGCGACAGCGCATTGGCAAACTTTTGGCGCTTGCGCAGCACCTGCACATAGTCAATCCGCACCTGCTGATTGTCAGGTTCAAACACAACAGCGCTCTCGAGCAAGAACTCGGCATCATCCATGGCACCCAAGCGCACACCAATATCAGCCAACAGACGCATTGCTTCCACGTGGCGTGGGACTTTTTGTAAAAACTGGCGACAGAGTGCTTCTGCTTTGACGAGTTTACGTTGCGATAGCAAGTCGGTCACGGCAATAAGCGGTTTAGGCAATGCCTGCAAGCGCTGCAGTTGATACCTCG
>ENA-OSJC01001779-OSJC01001779.1-marine-metagenome-genome-assembly--contig:-NODE-1779-length-17069-cov-5.588100_pt1 | contig 17069 bp, 16 predicted proteins | sample MGYA00237885_ERZ534234 | MGnify/ENA primary metagenome ERZ534234 (study PRJEB26413, sample SAMN06343907) | marine metagenome | isolation source: coastal waters | place: Atlantic Ocean: West Antarctic... | reverse complement strand
GCGCTCAGGATCTCTCACGTGATAACCGAACACGGTTGCCATGTTTTTATCTTTAGCATTTGATACAGCGTTAGCCAACATATCAGTCATACCATGGCCATAATAGATATTATCGCCTAGAATCAAACAGGCGTCGTCGTCACCAATAAAATCTTTGCCCAAGATAAAGGCTTGAGCTAATCCGTCAGGAGAGGGCTGCACGATATATTCAAACTTCATGCCAATATCAGAGCCATCACCAAGGAGTTGTTCAAACCTTGGTAGGTCGTCAGGGGTAGAGATAATCAGCACCTCTTGAATACCAGAGAGCATCAATACCGACAATGGGTAATAAATCATTGGCTTGTCGTAAATTGGCATGAGTTGCTTTGATACGCCCTTAGTCAAAGGATAAAGGCGCGTACCTGAGCCGCCAGCCAGGATAATTCCTTTCATTTTAGTTTTTCTTGTTTCACTCATTAGTTGTCCAGTAGTCTTTAATCCATGGGGATGGCTGAATGTGGCGATACCATTTACCGCTCCGACCTATAATTGCCTCAGGCGGATTTGGCAGGCCATGAAACAGGATAATTTTAGCCCCTAAAGGTATTGAAGGGGCAGCGAACCAAGATTTAAGCCAGGATGGGCAGCATTGATACTTAAAGCTAGGGACCCAGTCGTCTGGCCAATATTCTAGTTTACCTAGTTTATTAATTTCGCGTGATAAATAGGCCTGCTCGTGGCGCACCTCATTTTTTATTTGTTTAGAGTTCTTCTCAAACTGCTCAAGTATATGAGCATATTGTCCAATCTTGAATCGAAATACTGAGGAGTTTCCCTCTCTCTTCTTTGGTTTTTTTTTGTCGTGTGCAATCAAAAAATCACCAGGCCGACTAAAGAATGCATCTAATTTGCCGACAATTACTACGTCCAAGTCAAGAAAAAGTGTTGGCCCTGATAGTCCACCAAAATCTTTTTTAAATACAGTGAGCTTCCTCCAGCCGCGCTCGGGTGATCCGGGGGGAAGCTCTAGCTCTGGGAGTTCTTGTATTTCTACCTCGGGCCTAATGCCTAAACTGTTTTCAGTGAAGCATACAAATCTGAACTTAGAGTCCATATTTCGTGACACCATAGCGTAGAGACGATTTACATAGTCTACTGAAAACTTGTGTCCCCATTTCATACAAATAATATTCATGGCCTGATAAGGGTTGAGGACCCTATACTAAAGGCGAAGTTATCAATAGTAGAATTTGCACTAATAGTAGAGAGCAAATTTTTTGTATTAGAGAAGATAATGCTTTTCATTTGTTTGTATTAATAATATTGTTTAATTATAGAGCATCATTAATTTAGAATCTATCAAGAAACACAAAAAAGGAAAATGATCACTACTCGTTAAAACACATGTGCTCTAATATGCTGAAGATTTTAGACGTTTGCCCACTTATCTGTAGTTCAATTGCTCTTTAGAGGAATTGGTAGTAATTAGTGTCCATGACGCTGATTATTTAAGTGTGTTCACTCATTGAACACAAACCACAATTAAGGTATGATAATAATTCAAAAAGACCTCTTTTGTACAATTTTTCTTGTGTAATACGGTGCGGTAGCCTGCTCGCTTTTTAATCTTTTTTAATTTCTTGTGGTTAATGAATAATAAAGACATACGTCTTGATCTGCTTCGTAAGTTAGAATCAAACCCTAACTATACCCAAAGAGAACTCTCTCAAGAGATGGGTATTAGCCTGGGTAAAGTAAACTACTGCATCCAAAAACTAACTGCAAAGGGATGGGTAAAACTAACAAACTTCAGTCACAGCTCAAATAAATTGGGCTATATATATCTTCTCACCCCCAAGGGATTAGAGCAGAAGACAAGGTTCACCACCTCATTCTTAAAAACAAAGTTGGCTGAGTTTGAGATACTAAAAAACGAGATCGATCAGCTAAAACTTGACGAAAAAGAAATGGCTAGTAAGAGGTGATAAGAGCCATTATCATTTTTAATGACCTATAAGATATTAATGTATAAAGGCCATGTAATTATTGTAAATATATTCATGCAAGATTACCGTTAACTAGTTATTAATTTTGTATTTAATTTGAAAATAGTTCCAGTTATTCTCTCAGGTGTTCCAGGTATGAGTCTTTGGCTCTTATGTCGCAAAGAATATCTTATTTGCTTTTAGGTGACAACACTATGACGCAAGAAAATGACTCTTCATCTTTATTAGAAAAGTGTTGTAGTTGAGTGCAATTCCCCAAAGTATCCAAAAAATCCCATTAGTATTTCTTACTCAAGGTTTAATCAAGCAAAAATATCTTTTAAATAGTCAGTGGAAACTCAAAACATAAAGTTATAAAATTTATGCTTTAAAACGGTAAAAAAATTATATAGTTATAGGCAATCAATGTAATATGACTATAATAAATAAAATGTTATTTTCTAAGGCTAAATATAAAAAGTATGCTTATCTTTTTATGAGTACTAGTTTAGAATAAAAAACTTATTTTAGTTAAAATTAATCTCTCTCACCTTATCAATTAAATCTTGGATTCAACTAAAAATTCTTCGTTAAGAGCACTCTGGAATCATCTAAGCAAACGTCGACATAAGCAGTTTGTCATGGTTGCAATTCTTATGCTCGTTTCTACTATTACAGAAATGGTGAGTATAGCTTCTACATTACCATTTTTAGCTACATTAACTTCACCTGAAAATATCTACAATCATGAGCTAATTCAGCCTTTAATTATATTTTTTAATTTATCTTCCCCAGATCAGTTGTTACTTCCTGTAACAATAATCTTTGTTTTAGTTGCCCTAATTTCAGGAGTGATTCGAGTCTTGCTATTGTATTCTATGTCACGTCTTTCATTTGCAACTGGCGCAGATTTAAGTATTGATGTTTATAGACGAACTTTATATCAGCCATATGCCAATCATTTAGAGCAAAACAGTAGTTCAATCATTAATGGAATTATTACCAAAACTAATACAATTGTTGGTGGTGTTTTATCTCCAATGTTATTATTAGTAAATGGGGCAATATTAGTAGTTGGAATATTGTCAATGTTGGTTGCAATAGATGTTGTAGTCGCATTATCAGTAATAATAGGTTTTGGCTTCTCGTACTTTTTAATACTCACGCGTACCCGAAAGCGAATTGTAAAAAATAGCGCCCATATTGCAAACGAATCAACAAAAATGATAAAAGCATTGCAAGAAGGGCTTGGGGGTATTCGAGATGTTGTGATTGATGGAACGCAAGAATATTATGCTGGTATGTACAGAAAGGCAGACTTAAAACTTAGACGTTCAGCTTTTGAAAATTCTTTTATAGGCGCAGCCCCACATTCCATAATGACAACTATTGGAATGACGTTAATTGCATTATTGGCATTCACTTTAAGTCAAAGAGATGCTGGTTTTGCATTAGCTATTCCAGTCTTGGGATCATTCGCACTTGGAGCGCAAAGACTTTTACCTGCAATCCAACAAATATATCATTCATTAACATCTATTAGAGGTTCAAGAAAGTCTCTAACAGATGTGCTTGAGTTACTATCTTCGCCAATATTGCAGAGTGTTAAAAATGATGATTTAAAAATAGTTAAATTTGAGCAGTCAATTGAATTAAAGAATCTGAATTTTAAATACACAGACAACACCCCTTTAATTTTGAAAGATATAAATTTAACAATTAAAAAAGGTGATATTGTTGGCTTCATAGGAACAACTGGGGGCGGTAAAAGTACATTGATTGATTTAATAATGGGTTTATTGTATGCAAATAAAAATAGTTTACTCGTTGATAATAAAGTTGTTAATGAGAGCAATTCCACTGAATGGTACTCGCATATTTCACATGTGCCTCAAAGCATTTATTTATCAGACAGTACTATCGCAGAAAATATAGCTTTTGGAGTTCCTGAGAATAATATAGATTATGATCTTCTTAGAGAAGTTTCTAAGCAGGCACAAATTCTAGAAACAATCGAAAAGTGGGACAAAGGGTTTCAAACTTTTGTAGGTGAGCGTGGTGTTAGATTATCTGGTGGGCAAAGACAGAGAATTGGTATAGCTAGAGCATTATATAAAAATACTGATGTGTTAGTATTAGATGAAGCAACAAGTGCTTTGGACAGTGAAACGGAAAAATTAATAATGGATAGCATAGGAAAATTAAATGATAGCTTAACTATTTTGATGATAGCACATAGGGTTACTACTCTGGATAATTGTACAAAGATAGTTGAAGTTAGCAATGGAGAAATTATTAATATAAATACACGCAGTGGGGCTAGAAAGTGAAGTATAAATCAATGATTAAAGTAATATTTTTGTGTAATTTTAAACACTTCGGTTATGAGGCATTAACTCATCTATCGAATAATGGTATTGATGTGAAACTAGTATCTACTTCGCCGGAACACAAAGATAAGACTGCTCAATGTGTAAGCCCGGATACAATCCTCCTTACTCATGATGATATGAACAAAGCAGTATTTCCAATAGATCTGAAGAATATGGGAGGTGCGCCCTTACCAGTAGATCAAGAAATACTTGAAAAGATGTCAGAATGCCAATCTTTGTTCATACCAATGATGCATAGATTAAACTATTACAATATATCTTCTATTAAAATTGTTGGATTATATTATGAGTATCTATCATTCTGGCATGGAGTATTTAAAGCAGTAAATCCTGATGTTATTGTATTTCACAATACACCTCACGAAGGGTCTAATTATGTTGCTTGCCATCTAGCTCAGCAGTTAGGTATTAAAACCTTGATACCTGAACGTGTTCTAATGGGGGATAGGTTTTTTTTCCTTGATCACATGTATAGCTTTCCTATTTATACCCCTAAAGATTATCCTGCTTTGAAAAAAATAAGTGGTACAGTTGAAGTGGACTGGTTGCATAGAATGCAAAAAGCGGCTACTCAGTCATTTAAAAAGAAAAGTTATATCGATAATTTTTTTTCAAGATTAAAAAATAAAATATTTAGAATTGTTGATTTAAAAGGTTATGATTATGATCCAATATTTTCTTTATCTAAATCTTATCCTGCAAAGTCTTTATCTAAATCTTATCCTTCAAAGTTAAAGTCAAGAATTATTGCAGCGCGCTCTAAATACCTTGTTCATAAATTAAAAAAATGGTATAAAAGTAAATCCATTACACCAAATCTGAAGTGTAAATATATTTATTTTCCATTACATCTTCAACCAGAAATGACAACTTTACCTAAGGGAAGATTCTTTTGGAATCATCAGTCAGTGTTGGATTTTCTTTTAGCTACAATGCCTAATAATTGTAAAATATACATTAAAGATCATCCTAGGCAGTTCTCTAGATCCGAAACTTATGCTTTATTAGTTCGTGATACTGAGTTTTATGAAAAATTAATTGAAAATGATAATGTGCATTTGATTGACCTAGAGTTTGATTCAAAGAAGTTAATTGAATCCTCAATGTGTGTTGCTACCATTACTGGGACCTCTGGCTGGGAAGCCATGCTTAGCGGAATACCGGTTTGTGTTTTTGGTTACCCATGGTATTCAAATTGTCCAGAGGCATTTAGGGTAAATTCTGTAGGTGAACTGAAAAGTTACTTGTTGGAAGTTTTTCATGGCAAGGTTGTGCTTAATCAAAAGAGATTGAATGCGTATTTTCATTGGATGAGAGAAGAGGTGAGTTATAAAGCGGCATTAAACCCATCTGATGTTATAAATGAGAACAAAAAAAGTAATTCAATTACGATAGCTAAATCAATGATAGATGCAATTTTAAAAGTACGATAATAAAAAAGGTAGTCTTATGTTAGAAAAAAAATCAATACTTATTACAGGTGGAACAGGTTCTTTTGGGCATGCTTTTATTCCAATGACATTAAAAAAATACAATCCAAAGCAGATTGTTGTTTATTCTAGAGATGAGATGAAGCAATGGGAAATGGCACAAAAATTTGAAAGTGACCCTAGAGTTAAATTTGTCATTGGTGATGTACGTGATCAAGCACATTTGTCGCGAACACTTAATGGCATTGATTATGTAGTTCATGCTGCGGCTACTAAAATTGTCCCTACGGCTGAATACAATCCATTCGAATGTGTCAAAACTAATATTAATGGTGCAACCAATCTAATTGATGCTTGTATTGATCGAAACATTAAGGGTGTTGTTGCGCTATCAACTGACAAAGCAAGTAATCCAATCAATCTTTATGGAGCGACCAAACTTGCTTCTGATAAGTTATTTGTTGCTGGTAATGCTTATGCGGGTGATCATAATACGAAGTTTTCTGTAGTCCGTTATGGAAATGTTATGGGCTCTAGAGGTTCAGTTATTCCATTCTTTATCAAGTTAAAAGAAACTGGAGAACTACCTATTACTGATTCAAATATGACCAGATTTATGATAAGCCTTGAAGAGGCGGTAGAGTTAGTATGGCATTCTTTTGATGATATGCAGGGTGGGGAAATCTATGTTAAGAAAATCCCTTCAATGACGATCACTGATATTGCTTCAGCTGTTTCAGAGACGGCAAAGCAAAAAATTATTGGTATCAGGCCGGGTGAGAAGATTCACGAGCAGATGATTGGTATAGAAGATGCGCCACACACTTATGAGTATGAGAATCATTATAAGATCCTTCCTGCTATATATAACTGGTCTGCTGACCCAGAGCGCAATAAAGATGGAATTAAGGTTAATGATGGCTTTACTTATTCATCTGATAACAATTCAGAGTGGATGAGCGTTGAAGATCTGCGACAATGGATTGATACTAATAGCACCAAAATTGGCAGAATCTAATACATGAAAAAAAAAGTACTGATTACAGGTGGATCTGGCTTATTAGCAGTTAATTGGGCGCTATCTATATGCAATAATTATGATGTAACATTATTATTACATCATAAGAAAATTTCCCTATCAGGAGTTAATACAAGCGTTGTAAACCTAAACTCTTTAGATGAATGTTTATTTGTGCTAGAAAAATATCAACCAGATATTGTAATTCATACTGCTGGACTAACTAATGTAGAGGCCTGTGAAGTAAATCCTGGTTTGGCACAAGAAGTAAATGTAGATTTAGCAAAAAACATAGCGATTGCTTGCAGTGAGCAAGGTGTTAAATTAGTTTATATTTCAACCGATCATCTATCTTCGGGTGACCAAAAATTTGTCACAGAAGATGCCTCTACTAATCCTATTAATAACTACGCTAAAACAAAATTTTTAGGAGAGCAGGAGGTTTTAAAAAACTGTAAAAATGCACTCTCTATTCGTACAAATTTTTTTTGCTGGGGTGTAAAGTATCGACAATCCTTTAGTGACTTTATTCTGAATAAATTACGAAAAAATAAGCAAATTGATTTATTTTCTGATGTTTTCTTTACTCCAATATTGGTCAGTGAATTATCTAGAATAGTACACCAGTTAATTAATTTAAATTTTTGTGGTATTTTTAATGTGGTTGGTAGTGAGCGTATATCTAAATATGAGTTTGGTATCAAACTTGCTGAATGCTTCAATTTAGATTGTGGTTTGATAAACGAAATTAGTTTCAGTGATAAGCCAAATTTAACAAAAAGACCTAAGGATATGAGCCTTTCTAATGTGAAACTTCACCAAGAACTTAATTGCGAAATTGCGAGTCTTAATGAACAATTGCAAACTCTGAAAGAGCAAGAAGATAAAGGTGCTATTAATCAACTGGTGTTAGAGGTTATTCCTTATGGAAAGCATTATATTGATGAAGACGATGTTCAGTCTGTTGTTAATGTACTTCGACATGGTATGCTAACTCAGGGCCCTAAGGTTATAGAATTTGAAAATAAAATTGCCAATTATGTAGGCGCAAAATATGCGGTTGCTGTTGCAAATGGTACTGCAGCATTGCATTTAGCCTCTATGGTGCTTGATATTGGAGAGGGTGATGAGGTAATTACAACCCCAAATACCTTTGTTGCAACAAGTAATTCTATTTTGTATGTAGATGCAAAACCAGTATTTGTTGATATAGATACTCGAACACTTAATATTGATATTGCTCAAATTGAGCAGGCAATACTTGATTCGAATAATATCAAAGCCATTTTCCCTGTTCATTTTGCTGGATTACCATGTGACATGGAGAGAATCAAGCTATTAGCAGATAAATACAATCTGGCAGTTGTTGAGGATGCTTCGCATGCATTAGGCGCAACATATAGTGATGGGTCTAAGGTGGGAAATTGTCAATATTCAGATATGACCACTCTATCCTTTCACCCTGTAAAGGGAATTGCGGCAGGCGAAGGGGGTATGGTTACAACTAATGATAAGCTGCTCTACCATAAGCTCACCCTACTTAGAAGTCATGGAATTACCAAGGGTAACTTTGAGTTTCCAGGCATTAGCAAGGTAGATAATTTGTTAATCAATAAAGAAGAAGCAATTGAAGATGGTGAGCTAAAGCGTTGGTATTATGAAATGCAGTATCTTGGATTCAATTACCGTATCACTGACATTCAATGCGCATTAGCTATATCACAAATGAATAAGATTGATCTATTTTTAGATGGCAGGAAAGTAATGGCCAAATATTATGATCGTGCCTTTTCAGAAGTTCAAAATATTATCCCATTACAGTTGCATGGAAGAGACAATAGCTCTCATCACATCTACGTAGTTAGTATTGATTTTGATAAGATTGGTATAAGTAGGCATCAGTTTATGCAAAAGTTGGCAGAACAAGGAGTAGGGTCGCAAGTGCATTATATTCCTGTTGTCAATCAACCATATTATCAAAATATAGGATATGCAATCGAGCAATATCCTTCAACTAGCCAATACTATAAAAACACATTATCTATTCCTTTGTATTATGGGTTGAGTAATTCCGATCAAAAATTAGTTATTTCTTCAATAAAAGAATTACTGAATAAATAGATGATTATAAATACAAGGAGATTCCAGTTAAAAACTTTAACGACAAAAGATGTTACAAAAAGGTATTTGTCATGGTTTCAGGAATCACAAGAGGTTAACCAGTATATTCTTTTCGCTCAAAAAAAACCAAATATTAACGATTTAATACAATATATAAAAGACAGGGAAAATAGAAAAGATATTTTATTTTTAGCGATTTTTAGCGATTCTGGCCTCCACATTGGCAATATAAAGTACGAGCCAATTAATTTTAAAGATGAGTCAGCCACAATGGGGATTTTAATTGGAGATAAAGAGTGGAGAGGAAGAGGTGTTGCACCCGAAGTGATTAAAGGTAGTAGCGAGTATTTGCAAGAAAACTATGGAATTAAAAATATTGAACTAAATGTTGAGCAAAATAATATACCTGCAATTACTGCCTATAAAAAAATTAAATTTAAAGTTGTTAAGAAAAATAATAGTGGATTTAGGATGGTATTAAATTTAGGATGAAATTAGCACTAGGAACAGTTCAATTTGGTTTAGATTATGGTGTAACCAATAATAGTGGGCAGGTAGCAATAGACGAAGTTAGAAATATTTTAACTTTTGCAAATAATAATAATATTGACACATTGGATACTGCGTCTGGCTACGGAAATAGTGAAAAAATTCTAGGTAATATAGGTATTAATGGTTTCAAAATAGTTACAAAAACTGCACCCTTAAAATTAGGTATTGATAATGTCTTACAATCATTCCATATGTCTTTGAAAGATTTAAAAATAAAAAGTGTAGATGGACTTCTGGTTCATAATATCGATGACATCAAAGATAAAAAATTTGATGCTTTATATAAAGAGATTGATAAGTTAAAGCAAGATCAGCTAATAAGTAAAATTGGTTTTTCGACCTATACACCTGATCAAGTTGATTTTTTGTTAGATAATTTTGATTTTGATCTAATTCAGGTGCCATTTAATTTACTTGATAAGCGACTTATTGATGGTGGTCAGCTAAAAGCATTAAAAAATAAAAAAATAGAAATACATGCAAGAAGTATTTTTTTGCAAGGCTTGTTGTTAATGTCAGCTGCTCAAAGGCCAAAATATTTTAATAATTGGAATAATTTATTTAAAAAATGGGATTTATGGCTTAAAACTAATAATATAAGTGGCCTTGAAGCCGCTCTAAATTTTGCACTATCAGAAAATTTGATTGATAAAATCGTTATTGGTATTGATAGTAAAATTCAGTTAAAGGAAGTATTTTCCGCAAGTACAAGTCAAATTTTAAATATTCCTAAATTTTTAAACTCTACAGATGAAATGCTTATTAATCCATCACTTTGGGAAATATAAATGAACAAAAATAGATATAGAAAATCAGAAGAACTTCTAGATATCGCCTTGAAGGTAATACCATTAGGCTCTCAAACCTTTAGCAAAAGTATAACTCAGCTTCCATTTGGTGTATCCCCATATTTTGTTGAAAAAGCCAAAGGGGCTTATTTTTGGGATATTGATAATAATAAATATTTGGACTTTTCTAATGCATTAGCAAGTGTCACACTTGGTTACTGTGATCCTGATGTTGATTTGGCAGTTAAAAAACAGATTGAATGTGGAGTAACATTTTCTCTGCCTCACACTTTAGAAGTAGATGTTGCCAAACTTCTGATTGATGCTATACCTTGTGCAGAGCAAGTTAGATTTGCTAAGAATGGAACGGATGCTACTTCTGGTGCAGTGCGTGTTGCACGTGGATTTACCGGAAAAGAAAGGATTGCTGTATGTGGCTATCATGGATGGCAAGATTGGTCCATAGGATCGACAACTAAGAATTTAGGCGTTCCTAAGTGTGTTCAGAATTTAACACACACCTTTAAGTATAATAATATTGACTCATTAGTAAGTATTTTGGAGGAGTATCCCAAAGAGTTTGCTGCAATTATTATGGAGCCAATGAGTGGTGAATATCCAAAAGATAATTTTCTAGAAAAAGTTAAAGAGTTGGCACATAATTCGGGAGCTTTGTTAATTTTTGATGAAACAGTTACAGGCTTTCGTCTTTCGAATGGTGGCGCTCAGGAATTGTTTGACGTTATTCCTGACCTTGCAACTTTTGGTAAGGGGTTAGCAAATGGTTATCCATTATCAGCAGTGGTTGGAAGGGAAAAATATATGCTAGTTATGAAGGATATATTTTTCTCTGGAACTTTTGGTGGAGAGACGTTATCTCTCGCTGCAGCTAAAGCAGTTTTAGAGAAGATAAAGGAAGAAAATGTACTAGAGTATTTAAATAAATTAGGGATGTATCTTCATAAAGAGCTTGATCAATTACTTATCAAACTAGACGTAGAATCCTTTGTTAGTTTCACTGGTCATCCTTCATGGTCTTTTCTAATATTTAAGGATCAAGATAATGCAACTTCGTGGGAGTTAAAAACCTTCTTTATGCAAGAGATGTTTAAACGTGGAATTTTTACAATTGGTGCTCAAACTCTTAGCTATGCGCATACAAAAGAAGATATAGATAAATTATTGTATGCTTATAATGAAGTTTTTTCTATGATAAAAAGCTATGTAATGGATGGAATTTTAAAGGACAAACTTGATTGCGAATCGTTAAAACCTCTTTTTTCTGTGAGATAAAAAAATGTTAGACAATATAAAAATTGACAGTATTCAGATTGGAATTGGCTTAAAGCCAATGATTGTAGCTGAGATGTCCGGAAATCATAATCAATCACTTGATATGGCGTTACGGATAGTTGAAGAGGTTGCAAAAACTGGTGCTCATGCTATTAAATTACAAACATATACTGCTGATACTCTAACAATCGATAAAAAGGATGATGACTTTTACTTAGGCGATAAGAAAAGCTTATGGAATGGAATGTCAATGTATGAGTTATACCAACAAGCACACACGCCGTGGGAGTGGCATGAACAGATTTTTAAACGCTGTAAAGAATTAGGTTTATTGTGCTTTAGCAGCCCTTTTGATGATACTGCGGTAGATTTTCTGGAAGATTTACACTGCCCCTGTTATAAAATTGGCTCAACTGAGAATACAGACTTTGAGTTGCTAAAAAAAGTTGCTGCAACAGGTAAGCCTATAATAATCTCAACAGGTATGGCTTCTATAGAAGAGTTGGGGGAGATGGTATCGGTAGTAAAAAATGCAGGATGTACAGAATTAATAATGTTGAAATGTACTGCGGCATACCCTGCAAACCCATCAGATGCTAATCTTGCCACTATTCAGCACATGAAAGACTTGCTAGGTTGTCAAATTGGTCTATCAGATCATACCTTAGGAATTGGAGTTGCTATTGCAAGTGTTGCGCTTGGTGCAGTTATGATTGAAAAACACTTTACATTATCTCGCAAAGATGGAGGAGTTGACTCTGCTTTTTCAATGGAGCCAGATGAATTTAGACAGCTGGTCAAAGAAACTGAAATAGCATGGGAATCTAAAGGCAGTATTCAATATGGCCCAGTTGCAAGTGAAAATAGTAATCTTTCTAGAAGGTCTTTATATATTGTGAAAGATATTAAAAAAGGTGAAGTTATTACCAAAGAGAATGTAAGGTCAATTAGACCTGGTTATGGCTTAGAAGTCAAATATATTGATACTGTTTTAGGAATGCGAGTTACATCTGATGTAAAAAGAGGAACAAGAATGAGTTGGGATTTGGTGAAATAGGTGTCTATAGGCACATTGATAATACGTGTAGATGCTTCGCCAGCTATTGGTAGCGGGCATTTAACTAGATGTTTGTTAATAGGAAAGAAAATGGATACAGAAGGGTGGGATGTTCTATTTTTTACAGCTGATAAACAGGCTAAGTATTCGATAAAAAAAAATGGTTTTTGTTGTGAGGAAATAACATATAAAGAAGAAATACCGAGTCATTTTTTAAAAAAAAATAAGCCAATTGTTATTATTGCAGATATCAATAGCAAAGTGATATTTGTTGAAGATAAAGAATATAAAATATATATTAACACCTTACATCAACAAGCAGACTTGTTATTAACATTTGAAGATATGGTGGATTATCCATACCCAGCAGATATTGTGGTAATTCCATATTGTGGTGCAGAAAAAATAAAAATAGATAATACCAATAAAACGACTAAGTATCTATTGGGGCCAAAATATTTTCCGTTGAAAGATGAGTTTGAAAATACAACCACTACTATCTCGAATGAAGTGAAAAATATTGTTATCACAATGGGGGGTAGTGATCCAGAAAAAATAACATTGAAAGTATTGCAAGCTCTAAATTTTGAGGCGATAAACGCTAACATTACAGTTATCGTCGGTGGTATGTCAGAAATTACTGATCAAGATATAAATTATATTACCAGTAATATATTAGGAAAAATTTCAATAAAAAGAAATGTAAGTAATATGGCGGAATTAATAGCAGAATCTGATATAGCATTTACTAACAGTGGCTTAACAAAATATGAGATAGCAGCCCTTGGCATCCCAATTATTTTAATATCAAATACTGAGCGACACTCTAAATATAGCGAATTATTTTCGAAAAGTAGTTCTGCTATACATCTAGGCTACCATGCTTTTGTTGAGTGGGAGGATGTGATAAATGCTTATAATAATCTTAAATATAATTTAGAAAAAAGAATAAGGATGTCCGAGAAATCTAAGTTGTTATTTGGGGTGAATGGTTCTGATATAATTATCAAAAAAATAAACCAAGTGGTATTTTCATAATTTTTTGAATGGGCTAATGACAGAAAACAAACAGAATAAAGATTGGGCTAAAGTGATTAGTACTGAGTATATTTCCGGTGAATATCCTAAGTGGCCTAATGAGACAATGGTAAAGATTATCTTTGGAGGCAGTAACTATTTAACTAAACCATTAAGACCTGCAAAAGATTGGAAAGTATTAGATGTTGGGTGCCTATATGCTAATAATCTATTGCCATTTTCTGAGATTGGTTGCGATTGTTATGGTGTTGATATACATCCGAAAATGGTTAAAATAGCGGAAATGGTGGCAGATAAAAGGGGTATTAATGCTGAATTTAAAGTTGGGCACAATAGATCTCTACCATACCCTGACAATTATTTCGATTTACTCTTGTCAATAGGAACGATCCATTACGAATCATCAGAAGAATTAATGATGGAGGCGTTAACTGAATTTAATAGAGTTTTAAAACCAGGAGGGGCCGCTTGTATTATAACGACTGGTCAAGATCATGATCTGTATAAAAAGGCAGAAGTTTTAGGAAATCATAGATATAAAATTGCAAATTTTGACTTTAGAGATGGAAATATTTTCTTCTTCTTTGATACAGAGAAGAATTTTGAGTATTTTTTAAAAAAACGTTTCAACCATGTTGAAATAGGAAGGGTTACTGAAAAAGTGTTGAATTTTACAGTTGACCAATACATATCAATTGTTACTAAATAACACGCACATATAATGGAAAAACTATTTGATTTAATAGAGAGTGTTTTTGAAATCAGCAAAGATGATTATTCAGAAAATACATTTATAAACCAGATTGAAACATGGGATTCATTGAAGCATATGGAGTTCATAGTTACTCTCGAAAATCAGTTTAATATCAATTTAACTGGAAATGAAATTGCCGAATTACACACTATTAAAGATGTGATGAAGCTGTTATGAGTAGGTATCAGAATACCATTCTATGAATGGGAAGAAAATATGAAGATTAACAAAAGTATTATTATTATTACTGGTGCTGCTAATGGTATTGGTAAGGCGCTTGCGCTAAATTTTGCGTCTATGGGTGGAAAAGTAGCTGCAATTGATATTTCTTCAAGTGGTCTTGAAAAATTGAAACAAAAAGTCCCCAGTATAGAGATATATAACTGTGATATTAGTGACGGCAATGCAGTTCAGCAAACAGTTGATAAGATTTATGATAATTTTAAAACCATAGATATTTTAATAAATAATGCTGGTGTTATGCATAGTGCTCCAGTTGTGAAAATGGGGCAAAATGGATTTGATTCACATGACTATGGAGAGTGGGACAAGATCATATCTGTAAATTTAACTGGTTATTTTTATATGGCAACTGCTGTTTTAAATAAAATGGTAACAGATCGTACAAAAGGTGTAATAGTGAACTTTAGCTCAATTAGTGCCAACGGTAATGCAGGGCAGTCAGCTTATGCCGCTTCAAAAGCAGCTGTTGAGGCATTGACAAAAACATGGGCTAAAGAGTTCGGCTATTTTGGTATACGTTCAGTAGCAATTGCTCCTGGTTTTATCGATACAGAAGGCACTCATGAAGCTATTAATGATGCAACATTAAAGAGTTGGGAAAAAAAAGTACCATTGAAAAGATTGGGCACAATAGAGGAAGTTGTTAACGCAGTTAGCATGATGGTAACTAATGATTACTTTAATGGAAGAGTAATTCAATTAGATGGCGGTTTAGTTATATGATTTTTATCGATTATTTGTATTATGTCTAAAGTAGTTGTTTTTGGAACTGGGCAAATTGCTCAAATAGTTACCTATTATATTGAAAATGATACCAAGCATGAAATTGTTGCTTATACAGTAGATGAAGAATATATAACAAAGGATATATATAATAATAAGCCGGTAATACCATTTGAAATTATTGGAGAAAAGTTTCCGCCATCAGAATTTAAGATGTTTATAGCAATAGGATATGCCAACCTAAATAAGTTGCGTGAAGAAAAATATAATTGTGCAAAAACAAAAGGATTCACATTAATTAGTTACATAAACTCTAGATCAGGAGTAACTGATACATCAAAAATTGGTGACAACTGCTTTATCTTAGAGCATCAATCAATTCAACCATTTGCTACTATTGAAAATAACTGTTTTATTTGGGGAGGGGTATTAGTTGCTCACCATAGTAGAATAAAGAGTCACTGTTGGATAACATCAGAATCTAGCATTGCTGGTAATACAACTATAGGGGAGAGGTGTTTTATTGGTATTAATGCAACAATTGGCCATATGGTTACGCTTGGTGACGATTGTATGGTTGGCGCTGGAACATTAATTACTAAATCAGCTGGAAGTGGAAGTGTGTTTATAGAAAAAAATACAGATAGATATAAATTAAATAGTGAGCAATTTGTAAGAATTACAAATATGAAATAATAATAGAGAGGTGTGACACAAATGAAATGGAAAAAACTTGGTCAAATCATAACTCCAGAAAACATAAACAGAGAGTGGATGATTACTCATGCAATGGATCCAACCGTAGATCATGTAGGTGGAGATATATTTAGGTTTTATTTTTGTGGAAGAAATAATAGCAATCAATCTTTAATTGGTTATGCGGATATTGATATAACTAACCCAACAGAGATTATAAAAACACCAGAAAAACCAGTTTTAGATCTTGGCTCATTAGGTGCATTTGATGATAATGGTGTTACAGCATCATGCTTAGTTAATCATGATGATAAGAAATATTTATACTATATAGGGTGGAAGCCAAGATCAACAACAAGATTTGGATTAATGACAGGATTGGCAATTAGTGAAGACAATGGAGAAACTTATAAAAGATACTCAAGAGCACCCATTCTAAATCTAACTGATCGTGAGCCATACTCTATATTGACCGCTCCTTATGTTATGAAGGATGAAAATGATTGGAAAATGTGGTATGTCTCATGTGAAGGGTGGCTACATCCTGACTTGCCTACTTATAATATTAAACTTGCCACATCTCAAGACGGCATCCATTGGGAACAGAATGGAGTTGTATGTTTAGACTTCAAAGATGACAACGAAACAGCATTAGCACGACCATGTGTCCAGAAAGAAAATGGACTTTATAGAATGTGGATATCCTATAAGACAAAACAACAAACATACCGTATAGGGTATGCAGAATCAAAAGATGGTATTAAATGGGAAAGAATGGATGATGAGGTTGGAATTACCATTTCGGATGAAGGTTGGGATTCAGAAATGATTGAGTATCCATATGTGTTCAATCATAAAGGAAAAAAATATATGGCCTACAATGGGAATGAATACGGGACAAATGGTGCTGGGCTAGCTGTTTTAGAAAATGAAGGATAGTTATGAGTTGGGATGATACTTGGGAAGAATTTTATAAAACAAGCGGAGGAAATGGAT
>ENA-OSJC01001777-OSJC01001777.1-marine-metagenome-genome-assembly--contig:-NODE-1777-length-17088-cov-4.859150_pt1 | contig 17088 bp, 17 predicted proteins | sample MGYA00237885_ERZ534234 | MGnify/ENA primary metagenome ERZ534234 (study PRJEB26413, sample SAMN06343907) | marine metagenome | isolation source: coastal waters | place: Atlantic Ocean: West Antarctic... | reverse complement strand
TTTTAGAGCTTATAGAATGGAGTAATATTCTTTCAAAATCTGGAAGAGAAACACAAAAAAATTTTATTAGCTATAGTTTAGAGGTGTTTAGGCAGGCTTTGTTGAACAATTACGGATTAAACGAAATCACTTACTACGCCCCAACAACAGATTTTAATTTTGATAGTTTTTCTAGTTTTATTAGTGGGGCTAACATTGAAGAAATCTCAAGAGAGCTTGAAAAAGCACACATACATGTTCAGTCTAATGGAAATCCAAAAATGATCTTTACAGATCTTTCTTTAAAACTTACTCGTTTAATTCATAAAAACTAACTTTACTCATATGATTCCAGAAAAAATTGCATTTCTTTTTGTTTTAGCCTTCTTTTTAATTGTATTTGTTCAAAGCGGTCTCGATAAGGTTTTTGACTTTAAAGGAAACTTGCGTTTTTTAAACGATTTATTAGGCGCCTTTTTTCATAAGTCATTAATTCCGATTGCCTTAATTTCGGTTACAACTTTGGAGTTGATTTCTGGGCTACTTTGCTTAATTGGAATTGTTGATGTTGTTTTTAACGACTCTAATTTTATTGGACTTCTTGGTCTGATTGTAGGTTCATTAGCGCTATTGATTCTTTTATTTGGTCAGAGAGTTTCTAAAAATTATGATGGGGCCAAAACCATTACTATATATTTCATACTTTCTGTAGCGGGAATTTTATTGGCTTAATTTATTGTTTTTAAAAGGCTGATAGTTTTAGTTTATAGTTTTAGTAGCTTCTGCTTATTTTTTAAGGAGGTTTTGTTGTTTTTTAAACATATATAGCTTTTTTAAAATAAAACCCTTTAATGAGGCTTTATTTGTCTGTTTTCTGAAAAACATAAACTTGAGAAGAATAATTATTGCTGAAAAAACCTAAAAAATTTGAAAAAGCACCAACCACAAAACCTTTTAAAAAACTAAATCGACTTCCTTTCTGTTTTTCAGAAACAATAGAAATATAAAAAGCGTCTAAAATAAGTGGCTTTTTTTTGACTTGTTTAAAACCCATTGGCTCTAGAATTAAAGCAAGAGATTTTGAAGAAAAATGCCGAAGGTGTCTTGGAACGTCCCAAGCAGCCCAATCTTTTTTGTAATATTTTGCGTCCCAGGACATGTAGTTTGGACAAGCTACAATTAAAAATCCTTTGTTTTTAAGAGCCTGTTTAGTTTGGAAAAGAGCTTCTTCTAGCGAAAAAACATGCTCTAATGAGTGCCAAAAAGTTATTAAATCTAGCTCTCTTTTTTTCAATTCTTTTAAGCTTTTTGAATGAACTATGTTGTTTTTTATTGCCATCTTTCTTGCTAATAAATTGGGTTCAATACCTTGCGTACTCCATCCTTTTTTTTTTAACCCGCTTAAAAAATATCCAGTACCGGAACCTACATCTACAACACTTCCTGGATTTGGAATTAAAGCTGAAATCATCTTAAGCTTTGAATAAAGCATTATTCTTCTGGAAATAAAAAAAACTTTAGAAAACATGCTTTTCCCAGAACTTTTATGCGAAAGATATTCTGGGGATTCATAATAACGAGGTAACTTTTCTTTGCTTGGCTTAGGGAAGGTTATAAGGGTTTTGTTCGCTTCGTTTAAAAATAACGTGAACTTCTCTTTGCTAAGGAAGTTGTCTTTAACTTTTATATATTCAATTTTATTTTTCATTTTTGGCAACGTTCCACGTGGAACATTTTTATCTCCCCATATAAACCATTAATACACTAATGTCGTTAGGTGAAACCCCGCTAATTCTTGATGCTTGTGACAACGTACTTGGCTTTATTTTTTCTAGCTTTTCAATAGCCTCTGTTGACAAAGAGTTCACTTTTGAATAAATAAAGTTTGTTGGGATTTTTATGTTCTCTAAACTATTAAGCTTCTCTGCGTTTGCTTTTTCTTTTTCTATATAACCTGAATACTTGACCTGAACCTCTGTTTGCTCCAACACACCCTTATCAAAGTTTTTAGAATCGCAATAATCTTTCACAGATCTGACTCCCATCATGTCCAACAAGCTTAGGTTTGGTCTAGAGAAAATTTTATAGAGCTTAACGGATTGTTTTGTTTTTGAAGAATTATTTTTAGCTAGTATTGGATTAATTTCCTCGGGCTTTACGCTAGTTTTTTTAAAAAAAGAAACAAAAGAATCTGTGTCAATCCTCTTTTTTTCAACATTACTTAGCCTTGTCTTATTGGCTAATCCTAGCTTATAAGACATTTCTGTTAATCTTAAGTCGGCATTGTCTTGTCTTAAAAGGGTTCTGTATTCTGCTCTTGATGTAAACATTCTGTATGGCTCATCTGTTCCTTTAGTAATAAGATCATCAATTAAAACACCAATATAAGCTTCGTTTCTACGAAGAACAAATGGGTCTTTTGCGTTAATTAAAAGGTGGGCATTTATCCCCGCCATTAAACCTTGAGCTGCCGCCTCTTCATATCCAGTGGTGCCATTAATCTGCCCCGCAAAAAAAAGACCTGAAATAGGTTTAGTTTCTAAAGAGTTTTTGAGCTGAGTAGGGGGGAAATAATCGTACTCTATTGCGTAACCTGGTCTGAAGAACTTAACTTTTTCAAAGCCTTTTACAAGGGACAGTGCTTTAAATTGAATGTCTTCCGGAAGAGAAGTTGAAAACCCGTTTACGTATACCTCCACAGTATTCCATCCCTCTGGATCAACAAAGATTTGGTGGCGATCTTTTTCAGAAAACCTATTGATTTTGTCTTCAATAGAAGGGCAATATCTTGGGCCAGTACTGTTAATAGAACCATTAAACATTGGTGACCTATCAAATCCTTCCCTTAAAAGATTGTGAACTTCAGGACTGGTGTAAGTCATGTGACAGTCCAACTGTTTTTTTAATGCTGTTGTGGACTTTAAGTATGAAAACTTTCCGGGATCAATGTCTCCTGGTTGTACAGACATGACGGAGTAATCTAAAGACCGACCATCAACTCTTGGTGGAGTGCCTGTTTTCATTCTGCCAGATAAAAACCCATAATCAACCAACTCTTCAGTGATTCCGGTAGAAGCTTTTTCTCCAGCCCTACCTCCTCCAAACTGCTTTTCTCCAATATGGATTAGTCCATTTAAAAAAGTTCCATTTGTCAAGACCACTGATCTTGCTTTTATTTCTAGACCTAAAGAGGTTTTAACCCCAACTACTTTATGATTCGAAATCAAGAGACCAGAAACCATTTCTTGATAAAAGTCTAGATTTTTGGTTTGTTCCAACATCTCTCGCCAGCATTCTGCAAACCTCATTCTATCAGACTGAGCTCGAGGGCTCCACATAGCCGGACCTTTAGAGGTGTTAAGCATCTTGAACTGAATTGCTGAGCGATCTGTTACAACAGCGCTATAACCTCCTATTGCGTCTATTTCTCTTACAATTTGTCCCTTAGCAATTCCTCCCATAGCGGGATTGCAAGACATTTGAGCAATATTTTGAAGGTTCATTGTAACCAACAGAGTTTTGCTTCCCATGTTTGCGGCGGCAGCAGCGGCCTCTGAACCAGCATGACCAGCGCCAACAACAATAACATCATATTCTGAATTAAACATACTATTTATTGTTCCACGTGGAACATTTGTATTTTTAAATTTTCTGCTTCTTTCATTTTAAGCTTATCTAATTTTGTTTTGTCATTAAAACCTGCGAGATGTAAAAGCCCATGAACCATTACCCTTCTGAGCTCTTCGTCAAAAGAAACTTTAAAAATTTTAGAGTTTTCTATAACGCGATCAACTGAAATTGCAATATTTCCTGCCAATGTTTTGTTGAAAGAGTCATTAAAAGATATTACATCGGTATAATAATCATGATTTAAAAACTTAATATTCATTTCTTTCAGTTCTTTATCGTTAAAAAAAGCATACGTTAACTCGCCTAAAACACGACCCTCAGAAACAACAACCCGGTTAAGCCAAAAAGAGACCTTCATCTCGTTTATAAGTTTAAATTCTGTGTTGTATACATAATCAATTGGCATCCGTATTTTTTTTTACAAATATAGTTTGTTGCCGGAAATAATGAACGCTTCAAAACTTTTTTTATCTTTGAAAACATGAATGATCTTAAGTATCTAGCCGCCTATACTATTCCGCTTGCGGCGGCACTTTCAATCGGATCAAGAGGTTTGTTTACTTTTTCGGGGGTAATTTTTGCGTTTATTGCTATTCCAATAACCGAAATGATTATAGGAAAAGATTCTGTAAACCTTGCAGAAAAAGAAATCGAGAAAAAAAAAGAAAATAGAATATTCGACTTAATGCTTTATTTAAACCTTCCTATTGTTTTTAGTCTTCTTTATTGGTCGTTTGTAAACATCTCATCTATAAGCTATTCTGTGTTTGAAATGGTGGGGCTTTCTTTCTCTGTAGGAATTCTTTTAGCCACTAACGCGATAAATGTAGCGCACGAGCTTGGCCACAGAAACGGTCTTTTTGAAAGGGTTTTAAGTAAAGCTCTTTACATGCCGTGTTTGTATATGCACTTCTATATAGAACACAATTACGGACACCACCTAAAAGTCGCAACTCCTGAAGATGGGGCGACCGCGAAATACAATCAAACGGTTTATTCTTTTTGGATCACTTCAGTGACAAAACAATATTTTGATGCCTGGAAAAAACAAAAAGAACTCTTATCTAACTCTGGATCAAGATTTTACTCATTTAAAAACGACATGATCTGGTATGTAATAATTCAGTTTGCATATCTTATAGGTGTTTTTCTGTTGTTTTCAAAAAACGCTTTATTCTTTGCTGTAATTATAGGTGTAATTTCGTTTTTGTTTCTGGAGACCATAAACTACATAGAACATTACGGCTTAAGAAGGTTTAAAACCAGTTCTGGTAGGTACGAACGCGTTCAGGAAATTCATTCTTGGAACTCCAATCATAGTATCGGGAGAATAGTTCTTTATGAATTAACCAGGCACAGTGATCACCACTTTAAGGCTTCTAAAAAATATCAAGTATTGAACTCTTTTGAAAAAAGCCCAGAGCTACCATGCGGTTACCCTTCTTCTATATTATTAAGCCTTATCCCTCCTCTTTGGTTTAAAATCGTCAACCCACTTGTTCCAGAAAAAATGAAAAGCAAACAAAAGCTTTAAAAAGTCTTGTCAAGGATGTATTTTAGCAAAAAATTATCATGTCAAACAAGGTAAGAGTCCGATTTGCCCCAAGCCCCACTGGGCCCTTACATATTGGAGGCTTAAGGACGGCTTTATTTAATTACTTATTTGCAAAAAAAAATAACGGTGATTTTTTGGTTAGAATAGAAGACACCGACCAAGCCAGATACGTAGAGGGGAGTGAAAAACATATTTTAGACTCTTTGTCTTGGTGTGGAATTAGCCCAGACGAAGGGCCGTTAAAAGGGGGGGCTTACGGACCGTATAGGCAGAGTGAAAGAGGGTCTGTTTATAAAAAATATGTTGGAGAGTTAATTTCTATAAAAGGGGCGTATTATGCTTTTGACACAAAAGAGGAATTGGAAAAACAAAGAAAGGATTGCGAAAAAACAGGGTCCACTTTTATATACAATGCTTCCAACAGGATGGGTTTCAAAAACTCGCTATCCATTAGCGAAGAGGAGACTAAAAGGTTAGTGAAAAAAGGTAACTATGTTGTTCGCTTCAAAACACCTGAAAAAACGAAGATAACTTGCTATGACGTTTTAAGAGGGAAAGTTGAGGTAGACTCTTTAGTAATGGACGATAAGGTTTTGTATAAAAACGACGGAACACCAACATATCATTTTGCAAACGTTATAGATGATTACAAGATGAATATTTCTCATGTGATTAGAGGGGAAGAGTGGCTTCCTTCTTTAGCATTACACTGGTTGTTGTACGAGGCGTTCCAGTGGAAAAAACCTAAGTTTATTCACCTTCCTTTGATATTAAAACCAACAGGAAAAGGGAAGCTTTCTAAAAGAGATGGTGACAAAATTGGCTTTCCTGTTTTTCCTATTAAATGGGAAAGTCAAAAAGACGTAATTGTTGGGTATAAAGAAGCTGGGTTTTTGCCTGAAGCAACAATTAACTTTTTGGCGCTGCTAGGGTGGAACCCTGGGACAGAAAAAGAAATTTTTAGCCTAAAACAATTAGAGCAAGAGTTTTCTTTAAAAAAACTGAATAATTCAGGTGCGAGATTTGATCCTGAAAAAAACATATGGTTTAACCAACAGCATATACAGGGTTTAAAAGAAAATGTTTTGATAGAAGCTCTAGAATACCAGCTTATTAAAAATAGAGTTTTATTTGACAAAACAAAACTTCCGTTTATTGTGCGTTTGATCAGGCCAAGGCTGAATTTGCTAACAAACATATTCCATGTCTCTAGTTATTTTTTTACTCCCCCGAAGAAATATAATAAAAAATCCTTTAAAAAAGTTTCTGGCGAAAAAACTTTAGACATTCTAAACGAAATTATTACAAGACTAGAGGGCTGCGAGGTGTTTCGCTCCAAAGAAATAAAAAACTTTTTAGAGAAATATATAGACGATTCTGGTTTAGGTTTTAGCAAGGTCTTAGGCTTGGTTAGGCTAGCAATTGTGGGAGAGCTTTCAGGAGCAGATCTTTTCGAAACAATGGAATTGTTAGAAAAAAATCCTTCAATCAAAAGATTACAGGCTCTTGCTTCTTTTGTCGCTTAAACCTTTTTAATTCGGCATGGTTTTTGTACATTATATCAAATAAACTCCTAAACCTTTAATATATGTATTTTATCACACCCATATTGATTCTTCTTTTTGTTCTTCTTTTATTTGGAACTTTTTTTGTTGTAAAACAACAAACAGCCGTTCTTATCGAACGGTTTGGAAAATACACGAGCGCTAGACAATCGGGGCTACAATTAAAAATTCCAATAGTAGACAGAATTGCGGGGCGCATAAGTTTAAAGATTCAGCAATTAGATGTCGTTATAGAAACCAAAACAAAAGACGATGTTTTTGTCAAGCTAAAAGTGTCGGTGCAATACAAGGTGATTAAAGACAAGGTTTATGACGCTTTTTATAAATTAGACTTCCCTCAGGACCAGATTACGTCATACGTTTTTGATGTGGTTAGAGCGGAGGTTCCTAAAATGAAGCTTGATGATGTTTTTGAAAGAAAAAATGATATTGCTAATGCCGTAAAGTCGGAGCTAAACGAAGCAATGCAAAACTACGGTTATGACATTATCAAAACCCTTGTTACTGATATTGACCCTGACCTTCAAGTAAAAGAAGCGATGAACAGAATTAACGCATCGGAAAGAGAAAAAGTAGCGGCACAATTTGAGGGAGATGCTCAACGTATTTTGATAGTAGAGAAAGCAAAAGCAGAGGCTGAAAGCAAGCGCTTACAGGGTATGGGTATTGCAGATCAAAGAAGAGAAATTGCTCGTGGACTTGAAGACTCTGTTAAGGTCTTGAACAATGTGGACATTAATTCTCAAGAGGCTTCAGCGCTAATCGTGGTAACACAACATTACGACACGCTACAGTCTGTTGGCGGATCTACAAATAGTAATTTGATTTTACTTCCCAATTCTCCCCAAGCGGGCTCGGAAATGTTAAATAATATGGTTGCATCTTTTACAGCAAGCAATCAAATTGGAGAAGAAATGAAAAAAGCGGCAGCAAGAAAAGAAGCGAAAAAATAGTTTTTTAAGGAGACTTCCAATTGTCTCTGAGGTCTACCGTTTTATTGAAAACTTTTTTTTGGTCGTCACTTTGTTTGTCAACTATAAAATATCCTTTTCGTTGAAACTGAAACTGATCCCCTTGTTGACTTTTGGTAACAGAAGGTTCCGCGAAAGCTGTTCTTATTTTTATTGAACCTGGATTAAGCATTCCACAAAGCTCTTCGTTTGATTTTGCTCTAGAGGGGGTGGGGTCCAAAAACAACCTGTCGTATTCTCGTACCTCTATTTTTACTGATTCTTTTTTTGAAACCCAATGAAGTGTGCCTTTTACTTTTCTTTGGCTCTCTAAAGATCCGCTTCCACTTTTGCTTAAGGGGTCGTAAGTGCACTTAACCTCTGTTATGTTTTGGTTGTTATCATATATTGCTTCGTTGGCGCAAATAATATATGCGCTTTTAAGGCGGACTTCTTTACCCAGTTTAAGTCTAAAAAACTTTCTGTTTGCTTCTGGCCTAAAATCTTCTCTTTCGATAAAAATTTCCCTACTAAAAGGTATTTCCCGATTTCCTGATTCAGGATCTTCTGGATTGTTTTCTGAGCTTATAAACTCAGTTTGACCTTCGGGATAGTTGGTTATTGTAATTTTTAAAGGGTCCAAAACAACCATTATTCTTTTAGAAGTTTTGTTCAACTCTTCTCTAGCGCAAAACTCTAAAAGAGAAGCTTCTATTGTGTTCTCTCTTTTGGCAACGCCCGCTATATTTGCAAAAGAAACAAGTGCTTTAGGGGGGTAGCCTCTTCTTCTCAAGCCTGAAACAGTTGGCATTCTTGGATCGTCCCAACCAGAGACATGCCCTTTATCAACCAAATACATTAGTTTCCTTTTAGATGTAATTGTGTGGCTTAAATTTAATCTAGCAAACTCCCTTTGTTTTGGCCTAATCTTGTTTTTTGTAACCACTTGATCCAAAAACCAATCATACAACTCTCTATGTGGTTCAAACTCAAGGGTGCATAGCGAATGTGAAATCTGTTCTATATAATCCGACTCTCCGTGGGCCCAGTCATACATAGGGTAAATAACCCAGTTTGTCTTAGTTTTTGGGTGGCTTTTTTTTATAACCCTGTAAATGACGGGGTCTCTCATGAGCATATTCGAAGAGCTCATGTCTATTTTTGCTCTTAATACATGTTCTCCTTCCTTGCACTGCCCGTTTTTCATTTGGTTGAAGATTTGAAGATTTTCTTCAACAGATCTCTCTCTAAAAGGGCTGTTCGTCCCTATGCTTGTATGAGTTCCTTTTTGTTGTGCAATTTTTTCTGAATCTTGTGATTCAATGTATGCTTTTTTGTTTTTTATAAGCACTAAAGCCCAATTAAAAAGAATTTCAAAATAGTCTGACGCAAAGCGCTCTTCACTCCACTCAAAACCAAGCCAAGAAACATCTTCTTTTATTGCTTGTGTGTATTTGTGCTCTTCTTTTTCTGGATTAGTGTCGTCAAACCTTAAAACAATTGGGGCATTGTATTGTTCCGCTAAATTAAAGTTAATACAAATTGCTTTAACGTGCCCTAGATGCAAATAACCGTTAGGTTCTGGCGGAAATCTAAATTTTAATTTTTCCAAAGGAAAACCGCCCTGAACATCTTCATCTATTATGTGTTCTATAAAATTTTTAGGGTCTTTCATTTGTTTAGAATAAAAAGTTAAAGTTAAAGAATTCATGTCTCTTATTCTTTATTTATCTTTGTTTATTATGGTAGAAATTTATTTAAAAAACATTCGTTGTTATTCGTATCATGGGTGTTTAAAAGAAGAGAGCGAAATTGGAAGTGAATATTTGGTTAACCTTTGGGTTAAGGGGCTTTTAGGTGAGAGCTCTAGTAGCGACAATTTAAAGGACGCTATTGATTATGTTTTGTTAAACAAGGTTGTGAAAACAGAAATGGCGGTTGCATCAAAATTATTAGAAGTAGTTGCAAAAAGAATTTTGTTTAAAATTCTAAAAGAGGATGATAGGGTTTTGGAAGTGACCGTTTCTGTTAGTAAACTAAGCCCCCCTATAAATGGGGATGTAGAAAGTGTGTCCATAAAATTATCCAAAAAAAGAGAAAGTAGGGTTTAAAAAAAATGTAATTTTGCTTTACAAATGGCACTGTGGCCGAGTGGCTAGGCAGAGCTCTGCAAAAGCTTCTACAGCGGTTCGAATCCGCTCGGTGCCTCTAAAGACCCCGCTTAAATCCAGTGGGGTTTTTAACTATAGAACCCCTTTGAATATTAAAAAAACTCCGCAAATAACTATAAAAGAATTGACAACAATTTTAATAGTTTTAATAACAACGTCGGTAAGTTTTTTTTTAAGTTGTTGGGCGAGATATATTTTTCCTAAATCAATTGAAAAATAAGTGGCGATGATGACAAGAAAAAAGAAATATATTTTGGATACATCCATTTCTAACTGTGGACCGAAGTAAAGTATTATTCCTACCCAATAAAAAAGCACAACAACGTTAATGATGTTTAAAAGAAAACCTTTAACCACCATTTTTAAAAGATTTGGGCTGCTCTCTATTTCGGTCCCCTCTTTGTTTTCTGGATTGTTTTTTTCTTGAATTATTTTAATTAGACTTATCCCCGCATAAGCAACCAACAAAACTCCTCCTAAAAAATACCAAGAGCTTGTGTTTTCTTTAATTGAATTTAAAAGACTGTTTGTGCTAAAAAGGGCTACTACAAAAAAAACAACGTCTGAAAGAACCACACCAATATCAACAAAAATAGCAGCCTTCACCCCTTTGCTTATGCTGGTCTCTAGAACTGTAAAAAAAACCGGCCCTATAGTAAAAGAGAGTAAGATTCCTATTGGAATAGCAGGTAAAAATTCGCTCATTTTTTCTTTTTGTTTGGTAAAATTAAATTTTTTCTAATAATAAAAAATCTATTTGTTTTTTTTGTTCATTTACCCCTTTTACCTGAACAAAGACCTCGTCACCTAACCTATACTCTTCTTTTGTGTTTCTTCCGCACATTAAAAACTCTTTCTCATTAAAAACAAAGTAATCTCCGGGAATATCTTTAGCCCTTACAAAACCTTCACATTTGTTTTCTTTTATTTCAATAAAAATTCCCCTTTCCATTATACCAGAAATCACGCCAATAAATTTTTTGTTAATTTTTGATGACATATATTTAACCTGCATAAACTTAACAGAACTTCTTTCTGCTTTAGTCGCCAACTCTTCTCTTGAGGACAAGTAAAGACATTCTTTTTCTAAATCTATGTTGTTGTTTTGTTTGTTTAAAAGAATTTCTTGAAGGAGTCTATGCACTATAATGTCTGGATACCTTCTAATTGGAGAGGTAAAGTGAGTGTATTTTTCAAAAGAGAGACCAAAATGACCAATGTTTTTAGTACTATATTTTGCTTTACTCATACTTCTTATAACAAGAGTGTCTATTAAGTTTTTTTCTGGTGTGTTATCTACATTCTCTAACAAATTGTTTATGTTTTGATGAATGTTTTTAAGACTGTCAAATTTTTGTTTGTAACCAAGATTTTTTACCACTCTTTCTAAAGCAATTAGTTTTTCTTCTTTTGGAAGATCGTGAACTCTATATATTGATTGTTTGTTTTTTTGTTTAGAAAAAAGTTGTGCAACTTTTTTGTTTGCCAAAAGCATAAATTCTTCCACCAACTTATTTGCTTCTTTAGATTCTTTAATAACTGTGTTTAAAGGTTCTTTCTCTTTGTTTAAAATAAATTTAACCTCTTTTTTGTTAAATAATATTGAGCCTTTTTTTATTCTTTTTTTTCTTAAATATGAACCAACCTCTTTTAATAACAACACCGCTTCTTTAACTTTGTTGTCTATTTTATATTCTTTTTTAGTGAGCGAAACCTCTTTTATAATTGTGTTGTTTTTGTTTTCAATTATATATTGCGCCTCATTATAACTAAAACGTTGATTTGAATTAATAACTGTTTTCCCAAACCATTGGTTTGTTATTTCTAAATTTGAGTTAAAGGTAAAAATAACTGAAAAAGTAAACTTCTCTTCGTTTGGTCTTAAAGAACAAAGGTTGTTCGAAAGAGATTCTGGTAACATTGGAACAACCCTATCTACTAAATAAACAGATGTTCCCCTAGAAAACGCCTCTTTATCTAACTCAGTTCCTTTTTTTAAAAAATGTGACACATCTGCTATATGAATTCCTATTTCTGTTATATCTCCTTTTTTTTCAACCGAAATAGCATCATCAAAATCTTTAGCGTCTTCTGGGTCTATAGTAAGTGTGGTTATATTTCTTAAATCTTTTCTCTCTTTTAAAGCTTCTTTGTTTTGTAATTTTTCTAATTCTTTTGCTTGTTTTTGTTGTTCTTCAGAAAAATCATAAGGAAGATTAAATTCTTGTAGAATAGCGTGTATTTCGTTGTCAACTATACCTTGATCTCCTATAGTTTTTATTATTTCAGCTTCTGGAAGTTCTTTAGTCCAATTAATAAATTCTACTACTACTAGTTGGTTTTCTTTTGTGTTTTCTAGTTTTCCTTCTCTAATAAAAAAATCTATTTTATCTTTTTTGCCTGTTGTTGTTACTAAAAGTGTGTTCTTTTCTTTTTTTGTTACTCCTACAAACCTTGTTTTTTTCCTCTCTTTGATTCTAGTAATTTTTGCCTCTCGATTGGAAATCATAATAAACTCTACGGTATCACCATCAAAAGAATTTAAAATATTTTTTTCAGAAACAAAAAGGTCTTTATCAATTTTTTCTCGTATAATGTATCCTGAACCGTTGTTTGTTTTGTCTAAAACCCCCTCATAAACTTTGTTTGTTTGAGATAATATATAACTACCTGGATTTATTTGTTTTATTTGTTTTAATTTTTCTAAAACAAGTAAAGATTCTTTAATTTCATTTTTATTAATTTTTTGTGGGTAAACTTTAATAATCTGACGGAAATTAAATTTTTTTTTAGGAGATCTCTCGAAAAAAGAAAATACATGTTTATCTTTTATGTTTAATTCTTTTTTTTTCATTTAATTTATTTGCTAAGTTAATTTTATTTAACTTAATAAAGCGCTTAAACAAAGTAATGAACAAGTGTTTTATAATAAATAAATTTTTAAATAAATTTTGTTTACTATGATTGTATGTTAATATGTACAATAAAAAATAAAAATTATATTTATTTTTTATAATATCAACAGGTTATAAATATAAAAAAACAGTTAATTAATTAAAAAACAAAAAACTAAGAGTTTTATAAACACCATGTTTATAACTAAAAAGTTAACAAAAAAAACAAAAAAAAGAGTTAATAAAACAAACAATATTGTTGTTAATGTTATTATAACAATTAATAAAATAAAATAAAATTTAAAAAAGAACAAAAAACAACCACTTATTAAAACAAACTAACAAGAAATTAACAAGAAATTAACACCATGAAAATCTCCCTTGGAAACGATCACGCAGGAACACATTATAAAAAAGAAATTATAAAACACCTACAAAAAAAAAACATTAAAACTATAAACAATGGCACAAACAATTCAGAAAGTGTTGATTATCCAGATCATATACATCCAGTAGCAGAACAAGTCGAAAAAAAGGAAGCTTCTTTTGGAATAATAGTTTGTGGTAGTGGTAACGGGGCTAATATGACAGCAAATAAACATCAAAACATAAGAAGCGCACTTTGTTGGAATAACGAGATAGCAGAGCTAGCAAGAACACACAACAACGCAAACATAATAAGCATACCCTCTAGGTTTGTTTCTTTAGAAAAGGCAATTGAAATGGTAGACACTTTTATAAAAACAGACTTCGAGGGAGGGAGGCACATCACAAGAATAAATAAAATTCCCAAAAAATAATGGTTATAAAAAATATTTTTTGGGTTAACAAAAAATGGGAACAATTAACAAAAAACGAAGTCCACGAAATCTTTGCTTTAAGATCTCGTGTTTTTATAGTGGAACAAAAATGTGTTTACCAAGATATTGACAACAATGATAAAAAAGCAATTCATGTTTATGGAACTTTTAAAAACAAAATAATAGCATACTCGAGACTCTTTAAAGAAGGGGACTATTTTAAAGAAGTATCCTTTGGAAGAGCAATAATTAAAAAAACACACAGAGGCAAAGGTTTAGGAGACCAGCTTATAAAAGAATCGTTAGCGGTAATAAACATAAACTGGCCTAATAAAAAGATTAAAATTTCTGCACAAGCCCATTTGTCGGTTTTTTATCAAAAACACGGCTTTATAATCAAAGGAAAAGAGTACTTGGAAGATGGAATCCCCCATGTTTCAATGGAAACCTTTTAAAATTAGAAAAGACACGCAGCTATTAATTTCTTTAAAAGAGACGGGTTTATTAGACCTATAAATAACAAAAAAACTACCAGGCTTGTCTAAAAAAACAGACACGTTTAAAGCCCTAAAAGATTCTTTCATTCTTCTTTTTATCAAGTTTCGGTTAACAGCAAGAGGGATAAGTTTTTTAGGAACAGAAAACCCAACTTTTAATGTTTTAGGTTTGTTTTTTAAAAAAACAATCTTTATAACCCCCTTAGAAAAAGAAGCACCTTTTTTAAAAAGCTCCTCGATCTCTATTTTGTTTTTTAACATAGAACTTTTATTGACTATTGGCATTATTCAAAAGTTATAGAATTATTAGAAAGATCTATGTCTGCCAAAAGACCCGAGGGATCAATAGTAATGGATAGAACTCTTTTTTTAGAATTTACCTTAAAAAAGTAACTTGGGCTTGCCCACCCCCAAACAGGCAAAACAGATGAATAATCCTCTACCCTCTTTTTATTTCCCCTCATAAGGTCAATAGGTATGTAATAATTTTCTTTTTCTCCAGAGAAGTAGACCACTTGTATTTCAAGCGGCATTGGAATAAGGCCTATTCTTTTTAAATAAACACTACCCTCATTATATTCAACAGAGTAGTCAATTGTGTTTGTAGTTCTAGTCCAGTCATTTAAATACCATTCTAGCTCTAGATCAGAAACTTTTTCCGCAACTCTTTTAAAATCATTAGGAGTGGGGTGTTTAAACTTAAACTCGTTATAATATCGTTTAATCGTCTTGCTTAGAGCCTCTTCACCTATCAAATAACCTAACTGCGCTACAAAAACTGCGCCTTTACTGTAGGCAGAAACCCCATAAGCTCCATTGTAATTGTACCTGTCAGAATGTGTGGTTTGTGATTGTTCGTATCCAGAGTTCGCTAATTGTCGGTATGAAGAGTAAGATCTTAAAAAAGGGTTTTCTACATTCTTTTTTAACACAAAGTTTTCAGCCATAGCATCTATATAACTAGCAAACCCTTCGTCCATCCAGGGATGTTTTGCTTCGTTGTTAGCCAAAGCATGCTGAAACCAAGCATGTGCCATTTCGTGAGCGGTGGTTCCAAACAAGCTTGCGTACTTTTCTCCTCCAGTAATTAAGGTGCACATAGCATACTCCATTCCACCGTCGCCACCTTGAATTATAGAATATTGTTTCCAAGGGTAAGGACCAATTTTTTTGTTAAAAAAAGCCATTAAATCAACACTGTGTTGCTGAAGTTTTTTCCAGTTTTCGTTATGAGCTTTGTATAAAAAATGTAAATCCACATTGTTGGGTCCTTTTACGATATTGTGAACAAAATCCGGGTCTGCAGCCCAAGCAAAATCATGAACGTTGGGGGCGTAAAAAATCCATGTTAACTTTTCTCCCTTCTGTCTCTTGACAGCTTTCTTTTTGTTTTCATATCCATGTCCAATTTCTTGTGCGTTTTGCAAGTATCCCGTTCCCCCCACAACATAGTTTTTGTCTATTGAAAGAGAAACTGTGTAATCTCCCCAAACCCCATGAAACTCTCTAGCAATGTAAGGGTTGGCGTGCCAGCCTTCAAAATCATATTCAGCAAGCTTAGGATACCATTGAGTCATAGAAAGCGCAACACTGTCTTTGTTGTTTCTTCCCGACCTACGAATTTGCTTTGGAACCCTACCTTTAAAATTCATTTGCAACTTCGTTTTTTTACCAGGCAATAGTGGTTTTTTAAGTCTAGCCAAAAGAATAGTTTCTTGTTCAGAAAACTCAAGAATATTTCCGTTTTGAGAAAGGCTAATAACCTCCAACCTCCCTGTTTCCGCACTATTTAACAAACTAATACGGTCCTTAACCCTTCTGTCCGGATCAGGAATGTTTAAAGAACGAACATCCATTTGGCTTCCAGGCTTAAAAGCATTAAAAAACAAATGATAATAAACTTTTTGTATAGTATCTGGAGAGTTGTTGGTGTATAGAATTTCTTGACTTCCGCTGTATTCAAACGTATTTACGTCCATGTCGACAGCCATCGTGTATTCCACTTTTTGTTGCCATTTTTCCTGAGAAAAAGCAGTAAAAGAAAGTATAAAAACAAAAACAAAAGCAATAGTATTTTTCATAAGGAACATATTTTAATTGAAAAGATCATCAAATTTAAAAACTTTATTAAGCCGAACCCCCTTATCTGTGTTTTTTAAATTTATAACCTCGTTGTGAGCGTCGTGCTCTAAAAAAAGATAATAATTGTTGTCCGCAGCCTCTTTTAAAAACAAAGCCTTTTCGTCCATAGTTAAAAGAGGCCTAGTGTCGTAACTCATAACATATGGAACGGGAATGTGGCCAACTGTAGGGATTAAGTCTGCCGCAAAAACCAAAGTTTTACCCATATAAGTGACCCTTGGAATCATTTGCTTTTCAGTGTGCCCATCTACAAACAGTATGTCAAACCCAAGGTCAGGCTTGTATTCAAAACCGGCAGAATGACTAGAAACAAAACTTAAACGGCCAGAGAGTTCGATAGGAGAAAGGTTCTCTTTTAAAAAAGAAGCAGCCTCCCTTGGGTTGGGTTTTGTTGCCCAGTCCCAATGCTTTTTATTAGACCAATAACGAGCATTTTTAAATAAGGGTTTTAAAAGAGCCTTACTGTCGTCCCAGATTACTCCACCACCACAATGATCAAAATGAAGGTGAGTAAAGAAAACATCTGTAATTTCATCACAAGAAAAACCAGCTTTTTCAATAGAACTCCTCAGGTTGAACCCCCCCCATTTATAATAAAAATTAAAAAACTTTTCCGATTGCTTGTCTCCCATGCCAACATCTATTAAAACAAGTCTTTTACCGCTTTCAATCAACAGACATCTTGAGCCCATGTCAATCATGTTGTTGGCATCGGCGGGATTGGTTTTTTCCCATAATACTTTTGGCACCACACCAAACATTGCACCACCGTCAAGTTTAAAATTTCCAGCCTCTATAGGGTGTATTTTCATTTAAATTGTTTAATCTTTCATTGTAAGCCTTAAAACAGAACAGGCAGAATTTTCAGTAAACTTATCTCTTCCGGTCCCCAAAAGAATACTAAT
>ENA-OSJC01001774-OSJC01001774.1-marine-metagenome-genome-assembly--contig:-NODE-1774-length-17117-cov-12.555810_pt1 | contig 17117 bp, 14 predicted proteins | sample MGYA00237885_ERZ534234 | MGnify/ENA primary metagenome ERZ534234 (study PRJEB26413, sample SAMN06343907) | marine metagenome | isolation source: coastal waters | place: Atlantic Ocean: West Antarctic... | reverse complement strand
TGAAATTATATGTGCAATTGATAGGAATAACAATTGTACATATCTTTAAAATAAATTTACTTCAACTTCGCTCATGTTATTTAAACGACAAGGATAGGTTTTAATATCGATTGTGGTGGGTGAACACAATGCTTTACCGGTTTTTACGTTAAATCGTCCTTGATGCTTGGGGCATTCTATAATGTTACCATCAAGGTAACCTTCTGTAAGGCAAGCGTTTCCGTGGGTGCAAATATTATCTGTGGCATAAAATTCACCTTTAATCTTATAAAGAGCCAAACTATAGTTTCCTGAGGTAACGAGCATTACCTCGTCCTCTTCAATATCAGCAATATTTGCTATTTTTATCCATTTATCTGGCATGCTTTTCTCTCGCTGTTATCATCATACATTACGTTTAATTATATTTTATTAACGGGAATGGCCCTGATAATATCTAAATGCGCATGAATAAAGCCATTAGCTGTACCAACCAATTTATCTTTTACGTGTTCGTGTAATTCTGGTAATGCATGAAACGGCAGTGAAGGCGCCATATGATGTTCCGCATGATAGGGCATATTCCAAGCTAGCCAGCGATATGGGGCAATTACTAATGTAGTTCTAGTATTTTCAAGGATGTTATTATTAAGTGGACACCCCGCATGTTCTGTATATCTAACCATCCGCATTAATGGCTCAGCGATCAAGCGTGGCAATAACCAGTATTCAACTGCAATCGTGGAATTATAATACAACGAGAGATAAGCAATTGTACTATATAAAATTAACATGAAGCGTGCCTCCCATATTACCTTCCAGCGTTCAGTGTCTGGAATAAATACAGCTTCTTTTTCCGGTATTATAGCCAAAAGGTGAGGAATGAAACTTTTAAAAAATCCCATCCAATATGGAACACTGGTGATATACCAAAGATATGTCAGGAACGACGATGGCGTTGGAATAAGTTCAGGGTCCTTTTCAATATCCTGCGTATAGGAGTGATGGTCGGTGTGTTCCCAACGAAAGAAAACTGGAGGAAGAGCTATAATCAAACCGAACGTCCATCCAAAAAAATCATTTACCCAGCGGTTCTTAAAGGCGGTTCTATGAGAAAATTCATGTTGTGGTGAAAATAAATGAACAATACCTAATCCGTATATGATGCTCATCATTAACCACCAGGATGTATCTATTGCCAGATACAAACCATAACCAGTTACTGCTAAATATGTTAGATGGATGCATAAAAAAAGTAAGGCTGAGGTATTTGACCTTTTCATCATTTTATTTAATATTTTTCTTGGGACAAGATCTTGAACTTTAAGGTTCACCTCTTTGTTATTTATCTCTTTAATCATATTATATCGCTGTTACTCAATACTACTTATTAAAAACTTTCGTAATTATATCAAAAAATAAACCTATTGGCTAGATATGCAAACGCAATATTGTTGAGACTAAGACGTTTCATTTTTTTAAATAGATTCTTTTCTTGTATAAACTGAATTAAAAATGTTGTTTTAATTGAAAGTTTGATAATAATTAAAGTTGACATGTTTTATAATTAAGCAGTTATATGAATATAGATACAATTTTTTAAGTAGCCCGTATGCCAAGTATTGAAGTAGGTTCAATTTCCATTGGAGATATATCAATCCTCTAGCATTAGAAAAGATTTTTTGATGATAAAATTATTACTTTCAATAGTTGTTATATTAATGCTTTGTAGTAACGCGAATGCTAAAAAATATATTAAAATCCTTGCAACGGGAGGTACAATCGCTGGAAAATCCCAGTCATCAGTAGACTATGCCTCAGGTCAACTGAACATTGCTGCTCTTATCGCCGAAATTCCTAAAATTCAAGAATACACAAAAATATCTTGGCAACAAATCGCTAATATAGGAAGTCAGGATATGAGTATTAAAATTTGGAAAGCGCTGTATACGGCAATTGAAGACGCAAAAAAAGATGATGATGTGTTGGGTATAGTTATTACCCACGGTACGGATACAATGGTTGATAGTGCATTCCTTTTTGATCTTTTGTTCCCTTCAGGAAAGCCTTTGGTTTTCGTTGGTGCAATGCGCAACGCGGATGCTCTTAGTGCTGATGGTCCTCAAAATCTATTGGATGCTATTCATGTGGCATCGTCGATTGAGGCAGTAAATCGTGGGGCTCTTATTGTCATGAACTCTAGAATAATTAGAGCTAGAAATGCATATAAGCGGCATACGGCGGCTCTTGGAACCTTTAAAACTTCTAACGGCAGTTATGCTGGTGATTTATATGGTGATGATGTTAATTTCTATCATAATTTTTCAAGGGAAGGTGAAAATAAAAGTATATTCAATGTTTCTGATATTGATGGTATAGCGCAAGTTTCAATGATGAGTGTTTATCCTGGTTTATCTGTATCATATTATAAAAACGCATTATCCAAAATCAATAAAGCTCTCGTTGTATCGGGGGTTGGGAACGGTAATTTTCCATCATTCATAGCTAAAAATATTAAAGAGATTGTCAATATGGGAGCAATCATTGTACGTTCATCGCAAGTGCCAGAAGGTTATGTATCTCGAAACGTAGAAATTAATGATGATCAGCTTGGAACAATTGCATCTTTAGGGCTTTCACCTCAAAAATCACGTATCTTACTAGGTCTTTTACTTAAAAAAAATATGAGTAATTCTCAGATTCAAAAAATATTTGAGTGCGAGGTACCTACCACTGATGGATCTTGTGGTATTTTTCCTAATTAGGATGTCGTAGCGTGTGGTGATTTATCACGGCTCAAATAACAACCGTGACCGCGTTTCCCAGTAACTTTGCCATTTTCCATAACTACAGTGCCGCGGCTGAGCACTGTAACTGGCCACCCTGTCACCTCAAGTCCTTCGTATGGGGTATAATCACAAGCGTGGTGTAAAATATTTTGAGTGATTGTAACTTTTTTATTCGGATTCCACAGGGCAATGTCAGCATCAGAACCGACGGCGATTGTGCCTTTTCGGGGGTAAAGTCCGTACATCTTAGCATGGTTGGTTGCACTGAGTGCGACAAACTGGTTTAAATCAATACGGCCTTTTTTTACACCTTCAGAGAATAAAATTGGTAATCTAGTTTCGATGCCGGGGACACCATTAGCAACTCTTTGAAATGTCGTTTTATCACCCTCACGGAGTTTACCTGTTGTACCCTCTATTAGGAAGGGGCAATGATCCGAGGAAAATATCTGAAAGACACCTTGCTGCAAACCCTCCCAGCAGGCTTTTTGGCTGTCGGGATCCCGCGGTGGAGGTGAACAAACATACTTTGCGCCCTCCATACCATCCTTATCCAAATCATCTGCGGTCAAGAGCAGATATTGCGGGCAAGTTTCTGCAAATATTTTTAAACCTCGTTGTTGTGCCCACCTTATTTGTTCCATAGGTTCGCGGCCCGAAACATGAACGAGCAACATCGGAACGTCAATAAACTCGGCTAACGAAATCGCTCTGTGTGTTGCTTCACGTTCAACCACTTGTGGTCGCGAAAGGGCGTGACCAAACGGTTTTGTGCAGCCATCGTTCTCCAGTTGTTCAATCATGTAGCGCAATGTATCATAACCTTCAGCGTGAACCATGATAAACGCTCCGTGTTGACGAGCCGCTGCAAGAAGGTCAATTATTTCTCGATCATTAAGGTGTAACCCCTCATAAGTCATGTATACTTTGAAAGATGTGTACCCGTCATTTACCATTGCGGGAATTTCCTGACCTAATGCTTGGGGGGTAGGGTCGCTAATAATTATATGAAAACTATGATCGATCCAGCTCTTGTCTTTTGCTTTTTCATGATAGTCGTCTACAGCTTCGCGAAGCGACTGACCCTTTTCCTGAAAAGCAAATGGCATGACCGTTGTATTGCCGCCGCATAGGGCAGAAAGGGTGCCGGTATCAAAGTCATCTGCCATAACGATCCCTGGACCCGAGGCCTGATCTATATGTACATGACTATCGATACCACCAGGCATAACTAACAATCCCCCTGCGTCAATAATCCTTGCGTTATCATCATCAAGGTTCGATCCAAGAGCTACGACCTTTTCACCTTTAATGCCTACATCACACTGGATGGTGTCACCCGCAGTAACAACTGTGCCTCCACGAATTATAGTATCAAACTGCGTCATATTTATTTCCTAATTATTGTTTGTTTTGCAATATTCTAATTGGTTCTTTTAAGTTGTATATTACGCAGTCACTATCAGTGCCATCATTCCACATTATCATGCTAAAAGTTCCAGGAATTTTCAGCACCATAAGAGGTAAATGCCATGTTTGTGGATGATAAGAAATGCCAACCTCTGGGGGCACAACAAAAGCCATGATCATTGATAAGTCTGGTAATCCCTTTAAATCTGGTGGTGCAACACATATCAAATAATGCCCAGAAACTATTGGCAAGAAAATTTGGCTTGAATTAGGGTGACGTTCAAGCATTTTGATTTTCACAGGAAGATTACTTGGGGTTATCCTATAAATAGATAGGTTTGGATCCCCCATGCCATTATTGTGATTAAATAGTTGTGGGTAATTAAAACGTTCTGCACGCCCCTCGTTTACAGAGCATCCCCGGCCTTCAGGGTTGATAGTATCTATAACTCTACCAAAACTAGAAAAGGATTCCTGTGTTAATTTTGAAAGAGTAATAGTTTTCACAGTTCGTCCTTTAATACGTTAGTTCTCGTGTCTACTCTACCCAGATACTATTAAGTTAGTCAAACTAACTCTGGGGTCAAGTTTACAGGTGAGGGGGGGAATAAGGTATAGGCGAAAAATAATCTGAACATATCTATTGAGCTGATACAGAATGAATTATCCTCCATTATATATGGATTCCAGAAAATTCATTCTTCCGGGTTAAGGTAACATACATTTTGATCTTTCAAATTATTTATATGTTAGTTCAGTTATGGAATATTTATTTCAGCCCTAAAGCATAAAGTGTTTTGGTCTTTATTAATATTAGCCTTTACAGATAATTTCCTGCATTACTTTGAGGAGTTGTTCCACTTCTTTTACCGTATTATAATGGCCATATGAAGCGCGCACACAGTTTTCAAGCCCTAACGGCCCTAATACATTGCCTGAATAACAATCATTTTTACGGGCGTGCGTTCTAATGCGTGCTTTATTTAAGACTTCCACCACTTCCATAGCAGGTATTCCATCAACAATAAAACTGACAAGGCCTTCTCTGTGTACATTATCTGCGCCGCCGATAACGGAAACATTTGGAAGTCCTGCAAGGCCCGTAAAGTTATCAGTGCCGAAAATAGTAGCCGTCACCAGTGCGTTTTCATGTTCAGCAATTGCCTGACCCGCCGCAACTATTCGAGTGCGTCTATTTTCTGAACTTGTAAACTCAGCGCCAAGCCATTCGAAATAATCCACAACCTTAGAAAAAGTAGCATAGGCCGAAACATCTCGCGTACCCAATTCCCACTGAATATCTTCAGAACCTATAAGCCTGTCATGTGGCAGTGCATTCAAACGTTCCGATACCCAACCAAGGCCGTAACCATGCCGAGAGAAAACTTTATAAGCAGAGATCGCATAAGCATCGATATCTAAAGCTCTAAGATCAAGACCCCCATGCGCGGCATGCTGTATACCATCAATAATGATAATACAATCAGGTGATACACTTCGTATAAAACCAATGATGGCTTCAAGATCAACCGTCATCCCTGTCACGGGGCTAGTATGAATAAGTGTCGCCACACAAGTCTCAGGTGTTACAAATTCGCGGTAATCTTCAACAGTAACAATTCCGCTTTTATTATTATGTGGCACCCGTAAAAATGGTAGCCCTGCTATCCTAGCCCAGCGGGTACAAGCACTAACCGTTCCAGGATGCTCAAGTGTAGTTCCAAGGACATGACTACCCTCAGGCGCGGACAGTATAGCGGCTCGTATCTGCCTAAACAGAACTTCTGTACCACTTTCCCCAGCAAAAACTGTACCTTTATCTAATCCTAAAAACTGAAGTACATCTGCTTTGCCTTGTTCTATAATTCGCATCATCTCAATAGAGGCAACATTATCGCGCCCTTGATTATCTGGAATAGCTGAGAGCTCAGAGGACCGCTCAATAACGGACTTAAGCGTCAAAGCACCGCCAGCATTTTCAAAAAAAATACGCGGACCTTGATAAGGACAGTTGTCTACATGGTGAAATTTTTTCCGAACTTGATCTGACAAAGCTCTACTAAACATTTTAAGGTCCTTAAAGATTATATTATTTTGAGTTAATTAGTGGCTACTCTAGCTTACCTGTCGTGGTTGACAACGGCGTAATTTTCCCTTTAATATGAAAAAAACTCATGAGGATAGCAGATTGAGAAAATTACCCCCCTTAAATAGTTTGAAAGCGTTTGAAGCAGCCGCGAGGTCAAACAGTTTTACAATAGCAGCTGATGAGCTACTCGTTTCACAGGGAGCAATTAGTAAACAAATTAAAAACCTTGAAAGCTATTTAGGTATTCCTTTATTTAAAAGAGAACATCAAAAGATATTACTGACCAATAAAGCAAAGTTATATCTTCCCGCTATAAGAGCTGCACTCGAAATGATCGAAAATTCTACAGATGAAATAATTTCCAGCTCTATTCAGCAAAATACTATTCGAATAAATGTCCTTCCATCACTCAGTAGCAAATGGCTCATTCCTAAACTGATTGAATTTAACAATTTATATCCCTCAATTAAGGCGGTTATCGAGATCGGCGACGGACCAATAGACTTTATAAAAAATGAGGCGGATTTATACATCAGAACTAGTGATAACCCTGATTGGCATGATGTTTATGTGCAAAAATTAATGGATGAAAATTTAATTGCAGTGGCGTCACCTAAATTAAAAATCAACAATCCCGAAAGCCTATTAGATCAGGTATTATTGCAGCATACTTCGAGGCCAGATATGTGGAACGATTATCTGCGGGCCATTGGATTTCAAAACTTTCAAATAGAACATTCCATAGGGTTTCAGCATTTTTTCATGCTCATCAGAGCCGTATTAGACGGCATGGGGGTTGCGCTAATTCCTCGAACATTAATCGAAGATGAATTGCAATCCGGTTCGCTTGAACAAGTGATCACCGCAGAATATGAAAATCAATTCAGCTATTATATCCTATGTAAAAATATTAAGATCGAACAAAGTAACGTAATAAAATTTAAGGATTGGTTATTAGACCTTGTCAATCAATAGACTATATTACCCAAAATTGTTTTATCATGACTTTTTCTCAAGAGGAAAAGAGAATTACTCTGTTGTCAAAACAATAAATTGGTCCTAAATACAATCGTGAAATAAGTATATAATATATTCTAGAGCCCCCTCGGCAAGCAATGTTGCAGATCATTAGGAAAGAGATTTTATAAAATGACTAGTATAGTAGATAAATTTTCAAAGCTGGGGGTTACCAGTGCTCCCGGGCAAGAATTGCTGCAAATGACCGATGAACTTGAGTTACGTGGTCTGTCAATTCAGGGAGAGCCGGTGGATTTTTCACACGGTGATGTGGATGCCTTTCCTCCTATTCCCGGAACAAAAGAAAGCTTTATGAACGGTTTTGATCAGGGTGCAGAGCAAGCCTACACCGCCTATCGCGGCAAACAAGATATCTTGGAAATGATGGCTGATAGGTTGGGTTCTTTTACTGGAGCCCCTATTGAAGTGAGCAGTGATATTATTCTTACACCTGGCACTCAAGGTGCCTTGTTCTTAGCTATGGGAGCGAATGTTGCTAGAGGCGATAAAGTTGCTATTGTCGAGCCAGATTATTTTGCTAACAGAAAACTTACGGAATTTTTCGAGGGCGAACTTGTTGCCGTTAAGATGGATTATCTGAATACAGAAGAAGGCAGCGGGCTTGACTTGACCGAGCTTGAAGAAAGTTTCCGCGACGGCGTAAAATTATTTCTCTTCTCCAACCCCAACAACCCAACGGGAGTAATTTATTCTTCGCAAGAAATTAATACGATCGCAACTCTTGCAGAGCAGTACGGCGTTAATGTGATCGTTGATCAGCTCTATTCCCGTCAGATTTTTGACGGACGCAGCTATACCCACCTTCGTGGGCTTGGCGTTATGAACCCAGATAATTTACTAACAATCATCGGCCCATCCAAAACTGAATCGCTTAGTGGTTTTCGCCTTGGTGCCGCTTTTGGCTCTCCTGCGATGATTGAACGTATGGAAAAATTACAGGCGATTGTATCGCTTCGTACAGCGGGATATTGTCAAGCAGTCTATGCCAACTGGTTTTCAGAGCCAGAAGGCTGGATGGTAGAGAGAATTGCACAACATCAAGCAATCCGTGATGACATCCATGCACTTTTTAATGCTGCCGATGGTTTTCAAGTTCGCTTGCCGGAAGGTGGCAGTTATTTATTTCCGCAAATTCCGAAAATTGATCTGAATATTCTAGATTTTACCAAGGCGTTAAGATTGCAAGCAGCCGTCAGTGTGACAGCGGGTACAGAATTTGGTCCCCAGTTTACCAACTGCTTCCGCATCAACTTCTCACAAGATCACGAGGCAGCAGGGGCGGCAATTGCACGCACGATTGAAATTATCAACCGTTACCGTATCTAATCATCATTTTGAATGTAATTAATGGGAAAAAAATAATGACACAAGTTGGATTTTTGGGCTGCGGAAAAATTGGTAAAACCATGATAAGACACCTAAAGGTACGTGCTGATCATCCTATTGCTTTTGTACAAACACCAAATTTCAAGGGTGACATTGACTTAGATTGTCCCGTTGTCTCAACCTTTGATGAAGACGTCTGCAAAGCTGATTTGGTCGTTGAATGTGCAACGCCAGACGTATTGAAGCAACAATACCAATATTATCTTCGGCGTAGTGATATGCTGATTTTATCCTTAACAGCTTTCAGCGATGATGATTTTGCGAATAAGGCATATGCCTTGTGCGAAAAGCACGGCACAAATATCTATCTTGCTCACGGAGCAATCCTTGGGCTAGATGGCATTTTTGATGCGCGTGATATTCTTAACAATGTGACAATTGAAACCGTCAAGAACCCCAAAAGCCTTGGCCGAAGCGATACTGACCGCACCGTCTTTTTCAACGGCAGTACAAGGGAAGCCTGCCAGCTTATGCCCCGAAATGTCAATGTTCACGCTGCCATCGCTATGGCTGGCCTTGGCTTTGATAAAACACATTCAAAAATTATATCTGACCCTAATGTGAGCACAAACTCACACATCATTAAATTGGAAGGCGAAGGGTTTAGTTCAACGATCGACGTCAGTTCTTTTGCCACAGGTGGCATCACTGGTAAATACACCCCAATATCAGCCTGCGGAAGCTTAGACCGTATTCTGGGCGGAAAAACACCTTATCAATTTGTATAAACCATCTCAAATTATATAAGATCTTATCAGACTTACTTTTAAGCCACGATCAATCAAAGGGACAGTATTTAAATCTATCCGGAAGAGCGATTTAAGAGTTTTTCCATAACAATGAACCAAGAAACTGCATAATGACACTGAACGCCTATAAATAGGCACTCAGTGCTCTGTATTAAGGCGTTCCCTTATTTATTTAAGCTTCTCGATCGTGTCCGTAAAACGTGAACGTTCCGTGTCTGCCCATGCAAAATCACGTTCTTCGCCTGCTACTCTATCAACAGAACTAAACCTATAGCCACTAATATACGCTCGCCTAGGCAAATCGGACAGGTTTGGCCCCGCGTAATGCAGTGTCCGTTGATCATGGACAATCGCTTCTCCCGCTTTAATCGGGCAAGCCACAGCCGTTGATAAATCGGTGCAGCCCACAACAATTTGCAGTGCGTGTATGCGCGGATCATTATTCATACGTTGGTGTGGAAGAATACCGAGTTTATGACTGCCGGGTAGGTAATACATACAGCCCATTTCTAAAGTTACATCCAGCAGCGGCACCCATGTGCTACAGGCACGATGCTTTTTATCCACTTCCCAATATGCCTCATCCTGATGCCAAGGGGTTTCTGGTGCGGTGCGCGCGGGCTTCAATATTGCCATGTCGCCCTTTATGTTGCCGCCTTCACCATACAACTGCTTACCGATCGCGAGGGTATTTGCACGCAACTGCGTATGCTCAAGCTCAGGGGCTAGCGCAATCATATCCAAGATCTGCGGCATCGCGGGTTCACTGCCTTCAGCATCAACACCGCCCAAATCCAAATAATTTCCGGTATCCCTTCCTGCTTGGCTAGAAAAAATACGGTCATAAATATCCAGGATGAGTTCTAGCTCACCGGAATTGGAAAGTTGCGGTAATTGAAGAAAACCCTGTTCTTTATATTGCGTAATTTGCGAGTCTGATAGGATGACGTTGGGTTTATACATTGGTTACTCCGCAGGTGCTAGATAGTGTTTGTACGCCGTCAGGTTTATTTGTACATTTAAGTTTTTATAATAAGAAAATATTTTTATCCATCTGCTTGAATTATGCGGCCATAACTTGTTAATGCAAGCGTTTTTTTTTGACCATTTTTTCAGTTTAACTTTATTTTTATTTTTTTTCTAAGGTAAAGTTACAAGGCCAAGCTTCAGGTTTAACAAAAAAATAGTTTATATTATATTGATCCACTACTGACTTGTGTAAAAATTTCTTGATAAATCCTAGGCATTGCCCGTAAGCTCTCTCAAAATAAAAAGAAGTGAGTAAACAGAGGGTCGATGATTGCATCATGAGGTATAATTATTTAATAAAAAGCGCGTTGATCGCGGCTTTGGGTGGGTTGTTGTTTGGATTTGATACTGCTGTCATTTCCGGTACGACAACGGCGCTGGAAGAGGTGTATGGCTTAAGCAAGTTTTCACTTGGCCTTACTGTTGCGGTCGCGTTGATCGGCACGATCATTGGGGCGTTGGTTGCGGCGAAACCTGCGGATATTTATGGCCGTAAAAATATGCTTTTTATTATTGGCGCTGTATATTTTGTTTCAGCCATTGGTAGTGCCTTTGCATGGGATTGGTATTCCTTTGTCATCTTTCGTTTGATTGGCGGCCTTGGGGTTGGGGCGGCGTCCGTTGTTTCCCCTCTTTATATTGCTGAGATATCACCAGCGCATATGCGGGGTCGGCTTGTGGCCTTTACCCAGTTTAATATTGTACTTGGCTTATTGTTGGCCTTTGCTTCGAACTATTATATTTCGAGCTTGGATCTTGGCGCGGTTGAATGGCGCTGGATGTTTGGCGTTGAAGCGGTTCCGGCGGCACTGTTCTTTGTTCTTTTGTTCCTTACACCTTATAGCCCTCGCTGGTTGGTGAGACAAAACCGGATTCAGGAAGCGCAGGCAACTCTTAGTAAATTGGGGCTTGACGATCAGGAGGCTATGGATCAGATCGAAGACATAAAGCAATCCATTGATAAAAAGTATCATGATTTACAAGAACCTCTGTTCCAGCGTGCTTATACGAAGCCGATCATGCTGGCTTTTGCCATTGCTATGTTTAATCAACTTTCGGGTATAAGCGCGCTTATGTATTATGCGCCAACGATTTTTAAAATGGCGGGTTCGGGGGAGGAATCGGCGTTGCTGCAAACGGTCGGTGTTGGTGTTATAAATTTATTTTTCACCATGATGGCGATGACTGTGATTGACCGTTTCGGACGCAGAACTTTGATGCTGGTCTGTTCCTTTGGCTATATCATCAGCCTGAGTGTTGTTGCATGGGCGTTCTTTACCTATGGGGATGACTTTGCTACGGGTCGACCAAGTGAAGGTGGGATAATTGTACTGATTAGTCTTGGTGTGTTTATTGCGTCACATGCCTTTGGTCAGGGGGCGGTGATTTGGGTGTTTTTAAGTGAAATTTTCCCCAACAGAGTGCGCGCCAAAGGTCAAGCCTTTGGTAGTTTTGTTCATTGGTTTATGGCGGCGGCAATCAGTTGGACGTTCCCTATTATCGCGGAGATTTCTGGTGGTTATACTTTCGCATTTTATGCTGTTATGATGGTTGTTCAACTGTTCTGGGTGATTAAAATTATGCCGGAAACCAAAGGGTTATCGCTTGAAAATATTCAGAAAAAATTAGGTATAACTTAAATATCTCTCTAATTACTCTGACGGCGGGCAATCAAGAATTGAGTTTTGAAAATCTTGATGTGTATAAATTAGATGTAAATTAAAAAAACAATCCGGGTTTGTCTGTATCTGAATGTATGGACTGCGATAAAGGAGAAGGAAATGACTGTTTACTCTATTTGGTGTCACCAATGATCCGCATCATTTCTTATGGGGAAATATTGGTGGATATGTTGTCTGATAGGATTTTGGAAGCAGAGCAAAAAGACAATGAACAGTTCACCAAGTTCCCTGGTGGTGCCCCCGCAAACGTCGCTGCGGCAGTGGCACAGTTGGGTGGGGATAGTTATTTTGCAGGAAAAATAAGCACCGACATTTTTGGTGAATTTTTACATGATGCTCTTGTTCAAATGGGGGTTAAAACAGATTATATTTACCGCATAGAAAATAAAAAAACAGCATTAGCCTTTGTTTCAAGAGACGCGTCTGGAGAAAGAAGTTTTGAATTTTTCCGTAGCGATACCGCGGATTTAAATTTTGATCGAAATGATTTTAATCAACATTGGTTTGAGGAGGATGGTATTTTTCATGCATGTTCCAATACTCTTACTGAAAAAGAAGCATATAAGACAACCCTTTTTGGTTTGAAAATGGCGAAAGATAATGATTGGTTAGTTAGTTTTGATGTTAATTTAAGACTTAATCTGTGGGATGATATATCAGATGCTCTGCCCAGAGTTTGGAATTGCCTCGCTCAGGCGCATATTGTGAAGTTGAGCAAAGAAGAGCTTGTGTTTTTAGCGGATGGGGGACGTGAAGATGTGGCCATTGATAGACTCCTCGCGGGGGAAAGTGAGATTGTTGTCGTCACCGATGGGGCGAACCCTTTGATTTGTTATCTGAAGGGTGATCAATTGACATTGGCCCCACCCAAAGTGGAAACACGCGATAGCACAGCAGCAGGGGATGCTTTTGTTGGCGGTTTTTTATATGGATTATCCGAAAAAAATTTTACACCAACAAACTTACCGGAATTAGTGCGGGATAAAGATGAACTTTATCAGGTTTTAACGCTTGCCAGTTCTTGCGGTGCTTTTGCTGCGACAAAAGATGGGGCTTTTACGTCGCTGCCCAATCAGCAGGACCTTAACGGCTTAATGTTAGGATAATTATTGATGAACCCTCAATTTGATAACAAGGCATTTTTAGAAAAGCACATAAAAGACACCATGTCATTTTATCACCCTCATTGTATTGATACAAACGGTGGGTTTTTCCAACTTTTCAAAGATGACGGCACCATATTAGATCATAGCACAAGACATTTGGTCAGCAGTTGTCGGTTTATTTTTACCTATTCAATGTATGCACAGTATTTCAATGATGATGCCTATAAAACCCTCGCTCAGCACGGAATTGATTTTTTAAGAAATGTGCACCGTAATGAGAGTACGGGGGGCTATGCCTGGGTCATAAAGAATGGAGAGGTCGCGGACCCTACAAATCATTGTTACGGCCTCGCGTTCGTTTTATTAAGCTACGCAACAGCGTTGAAAGCGGGTTTAGGTACGGCCAAATCCTTCATCTATGAAACTTTTGATGTAATGGAAGAACAGTTTTGGGAAAAGGATTACGGTCTCTATGCTGATGAATGTGATGGGGATTGGGAGCAGTTGTCACCTTACCGAGGGCAAAACGCCAATATGCATAGTTGTGAAGCAATGATTGCAGCATTTGAAGCCACTGATGATAGAATGTTTCTTGATAAGGCCTATTTGATTGCTGAAAATATTTGTGTGCGTCAAGCCGGTCAATGCGATGGATTAATATGGGAACATTATGATGAAAATTGGCAGGTGGATTGGGATTATAATAAGTCAGACCCAAAAAACTTGTTTCGTCCGTGGGGATTTCAACCTGGACATTTGACGGAATGGTCAAAATTACTGATGATTTTAAATGGTTATAGTGATCAAAAATGGCTGGTGGACCGTGCGACCGAGCTTTTTGATGCGGCTTTGGAAAAAGCATGGGATCAGGAGAATAAAGGCATTTCATACGGCTTTGCCCCGGATGGTTCAATTTGTGATGTTGATAAATATTTTTGGGTTCAGGCAGAATCATTTTCTGCGGCAGCTTTTCTTGCTCTAGAAACCAAAAACCCGAAATATTGGGACCATTATAAGAAAATTTGGCAATTCTCATGGGACCACATGATAGATCATGACTACGGTGCATGGTATTGCAAATTAGACGCTAATAATCAGAGATATAATGATATCAAGAGCCCAACAGGGAAAACAGATTACCACACCATGGGAGCCTGTTACGCGGTTCTTTCAGCTATATAGTGAAATCACCTTCAAAAGTCATTTTTAATGGTTGGCCAATATGCCAATTGTTACAACCGGTTTTATCAAACCATGTTTGTCCTCACTCTACCCAGATACCATTAGGTGAGTCAAACTGGACTGGGGTTGTAGCTAGATTGTAGCTAGAGAATATCGTTAATGATACAGACGCTTCTTAATTATGATAAAGCATTGATATATATGAAAAAAAGTGGTATCCGGGGGCTCCTGAGCAAGGCCCTCTTTTTAAAAAGCGGATTGTCAGATATAAAATCAGCCTGTAAGGTCTCTTCCATAAGAATTAAAAAAAATGGGAGAGACTGATGGGATTTAAATTCAAATCTAATTTATTAACATATTATATGACTGGGATCGTTGGTGCGGGGCTTATGGCTACACCTGCGAGTGCGGTTGATGGAATCATTAACGAAGATAATCTAAAAGCGATGGAATACCGCGAAGTTGGTCCATTTCGCGGTGGCCGTGTGACCACGGTGTCGGGTGTGATCGGTGATGATCAAACTTATTATATGGGAGCTGTTGGCGGTGTTTTTAAAACTGTGAATGCAGGACACACATGGGAAAATGTTTCTGATGGTCATTTTGGTACAGCGTCGGTTGGTTCCGTGACCGTTTCAAAAACTGACCCGAATGTTGTTGTGGTTGGTATGGGGGAAAGCCCCTACCGTCATGTGGCATCAAGTTATGGTGACGGGGTTTACCTTTCGACCGATGCTGGTAAAAACTGGGAACATATTGGTTTAAAAGATGCGCGTCAGATTTCAGAAGTGATCGTGATGCCAGGGGACCCGAACACGGTCCTCGTATCCGTGCAAGGTAGTCCGTGGCAGCCAACCGAAATGCGCGGCATTTATAAAACCATTGATGGCGGCGATACTTGGGAGCAAAAACTTTTCACCAATGAAACGTCTGGTGGCGTTGATATGAAGATGGACCCGAATAATCCACGGATTATTTATGCGTCCATGTGGGATCAAAATCGTAACCCATGGGGCATGCGCAGTGGCGGTCCGGGTAGCGGACTTTATAAATCCAATGACGGCGGCGAAACTTGGGATAAAATTGTGAACGGCCTTCCGGAAAAACTTGGTAAAATGGGTATTACCCCGTCCGGTGCACAAGATGGGCTATTATATGCGCTCGTGGAAGCGGGTGATGATGAACGCACGGGCGAAGACAGTGGACTTTATAAATCCGTGGATGGCGGTGAAAACTGGACACATGTGACGGCAAACCGTCAACTGGTTTCCCGTTCTTGGTATTATATGCATATTTATGCGGACCCAAATAATGCGGATACGCTTTATACGCTAAACGCACCAATGAACCGCTCAACGGACGGCGGTAAAACCTGGGAACGAATTCGTACGCCCCATGGTGATCATCATGGTCACTGGATCAATCCAGACAACAGCCTTAACATGATTAACGCCAATGATGGCGGTGGTACAGTGACGTTTGACGGTGGTAAAACATGGTCATCCATTCATAACCAACCAACCGCACAGTTCTACCGCGTGAATACGGATAACAGTTTTCCTTATCGCATGTTCAGCGGACAGCAGGATAATTCATCGGTTGGTATTGCCAGTAAAGGGGTGTCAGGCGATATGGGCGAAGATGCTTATATTTCCGTAGCAGGCTGTGAAAATGCTCATGTTGCCATGGACCGTGATAATCCACGCTATATGTACGGCGGTTGTTACCTTGGTCAGCTTAATGAATTTGATAGCGAAACGGGCGTACGCAGAAATGTTGAGCCATACCGTGAACTTGGTTTTGGTGTTAACCCGAATGAGCGTCGTTATCGCTGGAAATGGAATGCGCCTGTGCTTGTATCGACCCATGATACAAGTGTGATTTATCACGCGAGTAACGTGATCCATAAATCATCAGACCGCGGTGTAACATGGACGGATATCAGTCCTGATCTTACAAAGAACCAAACGGAATATCAGCAAACACATCCTGATACGATTACTCGTGAAGTAACGGACAGTTATAATGCGCTGCTTACGGTTACGGAAAGCCCGTATGACGCAAATGTAATCTGGGCGGGTTCTGATGATGGGATGTTATCTAAAACAGAAGACGGCGGCGCAACATGGGAAGACGTAACCCCATCCGCGAATAAAGATGGAATGGTAAATTCAATTGAAATTTCACCGCATGATGCAAACACTGTTTATATCGCGACACCGCGTTATAAATATGATGATCATGAGCCCTATATTTATAAAACAACCAACAATGGCCGCAGATGGTCTAAAATTACAGACGGCATTCCTGAAGGCGCATTTGTACGCGTAGTTCGTGAAGACCCAGTTCGCGCAAACCTTCTTTATGCGGGTACGGAAACGGGTATGTATTTCTCCGTCGATGGTGGTGATAATTGGCAAGCGTATCAACAAAACTTACCTGTGGTTCCGATCACCGATATTCAGGTGAAGCATGCTGATCTTGCGATTTCAACTCAAGGGCGTGCGTTTTGGGTTCTTGACGATCTTTCGCCGCTTCGTCAAGGAGCAGAGGATCACGACGAAGATAAAGCGCATCTTTATAAACCAGAAGTGGCCTATGACGCGCGTGTTGGTAACATGACCATGCAAGCGGTAATTTATTATACCCTTGGGTCAGAACCAGACTTAAAAGAAAAT
>ENA-OSJC01001771-OSJC01001771.1-marine-metagenome-genome-assembly--contig:-NODE-1771-length-17128-cov-3.787637_pt1 | contig 17128 bp, 9 predicted proteins | sample MGYA00237885_ERZ534234 | MGnify/ENA primary metagenome ERZ534234 (study PRJEB26413, sample SAMN06343907) | marine metagenome | isolation source: coastal waters | place: Atlantic Ocean: West Antarctic... | reverse complement strand
AAATTCCCTTGATAATCCATGTCAAGACTGACTGGATGATTTAATGTTCCTGCTCCCGTTCCAGAACCTTTTATAGTTGACCCAAATTGGCCTCGGAAACACCATACATATTCATCATTCATTAATTCGATAAGTAATGATCGTTGAAAATTGATTTGTACGATACGATGTTGGTTATCGGCACCACCATAATTATCCGTGACAAAAATATAATTCCCAGAGTCAAAAGTTGTAGTCAAACCTGAAAAAGTGCTTTCACTTGAATTGTAATATGTATCTAAGAATTGATTCATTTCATCATTCCCATCATAAAATATGTGTGGTTGAGTCAGAGAATCAATAATTATTTGATCCTCTGTGGAAGTAAGTTCTTTTATAATCCAATCATTACTATTTAACAATGAGAACCACAAGCTACTACCATAATTGATAGAGGTATCTGTTCCCGTTTCAATATGAGTGAACGTACCTCCCGTTGAAACTTTCTTAATTCCGATATCATTCCAATATTGATTCCACACAAAGATTCGCTCTGAACCATCTATGAAATACACATTCATTTTTTTATCTATATCAACATCTACTGGGCTTATCAATAGATTTTGATTATCTTTTAAATTTTTTAGAGCTTCAAAACCATTCGGTTGGGTCCCATCCTGATCTAAAACAAATATTGAATTAGCTTCCTTATCTACGATATAAAGCCTCCCATCTTGAGCTATTGAAATCTCAGTTGGCTTTGTAAATCCATATTCGCTTCCCCAAATAGGGCTGATTTGAACAAAGGTTGTGTCCCCAGCGCCAAAGTCATCAGTGCCTTGGTTTTCTAGGCTAGATGGAATTATAAACTTATCCATGCAAGCACTATAGATGAATATAAAAAAAAGAAGATAAACTCTGTTCATCAAAAATTTAACCCGATACTAAAACGTTTTGGACTTGAAAGGTGATCAAAATTTGCATATCCATAATCTACTTTTAACCTATATAAACCTATTGGAATATTTAAACCTAGTCCTAATGTGTAATTCTCTTCATTTTTATTAAACTTATAACCTGATCTTAAAAATAATAAGTCTAAAAAAGAATACTCAACTCCCGTAACGATATATTCAGCATTATCTACGGGGTGATTGAGTTGTAAAGAATATGTTAGCTGATGATTCTCTTGTTTTATTGGATCTATTGCAACACCAACTCTAAATAAAGTTGGTGGAGAAAATTTTTCGTATTTTGTTACTTCTATTATTTCAGATCCAGTATTTAAATCAAGAATTTTTTTGGAGAAATTACCTGTCGGGGAAACTTGCTGACCAAAATTTGTCAATGAAGCACAAAACCTAAGAGATCCAAACCCAGTCCAATAAAAAGTCCCAATATCAAGTAGAAAAGCATTCATTTCATTTTCAGCTAATTTTTCTAAAACATGTTTCAATGTAATACCAAAGCTAAATCGATCCGTCATTTTTGCCCCATATGTAAGACCAATAAACCTATCTTGGAAAATAAAATATTGCCCTGTGCCATCGGGGTTATATTCCGTTGTTTCAGCCATTGGCTTCATATGTAAAATTCCAAAATTAAAACCTAATGAGTGTCTACCAAAAATATTTTTACTAAAACTTAGATAATCATATTTGATATTAGCGGGCCAATCAATCTGAGATAAAGAAATCTCTGTTTTCTCTAATTGTGAAATGACTGCGGGGTTATAAGATATACCTGAGACACCATGGTTAAGTGCTACAACCGACTCCCCCATACCAATAGCTCGAGCACTGACACCAATATTTAAAAATGAAAAAACAGAGGTACCAACTCTTTGTCCTCCTAAAATAGGAAATAAGTTCTGCGAATGACCAATAGAAATAGCCAAAATTAGTAAAAGTTTTAAATTGAATTTATTCATCAAAAAATAAATTGGAACCCAACTTCCATAGACCTCGGTTTGTTATATCGCGAAGGATCTTGATTAGGATTTGGACTATTTATCAAATAATAACCATATGTTTCACCAGGCTCATAACCCTCGCCAGTAAAAGGATTTACTCTTCTCGGAATTTGTTTATTCATTAGGTTTTCAACTTCAATATAACCTTTAATTTTAAATCTGTCCCATTTAACTGTCTTATATAATTTAATATCTATATTCTTTTTTGCTGTTTTACTTATCATTGAATAGGGCTTGTTATCTTCTCGAGGCCCATCATAGTAGGCTTGCTCATTAACAAAGATTATTGTGTCTTGAATAGATCGTGTATACCTTCTCCCTGATTCATACTCAAACCTTGCAGAAGCACCCCAGTTTTTTGGGTTTGAATACGTTAGGTTTGTAAAAAAATGAAATGGTCTATCCCAGCTCATGTAACTTTCACCAAGTGGCTTTTCAGATAATTGACCGGCCTGAACCAATAAATTATCCAATGGAGAAGAGCTTTTACCTGTTATGATACTATAATTAAAATTAAGATCAAGATACCAGTTTGCGAGTACTCGGCTCTTTAAAATAGCTTCAATTCCTCTTGATCTAGCATAGTCGGCATTAAAATACATATTAAATGATAGGTTTGCATATTTTGGATTCGAAGGTCTAATTGTTTGGGAAGTTTCATAATCAAACATGTCTTTCCAATATGCTTTTAATTCAAAAACTTGATCCTCGCTAAAACGATGCTTAACTCCAATCTCATATTGTACAGTTGTTTTTGGGTTTAAATTTGGATTTCCAAAGACTTGATATGTTGACTGCGCTTTTGAATTAATTTTAGCATAGACATATTGAAACGTTGGTAATTGAGAAAAATGACCATAATAAAAATATAATACGTCATTATCTGAAATTGGATGTGATATACCAAATCGTGGGCTTATTCGAGCTTTCATTTTGAAAGGCTCCTCTATCCATGGAAAATCAAAAGTTTCTTCCATAAATAACAACCTCGCCTGATCTGTTATTATAATGTTACTTGTGTCATTAATTGCAGATTCTACATATCGCCCAGGAATCCAATAATCTGTTCGTAAACCGATATTTAGAGTCATACCTTCAAACTTAATTTTATCTTGAAGGTAAAATGCTCCAAAATACGTTCTAGCACTGTAGTTATCATAATTAACACCAAAACCTGAAGAACCAGTCCAAGGCTCATCAATATCTAAGACTTGAATATCCGTTATGGTATGCTCAAAGCCTGTTTTAATTTTGTGTCCTGATGTAGTGTGAACTGTCCAATCCAAATCCATTCTAGTATTTTCACTGGATAGGTCATACCATTCTGGAGCAAAACCTGTATCATAAAATTCATCACCATACGTAATTTCAACATTTCCATCTAAATCTGTGTTATCTAGGTTATAATTTATCGGTTCAAGATCTAATCGCTCTTCATATTCAACCCATGAAAGATCTTGCACTGCACTATGCTCCATACTTGAGAATTGTCCTATAGTTAATGTATAGAATGACTTTGTTGATAAAGTATGAGTCCAATTCAAATTCAATAGTCTGGTATCTCGGGTTATCGTATTATAGTTGTCTAATATATTCATGTATAAATAGGGAAAATAAGTATTAGAAAAGGCTCTAGGCATATAATAACCTTGATTAATATTTAAGGAAGCATCATATGAAATAGACATTTTTTTCTTAGCTGTTAATTCCCAGGTCATTTTATATAATAAATGCCAATCATTATTTTCTCTTCCCGCAAGCTTTTTAATTAAATCATCTTCTCCGTCTTCATCAATAAAAGGTAATGTCCAATATTTATGTGGATACAGCTTTGACGCAATAGGTAAATTGCCATCATACATTTTACCATAACCATTTAAAAAAAATGAAAACCTACCCGGTAAATCAATATTAAAAATAGATGGTAGAGTCTGAAAAAAAAAATCAGGCCCCCCTAAGTTAAATTCTAACCTATCGGAATTATAATTATCAGGTAAGAACCTATCACTCGAATATTTTAAAGCTCCTTCATAATGATCTCTTCCTTCTTTTAATTTAATATTAACAATCCCAGACATTGCTTGTCCATATTCAGCACTATATCCTCCAGTGATTATTTCTAATTCTTCGATTGCATCTGGATTAACAAATAAATTTCCAGAATAACCCGACAAAGGATCCTTTACAGAGAAACCATCAACAATAAACATGCTCTCATCAATTCGACCCCCACGAATATGAATTTCATTATCTTGAGTGGTCACTCCTATTTGCTCTGATAAAATATCTTCAACACTTGAAACAACCTTATTTTCAATGTCTTCTTTTCGTACTCTAGCAACAGAAGAAGTTTCGTTTACATCAAAAAGAGGCTTTTTACCAAGCACAATTACATCTTCTCCAAAACTCAGAACCGTTTCCTCTAATTTAAATTTTGATTCTACTTCTGAGTTTGCTTGTATTTTAACACCTGTTTGTAAAATGATTTTATAGCCGATCATTGAAACTTCTACATCATAGCTTCCAGGGTTAATATTTCTTATAATAAAATTCCCATTAAGATCAGTAGCCGTCCCATAGTAGGTTCCTTTTATCATAACATTTACACCCGGAAGTTTTTCTCCAGTTTTTGATTCAAGCACTTCTCCTCTAAAAATTCCTACAGATTGAGAGTGTAAAAACAACGGAATGTAAAAAAGTATTAAAAATCTCATGTTTAAAATTGATTTTCAAATAAATATTGAAATAATTTTATCGCAGACCCATTTCCTTGCAACTTAGGTCTATATCCATCATGAAGAGGCAATGTCATCATAACAACCTTCCCCGATAGTTCAGTTGGCGATACTTTATATTGCCCAAGGCTACAAACAGTTGGGTTTCCACTCCATGAATCATTTCCAGCTGGGCTTTCCATATGATATAATTCAGTAGTTGTCTCAAAAGAAGAAAACTTAGGCCAAAAACCTTTTACTTTAACTGCGATTAGGTGAGAAACCGATAGATTTAAAGAGCTGTCAATTGCACTTTCTATCACTTTACCAGTATATAATCGCCCATTAGGATTTAGTGTAACTAAAGAATCTAAAGGGAACCACGTAAAGGTTGTATCTTGAAAATCTATAGGATTAATAAATAAATTTCCACCACTCATAATAAAATTGACCAAATTTGCTTCTGCTTTATTATAAGTATCACTCGCAGAAGCTGTATTATTATATGCTGTATACCAAATGACATGTTTAAAATATTTCAGATTAGCAGTTATATCTGTAGATGAATAGGGTAACTCATCACCAATCTCCCAAAAAGAATACGATTGATTTCCTACTAAAGTATCCATCATTCCTTTATACCAAGAAAGAGCATTATTCGCGTTATCTAATGGATAGTCGTCAACGATCAGAACATTACCTAGAATAGGCTTAACTATCCATTCTTGAGATTCAGAAGGTTTCGAAGAATCAGGAAATTGAATGACTGTACTTACTGCTCCAGCGATATCTTGACACTTCAGATAAAAAGTATGTTGCCCTACGCTAATATCTGTGAGAGTAAGACTAGTTAAATTTCCAGGTAGTCTATCCCAACATGTTTCACAGGTATCATCTAAAGCATAAAATACATCCGTAATTGTTTCATTACCGTCTTGGTCAAACAAGTCCCAAACAAATGTTCTTGTTGGAAAAGTGTAGCTTGTATCTCCTGGTAAATTCACAATCAGTGGGTTGGATAGATAACGGAATGAAATGCTAGGAGAGGAATTTTTTATTGGCAATATAATTTTAGACGGAGTCTCATCGATTAAACTATCATTATCAATAGCCTTTACTTCAAATGAAAAAATATCTAAATCTGAGCGAATTGGAACATAAAAGGTTCCACTTTCTAAATTAGTATAACTCCAATTTGAGTCACTACTCCATTTATAATAATATCCTTCGATGTTACCATCCGGATCTTCTCCCCACCAATGGATTTGCTGTTTACTAGTGGTGATAGTTGTGAATGCATTAGGTAAGGTATCCCATACCATATCAGCATTAACTGTATCATCTATCACATAGATCGCATTACCAATTGAATCCTCTGAAATAAAGATTGTATCCGATGAGAAAATGGAAATATACGTTTCAGGGTGTTCCCAAGTTTTGAGTACAGATTTATCTTCATACTCCCATGGGTTACATGACAATGTAATGAATACTAGTAATGGTAGTAATTTAAGAATATTCATTGATTGAAAGATAAAAGGGCAGGAAAGCCTGCCCTTTTTTGTTTTATTTTAACAGCAACATTTTTTTATCTGCAATAAAGTCGCCAGCTTTAATACGATAGATATAAACGCCTGAAGGGACTTTATTCCCATCATTATCAACACCTCTCCAATTCACAACATGATATCCAGACTTGAACGTTTCTCCATTAATCAGTGAATTTACTTGGCGTCCCATCATATCATAAATAAATAGTTTCACATTTTCTTGATTACCAATTGAAAACCTAATTTGAGTTTCAGGATTAAATGGGTTTGGATAATTACCCATAAGAGAATAGCTATAAGGGTTTACCTGAATATCATCATTAATTCCAAGAGATCCTCCAATATCATTTACATCTCTTATCTGTATTTTATATGAACCATAGCTGAAATTAAATATTCCGGATACGTATGCTAACTCTTGTCCCTCAACAAGAGTGCTAAGGAAATTATCTGCTTCCATATTTGCCATGTCATCATCTAGTAGGGTTTCAAACCCACTCTCATCTGTAATCATCCAGTCAAAATCATTAACTGATGAGATAGTAACATTACTTAGTTTTACCAACACACCTTCATAAGACTCAACTTCTTCAGATAGTAAGGAGACATCTTCACAACTTACATTTAGAAAAGCTGGCTCACTAAGCTGAGACCCGAGTGATACTTCCGCATTTATTAGACGAGTGTTTCCGCCAAATTTGAAATCCCAATCTGGGTCATTATCAGTAATTAGACCAGTAATGGTTGCTTCTTGACCTCTGGAAAGAGTAACTATTTCTTCCGTATCAAAAATAAGTCCACTCCATTGATCTGATCCATTTTGAAGCGCATAAGAGCTATAACTACTATTATATTGAGCTGTATCAGCTGTTACAACTCCTGAAAGCGTAACAACACATCCTTCGTATAATGTATTTCCTCTTTCCCAAGGTGTCTGCTGAACCATATCTATCGTTAATTCATCAGTTAAATGGAAACCCAGTTGTTCAGCATCAATATCATAAGGATGAACACTTGTTTTTGCTTCAGATTGATCAGCACCATCATCCGTTGCTGATATATAATAAGAAATAAAACTCGCACCTGAAGTTGGAACTACAGCTGAAAACAATGAATCATCATTTGTGCTCATTGAAACAGTGAGATGATCACCCCCATCAACCGAGTAATGCACTAATGCTTCTGCTATCGTAGAGTTATCTAAGATCGTACAAGAGATAATAACTTCATCATCATTTGCCATTGGTGCACAGGGTTCACGATGCGTTGAAGTAATTGAAGGTGGTCCTGAACCAAACTCTATATCTCCAGCTTCAAGAGGGCATAATTTATAAGCCGTTGAATCGGCATTACTACCATAGTGATGATATAACCATCCTTCTATAGATTGAACAAGGGATCCAATGGGTGGTGGACCTGCGACTGCAAAAAATGCTTGAATACTATCAGAGTCATCATCAACAAGTACAGAACCAGAACCATCATCAACAGCAAATACTTCATATTGTAAGTCATTTTCTGTAACGAGAGCATCTTCAATTTTAATCATAACATTACCCCACTGCTCTGCTTCCGTTGGCCATCGCAGATCACCTGTACTGACAACACTAGTACTAGGTAAAGGTTGTTCATAATCAATAATATTTATTGGCTCAGTAATAAATAATTCTGTCATATTAGCAGGACCTGTGGTGTATTCACCAATATATCCAGTTGCTTGTATAATATCCCCTTCAAAAAGGCTAGGAAATGCTGAGCTATCAGGATCATAAGACAAAACAGAACTCCACGGTCCACCATTAATATCTGAGAAAATAAATTTCACACCAGATCCAGCATAGCTTAAACCTGTAGGCATAGTAACGATTCCCTCTATTGTCACTGTATCTCCTTCCATATAGGACTTATCGGAAACCTCATCTTCTCCAGCTTTCATTAGATCGCTGTATAAGACTTGTTGAACCCTCTGAATTCTTGTCAAACCTTGCTCGACAACATCTCTAGCTAACCTAGGTTGTAATTTATATGCACTAAAACTATAATCTAAAACACCGGTTACTGAGCTTAGTTCTTGATCAAGTGTTGGGAAATAAAAATAATCCCACTTATCATCACATACCACAGTGCCTCCACCGTTAATATCAATGGTACTAAAATTCCATTCACCATATTCATTTGCAACTTCTGATACCATTGCACCCGAAAGCTCTATCAAACAACCTTCATAACTTTCACTGATATCACCGGCAAGAGTCTCCGATGGCAAAATGACAAGATTACCATCGCTAGGCGCGTGGACAACACCAACTGAAAGATCTATTAGCTGTGTCAAGTTATAGAATTCATTTACAGTCCCTGTTAAAGAAACTAAGTCTCCTTCTCCAGGACCACTAATGGCCACACCAGATTCATCTGTCCAATCAAATTGATCCCAACCATCTGCTTCATAACATACGATACCATTCCAAGGACCATTTGCATCTTGGACGTGCATAAATTTTCTATCATCGGATCCCCAAAATTCTGCTGTAACAATTCCATTTATTGAGACTTCTTGCCCCACTAATGGACTCGCGTCATCTGCATCAGGATCCGAAACATACTGAATATCATAAATCGCTGTATAGTTCATTCCTTCAGAAATAGAAAAACTTATTGTATCACTAATAACAGGATTTAAAGATGCATGATCATTATCAACCAACCAAATCATAAATGTATGGTTTCCAATTGTAAGGTCTGAAATAATTATCGGATCTGTAGAATAGTACATTACAGGATCAGCAGCATCTAGACTATAATGAATATGTCCATCCAAACCAGCATCTATTGCACCAATAGAAAAATTGGATACCAAAAAGTCTACAGTTATTTGATTTGAAAAAATAGTTTCTCCATTTTCTGGTGAAACTATTTCAAGTAAAGGGTCATCATCGATAGAAATATCATGAGGGTGACTACCAATATAGACCCAAACATCTTGCTCTAGAACAATCCACTCTGAGTTATTTAGATTGTCTCCAGCTGAACTTGTCCAATCTCCACCGTTACCTTCTGTGATATTCGCTTTTCTAACTAAGGTATGATCTTTTGTTGCGTCCGTTACTCCAGCAACGTCCCATGCAGTACCGGGATCATTATTATCTACTCCTATAGCATCAATAATTGAACCATTTTTCAAAAGAGCTATTCCATCATCTCCATTATGGTGCATTGGGCTCTCATATGAAAGAGCGAGGTCTGCCTGATCTAGTATTATCTGATCAGCTTCATCTGCAGCGAGTACGTAAACATCATTTGATGCTAAGACGCCTGATAATTGAACATCTCTTTCCCCATTATCACCCCATGCTGTACCATTATTTGTACCCTGGACAGAGTAAGAGGAAAGATCAATATCTGAATCAGTACTATTATAAATTTCTATGTATTTATTACTTGCTGATCCTTCAGCATATTCCGAAATAAACAAATCTTCTTCTAAGGGTATTTGAGCCCCTACTGTTGCTGAAATAGTATATACTTCATCACCGCTATTGGAATTTGGATAATTTGCGGCTAATCCTGATGCACTAAAAGTGATATCACCTATATCCGATGCTGGAGCGATCCAATCAAAAACCCAACTACCAGAAGCTCCATCTGAAGAGCTAGTTGGTGCACTTTGCTGGATATAATTTCCATTAATTTCTGCTTGCGAAGAGTTCTCATTCAGTAATAGAGTTCCCGCAGCGGTATTTTCTACTTGTGCTATTGCTTGGAAACCATACCCTGAGCTACCTTGTCCGTCGACCGTAACTGTAATCTCATAAGTCGTTCCCGGAACATAGCTTTCGGGAAGCCCTGTGAAAGAGACAGACCCATTTCCTGCATTAACGGTACCACTGTGACAAGAAGTACAATTATTAAAACTAGGTGCATTATTTGCGTGACCAGCATTTGGACCGCCAGAGTTGGCAAATAAAATGGTTAGTGATATAGCAATAATTGTTAAGATTTTCATTTTTTTCTCCTTTAAAATATTCTATAAAATAATACTCTTTAGAATACCGAATTACTTAATTAATAAAAATTTTCCTTCCTTTATTTTTCCTGAATTTCTATCCTCAACCGTAAACAAATAAAGACCTGACGCTGTTGCTTGATCATACATTGTTATCATATCCCAAGCATGTTCACCACCTGGCATAAGTGGGTTCTTTTTTGAATCAATATTCCGAATATCTTGCCCTTTATATTCAGAATCATGTTGAATAATATCTACTAAATCTCCCGCAAGAGAAAAAATCCGTATTTCAGACTCTTGAGGTAGATTTCTAAACCAAATCATTTTCCCTCGACTAGAATTATCATCCCATAATGCCTGCCCTCTGTATGGATTCGGATAAACAGTAGGCTCGCCCACCCAACTGCCTTCAACCTCCGCTTTTTTCCCAGGATAAACGTAGAGACGATTTGCAAAAAGAGAACTTTCCAAGCTGGCTAAATTTGCAGCAGGGTCACCTTGATCATATGCCGTAATAGAATAATAATTGAGCCAACCATCTTTAACATTTAAATTCTCAAATTTATAGTGATAATAACTACCGCCGATAAAAAGACTGTCTTGTTCACCGGATTCATTAACTATTCGAACTGAAGAGAAGCCTGTATTATAGCCCAGTTCATTTACAAGATCGACCTCTTGAAGTAATGAAAACTCGCCTAAAGATTCATTATTTGTTTTTCTTGCACCATAAATTCGATAACCTTCAAAATCAGCTTCTTGGCTTATTGGATCTAAAAAGTCTTCAGCATTTTTTTGCCAATAAAGAGTTATCTTTTTTGAATCTACATCCAGGTACAAGTTAGGTGAAGGAGGAGGAGCAGGTAGTATGTACCTATCTAAAATTTGATTGTCATTTATATCTTCGTCTTCTTCTAAGATATTATTTCTATTTTTATCTTCACCATCATAGGCTTTTTGCGCCCAGTCATAGTTTACATACATTTTTTCTCTTCTCTCTGGCGAGTCACCATTGGCGCCATCATCCCACATCGCACAAACTATTACAAATGAAATACTACATGAGTCTCCTGGCTCTAATGACCACATCGTCGTATCAACATTTGGAACAGATCCAATCGGGCCAGCTGACATTAGAAATAGCCAACTGCTTTCTGAAGAAGGATACCCTTCTGAGGTATATTCTGGTCCAGATCCTTTTGGAACCGTAGAAGACATTTTGTCATATCGCTCATTATCATTAATAGGCATACTATATGCAGGAAAATCACTATTACTTGAATTTGTCCAGACCCATTGATTATACTGAGCTTTTAGATATTTTGAATCTATAGAAGATCCCAAAATAGACATCCCTAAATAAGATTCAGCCCAACCATCATCACCATCTGTGTCATATTGATATGCTATATTTCTTTTAAAACCGGCAAGGTCTAACGACTCATCATATCCATTTAAATTATCATACCAAGTAAATCCACCTCCTGGTGAATAATAATCCGTGTAGTTAAAATTTGCAATTGAAGGGTCTGCCCATATCCCAGCATATAAATCATTAATTGTTTTTTCAGATTGATTTTTAAATGTATAATTCAAAATCACAAAGGCATCGGCATAAGAGTAATTCCACGCATAGCTTTCAAGACGAATATCTATACCTAGGGGATTATGGTTTGGTATCCCCAAGTTATCCGTCGGAAGGTCTCCATAATCTTTAAAGTTAATTATCATATCTTGATGAGAAGTCGCATAAGGAGAAAAGTATTTAGCCATAGAGTCCTGAGTAGTTGAGGCAATTGAAGATTGGATAGTAATTGGTGATTTAGGAAAAAGTTCAAATCCTTCATTTCCAGCTTCAAAAACACCATCTACAATTGAGCTAGACACTCTTCTCTCCCCATCGACAATACCTCCAACCCATAAACCGGCATAGGAGAAATGTTCTATTTGCTCCCTACTAATTTCAGTTTGCTGCTTATATTGGCAAGAAGGGTTGATACTTCCATCTTCCATTAGATTCCAACCATTACCTAGAATTCCAAAATTAGTGATAGTTAAACCAAGGTTTCCAACAGATGTATATTTATCATATTCATCATCAGCCAATACATTTATCCCCTGCCCTTGAAGAAACGCGAATAGAATAAAAATAGTAGTTAACAGTTTCATTTATTTTATAAGGAGGACTTTTCTGATTACAGAACTTTTTGAGTCTGATAATTTAAAAAAATAAACTCCAGTCGATTCTTTTTTTGCATCCCATTTGAAATTATGAACACCCGCTTCAAACCATTCTTTTTTTAGAGAATTAATAATTTGTCCATTTATATTTAAAATTTCTAAGGTCAGTTTTTTTCCAAAAGGATTATAAATTTCAACAGATGTTGAAGGATTAAATGGATTTGGGTACGGTGAAGAAAGGTTAAACTCAACCGGAAAGTGTCTTTCTTCTACTGTACTCAATGTATCATCAAAAAAACTACCAGGCGTTCCTAAATCACCATCCCCGTAAGGATGAGTTGCTGAAAACCAATTTTCACTATTATTATTATTTAAAGAAATATCATGTAATTCCATCGAGACTCCGTTCGAGTAAGGCCATGAGCTCGTATAATTAACTTCATCAATAATAGCACCAGAATCATCTAATAATAAAATAACATCTTGAGTATTTGAGAGTGAAATATTCTCATAAACATAATCAGAAATAAACCCTCCATTTATTGAAATATTATTATTCCTAGATAAAATAAAATACTCTCCTGGCAATATAATTGAGTTTGGGTCCGCAATAGTTATTAAATGCTGATTATCATCTCCATCTTTAATCGTCCATCCATTTAAGTTAATAGTATTATCAGATCTATTGACGATTTCCAACCACTCACCATAAGAATCTGAAACAAAAGAAGGGTTTACCATTACCTCTGAAATAACTATGCTTGAATCACCATACGTAAGATCATCAAACCAAACATCCATATATACCGGTAAATGATCTGAGGCTGAATGCAAAGCATTTGCAATTTGATTACTTACTACAGAATTGGTCCCACTATTTATTGCTGCATTAAAATGGTTCCCATCATTCCCTAAAACTTGATATGTATTCTCTACGTAATACATATCTGTATCGATATTTAGCATAGAACCCGATACAAACAACCAATCAAAACGATCATCCATCCCCCCGTTTGCGCCACCTCCAAATTGGGTAGTTCTTGGGGATTGAGTATGGACATCTGAAAAAGAGCTATTATTATGCCAATTTCCTACTCTGTCAATAGGGTCAAATAATTGCCCATTATCATCACTTCCGCTAGAAGTGAGCATGTCAAAAGCAGGTTCTGAAGATGAATTATTAGAATAAATATTAAAGTCGCCCGCAACAATAATGTTCTTATTTTGTCCTAGACTGTTTAAATGATTTCGTAATATTGTTGTTTCTGCCAGTCGCTGTTCGGCATTTGCTGAGCCTGAGCTTGCTTTTAGGTGAACTCCATAAATGTTAAACTCAACACCTGATTGATTATGCACCATAACCCATTGAATAACATCACGAGTACCCGAAGACTGAGCGGTATTAATGGAACTAGTATTCAAAAAAGTAAACTCATTATGATGATAATACAATCCAATATCTTGTTGAGCCGTTTGACTAATAAATGGAGCCGCTGACCATGCACCCGACTCTAAAACATCTAAGACATTACTTTTGAAATTATCATAGCCTGTTTGAGATATTATTTCCTGAACAACTATTAAATCTGGTTCAATCAACTCTAATATTTCAACAAAGTTCTCTTCACGTGGACCATCACTAGAATAATTTAATAAATTATAAGTCACAAACCTGGTTGTAGATGCACTGAGAGAGGTAATAAGTATTAGTAAAAATCCAAGTTTCATTTAAAATTCTATATAAGCCTCAATTCGACCTATTTCTGCTCCATTATGATTTTTTAATTTTCTTTCTCTCAACTCTCTTAATTGACCGATCTCTTCTTTATCTAATAAATCTAAATGCTCTAATAATTTAATAGTGGCAATAGGTAGCGCTCTAAAATTACCATCTAAAATTTTTATCGCTATACCGATATTTCCATGATTTTTTGTTTTTAATGATATTCCTCTGATAGACTCACCACCAATTTTTGCTATTCCACTTCCTTTTAAAAGATCTATAAATTGAGAATCAAAATGATCCGTCCCCCCAATCAAATTTGGAGATTTCACCATTGCATTATAAACTCTTTCTAATTCTCTATTTTTTCCAGAAGCTAATTTTTGATATAATTTCGCAATTGCCTCTAAAGTCAAAAATGGAGTTGGAGCAGAGCAACCATCTATCTCAAACGGAATATTTTCTAGACCTGTTAATTTTTTAATATAATTTATTATTAGTTTTTGAACTGGATGTTTTTGATCTATATAACTTTCAGTACCTTTATTTAAATATTTTGCGAGAGCCAACATTCCAGCATGCTTTCCACTACAATTATTATGCAAGGCTAGTGGTTTAGTTTTATTTTCTATCATCTGATTCCTAACCGACGAACTTGATGGAAAGTGAGCTCCACATTCATAATCAATATTTGATAGACCAATTTTCCTCAACATTGACTCTGCCGTCTTAATATGTCTTTGTTCACCCATATGAGATGCGCACATCAAGGCTATTTCTCGATCGTTAAAATTAGCAAAATCTACTGCGCCCGCCTCAATAGAGGCTGCCGCTTGAAATGGCTTAAGAGCAGATCTTACACAAGTTAAATATTGTGGGTCCCCTGTAGAATAAAGAATTTCTCCTTTTTCATTAACAGCAACAGCAAAACCAACATGAATACTCTCAGTTAACTCTCCTCTGGTTACTCTGCATAAAATAGGCATTGCGAATTAATGAACCATTTTAGAAACAAATTCAAACTTAAAACCAGCTTTTTTAAGTTGAGGAATTTCTTTTTTTAAAACATTAAGAGTTTTGAGCTTAACATGCCCAATACCAATTGCTGAACCATCTTTTTTAGCTTTTTTAATCAGCTTCATTAGCTGTTGTTTAATTTTGGCCTCATCATCGTCATTATCTAAAAAAATATTTCGCTGAGCAGTGGGGACACCAAAAACTTCCATAGTATTTACTGCAATGGTTTCAACGGTCGTTCTACTGTCTAAAAAGAAAAGGTCTCTTTCTTTTATAATTCTAGCAACATTTGACATCACATGTTGATCTGCGGAAGCTTTCGAACCTTGATGATTATTCATTCCTACTGCCATACTTATTAGGTTCAGTGCCGTATTCAATCGTCTTTGAATGGTGTCGTTATCCATATTAGTCATTAAAACAAATTTTTCTTCACCGTAGGTTTTTCCAGTATTTTCCATTGGCATATGAACAATAACCTCATATCCTGCTCTTACCGCTTTTTCTCCAAATGAAACACTATGATTATGCCCTGGAATTATAGCATAGGTCAAATCAGCATCTAATTCTAAGAAACCATCAGAGATTTGATCATTCCTATATCCAAAATCATCTATAACTATTCCAACGAGACCTCTATACTTAGGGAGAGGATCTTCAATGATGGCAATTCTTTCTTTTAATTCAGTTTTTTTCTCATCGACTAATTCTACTTTTTCTTTCTTAGACTCTTTTAAAGAGATGATTTTAGAATTATCATCCATTTTTTTTAAAACTATCAGGAGTATGACAATTATTATCATTAATAGATAAATCATTGGTGTTCTTAGGTCAAGCTTATTCATGGCAATAACAGATTTAAGGAAATCATATAAGGGTTTCCTAAATTTTGAGAACCAAACCTTATACCATAGCTGACAATAATTGTATTCATCTCAAGAGAAAATCCAATTGAAGGTTCGACCATAGATTTTGAGTATAAAAGCCCCAAAAAAATATCTAGATAATTCCAATTCAATTTATTACCTAGAAAATATTCGATATTTGCAGAGTTTTTATACCATCCAACAGAACTATAAAGGTTATTTGTATAGTTTTTAAATTTTTTCTCTTTTGAGATTGTGCTTATCACTCGCTGAGGTAATTTTATTTCTTGAGAAACGAATGCATCTATATCTCCTAGATTCTCTAATGAAAGTCCAATTTTAAGCCCTGAATTGAGCGTATATGCATACCCCGTGTTAAATAAAAAACCACTTGTTTCTTGAGTATATAAGCCCATTTTTATGTAGGAAAGCGAAAAACCAAATTGATTATTTTTTTTCGTAAAAGAGATACCAGAATTAAGAGATAGACCATAAGAGCTAAAATAGGATAGGGGATCATCTTGAGCTACATCCTCTCGATACTCAAAACCAGTTAAGCCAGAATACTTAGCACCAAGGTGAAATACTTTACTATCAGATTGCTGATTAAATCCGATCTGTATAAGGTTTGCATCCCCTATCCAGACTCCTCGATTAAGTACTAAACTAGATTGTTTTTTTCCTACTGAAAATAGAGCTGGGTTTACTGGAGATAACCCTGAAAGAGTTGAATGATTTCCTATTGCTAATTGCTCAACTGAATTTGGGAGTAATAAAAATTTAGCCCCCATACCATAAAGAGGAAAAATCATAAGTAATAATAAAAGATTAAAAACTAAAGGCATATGAAATTGTATGAGCTGTTTGAGAGGTCCAATCCATAGAGAAGGCATAATCTATTCTGGAATCTTTTTCTTTAAAAAGGCGATACTCATAGCCTAGACCAAAGGCAACTCTATCATTCCCATATCCACCTCTAAAGAAATATTGATCTAAAAAACTATACTCTGCACCAACCCTTGGGATAACACTTGAAAATGTTTTATGATTTGTTATAATTCCAATATCACCAATTAAAGCCAACCCTTTATTGAAAAAACGAGAACCAATTCGATATATA
>ENA-OSJC01001768-OSJC01001768.1-marine-metagenome-genome-assembly--contig:-NODE-1768-length-17136-cov-19.093265_pt1 | contig 17136 bp, 18 predicted proteins | sample MGYA00237885_ERZ534234 | MGnify/ENA primary metagenome ERZ534234 (study PRJEB26413, sample SAMN06343907) | marine metagenome | isolation source: coastal waters | place: Atlantic Ocean: West Antarctic... | reverse complement strand
TGATCGCGTACATTGATATTTTTTAATAATCGTAATTATTAAACGAAAAAAAATACCAAGGGAATTGAACCATTGGTATTTAGTGTTTTTTTATTTTTTTGCATTTTTAGTTGTTTTTTTTCGGTTTTTCGTTAGTTTTCATTTAAAGAATGTTGGCGATAAGTGTTGCCTGTGCGGCAGACAAACCCGCAAAGCAGTAATCGCGGGTGGTCTGGTCAGAACACGGTTGGCACTGATTATGACACGTCCGTTTATTGTGTCCAATCATGCCGCATAGGCCACATTTTGTCTTCGGGGTGACCCGTACCTTCGGCTCCTTGAAGATGTTGACGCAGCCAGAAAGGCCCTCGAGCGACTTGTTCACCTTCTTCGACTTGATTGCTTTCGGCTCCTTGAAGATGTTGACGCAGCCAGAAAGGCCCTCGAGCGACTTGTTCACCTTCTTCGACTTGATTGCTTTCGGCTCCCTGAAGATGTTGACGCAGCCATACAGGCCCTCGAGCGGCTTGTTCTCCTTCTTCGGCTTAATTGCCTTCGGCTCCTTGAAGATGTTGAAGCAGCCCGAAAGGCCCTCGAGTGGCTTGTTCACCTTCTTCGGCTTGATTGCCTTCGGCTCCTTGAAGATGTTGAAGCAGCCAGACAGGCCCTCGAGTGGCTTGTTCACCTTCTTCGGTTTGATTGCCTTCGGCTCCTTGAAGATGTTGGCGCAGCCAGACAGGCCCTCGAGTGGCTTGTTCATCTTCTTCGGCTTGATTACCTTCGGCTCATTGAAGATGTTGGCGCAGTTTTGGGTAGCCATTGTTTTGTAAGTTTGTGTTCGGATTTGAGAGTTACAGGTTAGTGTTAACTCGGGAGTTGCTTGTATTGCAGGTTTTTGGTATTTAGTGTTTGGTATTTGGTGTTTGTAATGATTATTATTATCAATGTCCCCAATCAAATTTATGACCTCCGAAAAAAAAAATTGATATTACAAAAAAAATAATGGATTCACTAAAACGTACAAAAAAAAATTTATCTAATCTAATCTAATCTAATATATTTGGGCGCTGCATTACTTAACCTTAATCCTTGTTGCTTTCGTGGTTTGTCCGGGCACTTTCGTCCACCCAGATAATTTCCTCGCATCCCAGACCCCATTTACCCAACAGCTTGTGGTTGATGGAGAAAATCTCACCAGAAGTCTCATCTTCTAGATATTCGACGCCATCATAGTCAATTTCGACGAATTCCCTTTCATCTTCGTCTGATTCTTCATCTTCATCTTCGTCCTGATTGGACGATTCACTCTCCATATGTTTGTGATACAAATCCTTAAAAGCGCGACCACCCTTTACTCCATCAATGGACACACCTGCACCCGTCAAGAATTCCCTGTATTCTGCTACAGTTGTTGGCGCCTTAACCGGAATGAGTTCCTGTTCCGACTCGGGTTCCGACTCGGGTTCCGATTCTAGTTCAGGTTCAGGCTCCATATTCTCAATGTCTTCAACCAATGTTAGAGGTTGTGATACTTGGCTTGATAGTCTGGCTAGGCGCGCCGCCTGTGCGGCTTTAACCGTGTCATCGACAGGCACATCAATGGTTTCATTGACAGGATTCTCTGTCTCGTCCTGAATATCCTCAGTCTCATTCCCCGAATCTGCAGGAGGACTGCCGGGGGCATATGTCGGACCAGTGGATTCTGTGCCATCAATTCCTGGCGCAGAGATTGCGGGTACAATCGTTTCCAAATTGTCTTCTGTTTCATCCATCGGAACCAAGACTTCTTGGTTCGCCGTGTCTTCTTCAGATTCAGTTTCAGATTCTGACTTTTCCAACTCCTTTTCCTTGTGATACATCTCCTCCAACTCAGGTTTCTTTAGCCCCTTGAGCGATTCATTGGGGAGACGAGTTGAGAGATATTCTTTCAAGTCTTTTACCTTGATATTCTTCGTGCCAGCAGCCTTTTTGTGACTCGATTTCTTGGTGTCAGACCAAGCAATCTTTTGCCGGAGAGGGTCTTCAGGGTCTTTGTCCAACCAGTGAGTTGGTCGTTCCTCGTCGTAACGACCAAATCTGATGTTCAACCCGTTTTTCGCCGCTTCATCCGCACTCTTTTGATGTGTTTTGCAGTAGAGTCCATTTGGTGGGTGAACTCGAGAGCACTGGACAGCGAATCCAGAACCTTTGAACATTCGAGCGCCACACAAGCAGGGGTTGAATGACAACTTTGACAACTCTTCTGGCGTGGGCTTGGAAGATTCGGGATTTGTTACCCGAGGGTCAAAGTCAGCGAAGTTGGGTAGCACACACTGACTCTCATCGTGCTCTGATGAGCCAGCACTTGTCTCTCCCTTGGAGAAGCCGTCGCGCCAGGCCGCCTCGAGCCAAGTGTTGACGATAGTTTGTGTGAGTTTAGCCATGATTGAGGTTGAGGTTGTGTTGTGTTGAGGTTGTGTTGAGGTTGTGTTGAGGTTGTGTTGAGGTCTGTAAGTAAATACAGTGGGAACTTTAAGTTGCTCTGTTTGTTTGTGTAATTAGTATATGAATGTGGCAAATCAAATTTGTGCTCCCGGAAAAAAAAAAGAACAAATATATTGTGATTAATGTTCTTGAAATCAATAATTTTGGATATAATTTTATAACGCGAACAAATTAATACATCTTAATCCTAGTTTTTCGTCTAAGTGGGGGTGGTGTGCCCCCTTGATGGCGGACGCCAGCGCAGCGTCGTGGGCGAAAAGATATCATTTAAAAGAGTTTCTTCGCTCCATTGAGATTCACTTAAGAGTTCCATCTGAAATCTCTCTTCTCGACTTACCCCTTCGGGTATTACCCCATCTCGACTTACGCCTTCAAGAATTACCTCGTCAAGAATTACCTCCGGTTGGATTACCTCGTCAAGAATTACTTCAGGTTGACTTGCCTCAGGTTGACTTACTTCGGGTTGACTTACTTCGGGTTGGCTTACCTCGTCAAAACTTGCCTCAGGTTGACTTACTTCGGGTTGACTTACTTCGGGTTGAATTGCGTCAGGTTGACTTACCCCGTCAAAACTTACCTCAGGTTGACTTATATCAGGTATCCCATCATCCTCGTCAGAATAATCATATTGAATCTCCCCATAATTCCTAACATTAACGCCACTTCCACCGTAAAAGCCATTATTTAAATGGGTCCCGCCGAGATTTTCAGGGTAAATGCGGAGGTCCCGTGAAACATCCCTGCTACGCGAAATATTCCAGTCACGGATATCCATTTGAGAAATAATGTCAATGAATTCGGCGACCATTGGCTGACGGACTTGAGATGTCCTTTCTTGCTCTTTTTTTAAGTCTTCATTATGCAATGCCATGAGTTGATTCATGATGTCAAGGTACATTTTGTCGTTCATCGTACCACTTTCTTTGATTTCTTCAATTGAATTCATAATAGATACTGCTACTGATTTCTTATCGACTTTATCAAGGCGTTCTATCTCCATAAACTCTTTCATAAGTCTCATTTTGTTTTTGAGTCCACGCTTTTTGCGGGATTTCCGTGAACGCTCCTTGATAATTTCTCTGTGTGTCATCATTTCTCGGTTTTGTTGTTGGGGATGCATTTAGTGAATGCTTTTTGTGAATGCTTTTATTTTTATTATTAAATCAAATTTTACTATGCGGGACGAACAAAATATATATTCATTTAAGAATAAAGGGAACATTATATTCGAGATTGTTCTTATTTTCTCGAATATATGACATAAATTTGATTTGGTGTTTATAATTATTTAATTGGGAACACAGTTGTGTAATAGTCTGTTTAGCTCAAATGGTAGAGCAACAAGTTTTAATCTTGTAGTCGGGGGTTCGAATCCTCCAACAGGCCCCCGTATATGGGGTATCCCAGTTCCATTAGCTCAGTCGGTTAGAGCACTCGTCTTATGAGCGAGAGGTCACGGGTTCGAGACCCGTATGGAACACCAACTACGATGCCCGAGTGGTCTAAGGGTATGTTCCTAGCGGGACAGAGGTTGGCTTAGGAGATATGTGCGGGTCTTTGGATTCTTGGTTTGATCGGTCTTGATCACTCCGTGATATCTTTGAAAAAGAAGATTCAATCATATTTCTGGCGTCATTTACGAAAGACATCGTGGGTTCAAATCCCGCTCGTAGTATTAAGTCCTATAGTATAATAGGCACAAGGTAGTATTCCCGAGTCTGGTCAAAGGGGAGCGACTTAAGATCGCTTGCTATACGCTTCGGGGGTTCAAATCCCCCTGCTACCACCAAGTTCCATTAGCTCAGTCGGTTAGAGCACTCGTCTTATGAGCGAGAGGTCACGGGTTCGAGCCCCGTATGGAACACCAAGTCACATTAGCTCAGTTGGTAGAGCGCAAGACTTTTAATCTTGTGGTCGGGGGTTCAAGTCCCTCATGTGACACCAATGCTGGTCTAGCTCAAGTCGCCCCTTACCTTCGGGTGGGGGGCAAACAGAGGTTTTTCCCCTCTGGACGTGGATAGAGCGCGCGGCTTTTAACCGCGAGGTTCCTGGTTCGAGTCCAGGGGTCGGCACAAAAGTCCCCTTCACTTTGTGGAGAGGCAATCGGCTAGTGAGAGCGCGAGACGGTTAGCGTCTATCAAGTATTTCACCTGTAGCAACCCGGTTGATTGATTACATGAAACTAAGGAATATTCCTTAGTATGCCTCCTGTGTTAAAGAAGGTTCCTCTAAGCATATGGTCCCTTCTTGGGACGCCTTGACTGGATTATGTGCAAAGAGTTGCTGGACTTTTCATTTGAGGGGAGATGCTCTGAGACGGGTGTTTAATGTATGAAAGAAATTGGGAATGTATGGTGTCCCTGGGAGGTAGGTCGTTCGAAAGAAGGACACGCGGGTTCGATTCCCGTCACTAGCGTCAAAGTCCTTTAATAAAGGCAATTCGTTCGTAGAATGCTTTGCGGTCAAGCTAAGTCCCTTGGGAGGCTTATTGAAGCATATATTGGTATCGTTGGTACGGGGGCTCAACCCGGCCGAAGGTATTTGGTATATGTGGAAAACCGGGTTCAACTCCCGCTACGAACTGAGATTGGTTGCCTTAAGCAACTATTAGGGTGTGGCTCAGGTGAGCAGTGTTCCAAACTGGCAACAGTGAGGGGTGAGATGTCCAATCCACAGGCGTAAGTCCAACACTTCGGGGTCGTTACCCGATACATCCACCAAGCTATGGTGGCCGAGTGGTTAAGGCAGGAGCGTAACTCGCTCTGTGGTTGGTATTATTCATATAAGTTCTTTCTGAATCGTTCTTGGACCGAAGATTTGCGGCTGCAGTAACGCAATCTGGTGTCTGATTGTGTGAAAGTATAGAAATTGTCTCTGAATGTATCATTTACGTTAGACAGCACGGGTTCGAATCCCGTTCATAGCATCAAAGTCCTCTTATAGAGGCATTTTTTTTGTAAATTTGATTAAGTTAATTGGTGATTAATTAACACTATTTAACACTATTTAACATGACATTCTCAGCCAAAAATATCAGTCTGAGGTTTCACCTATTAATTCTGCTTTGCTTAATTTTGGCATCAATGAATTCTCTATACAGAATCTTACAAACAAATATCCCTGCGTATACTAATTACTTGCGGGACAAAAATAAAGAACCAGAATCGTGTGACGATTTTATTTACGGTTGTTGTGAAATATATACAGGGTGTCAGTTTGATAATAACAGTGTAATGCAAGCAAATACGACCTATATTGATTGGAATATTATTGTTAAAAAGGCTGAAGGTGACTTGGATTGTCCAAGGGTAAGGGATATCATTACAGGATACAATATATATCAATATAAAGATGTGTCTGTTGGCGATATTTTCGAAGATGTTTCATCCTGCAGTGAAGATATGAGTCCAATAAATGATTGTTGTACTTATGATTATAATTGCGATTTAAGATATTACTATGATTTTAAAGCGAATGAGTTTGGCGAGGACTATTCGAAGGAAGAATACAGGGCGTGGTTTGATAAATCCTATGGATTTGCAACATTGTATTCAAATTCTTACAAGATTGAATGGGGGGTAGCACCTTGTCCATCATTTCAAGAAGTTATTAGTGTTTATGGAGATTATATTGAAGAAAGTATGTTTGATAATAGGATATATATACATTGTGTTTTTCTCACCTTAAATAGTATATTTAGTCTAATTATTATTATATCTATCTGTAAGATGTACTGTTGTATTAAACTTGAAGGGGATAATTCTGAACACGTGGCCCTAAAATCTTCGGCATAATTGTGAAGGTTGTTTAAGATAAAAAATAATATTACATTATTGATGTGGGATTAGTTTTCATTATCCATTTCTGACCGTACAATTCCCTGTAGTGAAATTAATTCGTTTTTTTTTCTGTTATTAATGACATTATAAGAGAGTCGGTGGCGTTTTTCGTAGGAGGCCGTTTCCCTTTGCCGATTTTGCAATGCGAGGAGTTGTGCGTTACTAATCGGGGAAACTGTTTCTCTAGTTTGTGTGTAGTGTTGTAGTGATACGTGATCAAATCCATATTGACCCCTATAATATTCTAATTCAGAATCGGGAATTGGAATGGACCTTATTCTGTTACCATTGATATAATATATGTTATCAGAATAATGATGAAATAATGCCAAGGGACGACCAGGCCAAGATGATTTCCTCATATATATGTTCAATGGTTGTTTGAAACCATATCTGAGTGGCAAGATGCCCCATTCTTCACTGAATACTGCTCTTCCTGACATTCGAATACGGTGATAATCTAATGTTTTTTCAATATGATTACCCATTTCCCCAACTATTTTTCTCTTCAATTCCTTAAAATACAAAACGTCCATTTTGTTGGACAGCATTTTGATAATATCATTATTTAAGTCGTGCTCGTCAGCTATTTTTCCCACCCAAAACATCGCTTGTGATTGAGAAATGATTTCATCCATTTCAGTGATTGATTTATGTAGTTCATTATAATTTCGGGGATATCAAATTTTGTCTATCTTTATGTGAATAAATTTTCATTTTAATGTTCTGTAAAATCTATTTTATCTATTTTATCACTTTCATATATTTCTTTTACAACTTTTATATACTCTTCGTTGTCTGTCCGGTAGAAGCGGTTTTCCTCTTCATTTTCAAAGTGGCCCATCACGTCTTCTTCATAATAGTTTTTAGAACGGATATCTCCACCACATTCTATCATCTTCCTTAGGAGACAAATGGCGGTTTCTATGTCAACACCCTCTGGAATACGGGAACCATAGAACATATGATGGGGAATTGAACCATTTTCATCAAAGTATTCCAACACTTCTTGATTCATCTTACCTACCAGCATAGACAATGCGTGAACATGATTTGATTCCCACGTATCCGGTGATTTTTGATTCAATCTTTTCGCGATTTCATCGTGTCTCTCTGTCTTAGATAGAGAGTTTAAGATTCTCAAATATCTCTTGGTGTCTCTCTCTAGGAGGTCAACAGTCAAGTCGATTATCATGTGACCGGGATTCATTGTTAGTTTTGTTGTTAGTTTTGTTGTTAGTTTTGTTGTAATGTCTTTCTATGACCCAATCAAATTTTTACAATAAACGAACAAAAAAAATTTAGTATATCCTACCAACAACGCTCGCATACACAGAGGACACCATTCTCCTGCCACAATTAAGTTGCTCGGGAGTTTAGGTGCGTGTGATATCTCAATCTAATCAGAGCAATTTCTGATTCCCATAAATGGGTACGCACTGAGGCGTATTATTAGCTCCGGAGTTCATTCCCCGGTTTAGGTTGGTAGGTATTGTCTGAGTTAGGGCAACCCGAAGGCATCCCACTCACACCACGGCTTATTAGCCAAACTTTCCCGCATACTTCATTTGGTATAAATGCGACCATAAGGAGGTCGCGGCCTGGAAAGTTGTGATGCCCCCATGTCATTTTATTCTATAGGGATTCAATATTAAGGACACATGCTACACGGTCCTATACTCTGCTCGTACCTCCTTTGGCCTAGGAGACGTAGTGGTCTTATGTTTATGAGCAGGCACCAGCGGTATGATGGCGACTAATCCTTTTATGCCTACTGCATGCTACTCGCGCCCCCCACTTAGGTTGGCCGATCCTCGCATTGGATATATTGCAGTTTCCTTTTGACCACCTAGGACTCGCCTTTCAGGTGGGGCAGGGATTACTTCAGGGAGCGGACACGTCACCCTATTAGCGGGTCGTCAACCCGCCCGATGTCACATGATGTCGTAGTTCATATAAAATTGAATTAATTAAATTTCGCGGAAACGCTTAAGGCTCACAAAATGTGAGTTGTTATTGGGGTTTAAAGTCTAATGAATCGATAAATTCTTGAAATCAAATTTATGACCAACGAAAAAAAAATTCTGTTGGTGGTTTTGGTGGTGAGGGTGGTTTTGGTGGTGAGGGTGGTTTTGGTGTGTTTGGTGTGTTTGGTGGGTGTGATTGAGATAAAAATATTTTTCTCTTGTTCATAAATTTGATTTGGTGAATCTATTAACCCTTCAACAAAACAATTCTTGACTGAATCAAACTAACAACTTACTTTCACTGACTACTCAACCACCATGCAACAGTTTGCTATCCAGATGTGCGATGGAGACTACATCAGCTTCTGCTCTCCCTCTGACTGGGATGTTCACGACACGGATTTCGGCATCATCGGTTCGGATGTTCAATCCATCTACGAGATGATGGGGGCGGCTGAATCGGAACACTACGCCAACCTCGACAAGGAGATTATGAAGCTCTCTGAGACTATTCGGATTGAAAACATTTTCGTGCACTCGGGGACGTGGTGGTCAACTCAAGACCACTGTGTTTCGGTTCTTCCAGAAGATGTCTATCTGACGCTCAAAGATGCCGAAGAAGACTTCGAATACGAGAAGTGGGTCAACTGCAAGCAGTACCTGAAGTCGTTGGAGGAATTCAACTTCCACACGTTGGTTGCGTGTGAAAAAAACGATTCATCATCTCCCTGGGTTGGCGAGTGCACGGGGGATAAGGGTCTCCTAACAACGAGTCAAGATAAGTCGTGCGTTCTCTACGAGACCTTTTTCAAGGACCGCTTCAGGGTAGATGCCGTGATTCGGAAAGGGTTCAGCAATGGCTATGCGAAGGCTTCATCTCCGTACGGGGACATCTACATCCCAAATCGCTTTAATGGGTATATCGGTCAACCGGGTACACCTACCAACATGACGGTCGCACTCCAAGACATTGGGGCTAGTGGTAAGAAGGGTAACACCTTTCGATTCACCTGCATCTACATTCACTAAAAAATAAAAGACAAAAAACAAATAAAATAAAAGACAAAAAACAAATCAAGCGAAAAGACAAAAAAAAAGATAATTTTTTTTCGTTGTTCATAAATTTGATTTCAAAGAACATAATTTATCATCACAAAACTTATAAGTTACACAACTTACACAACTAAACAACCAAACAACCAAACATCATGGACCGTGGAAACAATCTCCTTCCACGCACGTGGTCAACTGAAGCGGCCTGCTCGCCTTCGCGCACGCGCACGGCCAAAAATGATTGCCCTCCATCACCCATCGAGCGCACGTGGTCAACTGAAGCGGCCTGCTCGCCTTCGCGTGCGCGCACGGCCAAAAATGATTGCCCTCCATCACCCATCGTCTCACCTGTCGCCCCGCCTGTTTCACCCGTATCTGAAAATAAAGTGAGCTTTGACGACACAATCGATCTTCTTCACTACATGGTGGATGCCCACATGAAATCAACCAAGGCAGACAGGGCAGCCAAGAAAGCCAAGAAAGCCAATAAAGCCAATAAAGTCAAGAAATCCAAGAAAACCAAGAAAGCCATCGGGTCATTCAGATTGTTCGCACCCACTCGGGTTTAAAATAAAATAAAAGACAAAAAACAAATCAAGAGAAAGACAAAAAAAAAGATAATTTTTTGTTATTACTAAATTTTTTTTGTTATTACTAAATTTTTTTTCGTTGTTCATAAATTTGATTTCAAAGAACATAATTTATCATCACAAAACTTATAAGTTACACAACTTACACAACTTACACAACTTACACAACCTTTTGCGCGATGTCTTCCACGGAAGACAATGATTGGATGACCAAGTGCACGCTCATATGCAAGCCCGAACAGTCGGGCAAGACCTTCGTGATGATCCAGCAGATTATCAGGGATCTTTCTGTTCCCACAGAAGGGAAGAAGATCATCAACATTATCCTCTGTGACAACAACCTCCTCCTTACCAAGCAGACGGGGGAAAGGGTCAAGAACGACCTATCGGATTTCTCGGTGGATGGTGAGATCTGGTTGGAGTTGTCTTCGGCCAAGAGAACATCTTATCACACGGCTGATTCGGTTGTTGGGGCTCTCATCACAAAGCCTGTTAAAAATGTCCTGTGTTGCGCCAACGGCGTCCGCGTGGACGACATCTATGACATCATCGATGGCCTGAAAGACGTGAGGGATGGTTCTGGTTCTGAGTTTGTCTTCAAGGTGTGGTTGGACGAAGCAGACAAGTTCACTTCTTTCATCGACCAAACTTTCAAGGGTCTTCTGTCCCGTTCCAATGTCCAACTTTACTGTATCACTGCGACACCTAAAGAGTTGTTCAAGAAATACAACTCGATGAATGTTCTTCCCATCGAGAACACGACAACAGATGAATATCACGGCTGGGCAGATAACAATATCACCCTCTTGGATGACTCTGTCCCGGATGGCTCAGCGTTTGTTAAACACGTCCTCAACACTCGCCAAGAACTGATTCAACCTGGAACCAAATGGTTCATCCCGGCATCCTACAAGAAGACGACACATGAAGAGGTGAAGGATATCTGTGTCGAGTTGGGCTTCGCTGTCCTTGTTGTGAATGGTGATGGATTGGCTCTGACAATTCCTTATACGAAGGAACTTATCCTGTATAAGAAGGACGACGAACTCAATGAGAAAATCGCGGAGATGTACCGGAATCACAGCTTGGATAGTTTCCCGTTCGCCATAACTGGCAATGTCTGCATCAGCCGAGGTATCAGCATTATGTCAAAAAAATTCATGTTGGATTATGGCATCCTTTCGACCTGTGATAACCAGCAGGAGGCTTCGCAGAACTCAGGGCGGTTGAAGGGTAATATCAAGGGTTGGAGTTCATACAAGCCCCCCGTCGTATTCACCACGAGGAAGTTTAACGGGGTCGCTGAAGAGTGGGAATCAAAGTCCAGGGGGCTGGCCGAGTTGGCATTCAAGCGGGAAGTCGAGGGTAAGTCGACTGTTATCACTAAAACAGAGTTCAAGACTCTTGGTGAAGGATATGAATATATCATTCACGGCGAAGAATTCACTAGTTTCGCTAAAGCCATCGCCTTTTTGAAGACAAAAAAACGGGAAATGGGGGCAGCGCCATCTTCTTCCAAAAAAGGTGCCTGTCATCAGAGCCAGGGCAAATATTGGGTGACTTCAAAGTTCAAAAAAGTCGCTGAAATCACAGATGAAGACCGAGTAACTCGCGATTACCTGAAAACTATTGGCGCTGGGACGAGTATCTCTTCTACCGATAAGGGTTCACGATTCTTGATTGTTCCGTTTTACGAAACGCTTGAGACACCCGCCAACAAGGAGAAATATCAAGTTAGGTACATTCATTTCAGTAAAAAATAAATTTAAAAATTCATTCATTCGTCCATCCATCCATCCATCCATCCATCCATCCATCCATCCATTAAGTTAGTTTTTTATGTAAATACTGATATTTATAAATATTTTTTTTCGTTGTTCTTAAATTTTTTTTCGTTGGCCATAAATTTGATTTCCAAGAACATAATTTATCACTACAAGCAAACACCTGCATACAAAGCAGCAACAAAACTACCCTACTACTTACTTTTTCGGAACTCGGGTTTTCACGATGGTGGATAAGGTCACTGAGATGGGTCTCTGGATGCATCGAGGTGGCGAGCCCAGTGCGTCTCAGGTGGATGAATATGCGAAACACATAGGCATTCCACCTGGCATCCTCATGGATATTCGTATCCCGGGTCCACCTGTTCTACCGGGTTCGGATAAGAGTTGCGGTGATGTAGTTATCACCGCTATTCCAGCGGACTGGGACGTCAACAATTTGGATGACTACCCGAGTTGGGACATGGATATTATCTACGAACTCTTAGAGGCTGTTGATGCCGAACAGACTAGTCAAACTCAAGAGGAGCTCGACGAGATTGAGAATGAACTGGGGTGGATTACACACGTTCTTATTTACCCTCAAGGTAGTGGGATTGGGCCTTATTTCTTCATCGATGATGGTCAGTTCCCGACGGGCAGGCGGCACGCCTCGCACCTGGTTGACGATAACTACGAGTTCTGTATGTCTCATTATGAAGAGGATTACGAATACGAACAGTCTCTCACCGAGGAAAAGAAGATGAATATGAAAGTGAACCTTCACCGTCTTCTCGCTTGCCCCTTTGACAAGAGACCGGGTTGGTGTGGATACGTGGGACACGCTGCTAGTGGTCGCGACAATGAAGATTGGTCTTTCCGCAAGGAACGCTACAGGTGGCAAGTGGAGATTGTCCACAGTCATCCTCAGGGCAAAAGGGGGTATGCTTTGGGGAAGACTGATTACGGATATATCTATTTCCCCGAGAAGTTTAGGGGATACATTCCTGAAGTTGGGATGTCAGTTGAGACCACAGTTGCCCTCCAAGACATCGGGAAGACAGGGGAAAAGGGTAACGCCTTTCGATTCACTGCCATCTACACTCACTGAAAAATAAATGAAAGACAAAAAACAAATCAAGGGAAAGACAAAAAACAAATCAAGGGAAAGACAAAAAACAATATACAATTTTTTTTCCATTGTTCATAAATTTGATTTAAGGATTCTTTTTTTATTCAAATCAATCACAATCAATCATGTCTCAAACATTAGACAATCAGACTTCTTCTTTCCGCTCGGCCAATCAAGCGAATGGTGTCACAAAGCATCGGTTGGCGCTGCTTAAAGAACTCATCGAGTGGCCTGCTGCTGCTGCTGCTCGTGTAAGCACGCGCGAGGACTTGCCAATAAGCGAAAGATTGGCGGTGGTTAAAGAACCTGATTGGAGTAAGAGTTGCACTACATCAAGGAAGATGGGTGTCTTCGTGGGCGGTCTTCCTCTGACGACAAAGGTTGACAAGTTGGAGAAGTTTATGGAAGGTGGCAAGGCACCTCATCAACGGTTGCGAAAGGAACACCGACCTGAAGATTTCCATCTCCATTACTATCAACGTCCCGATGGCAACGAAACCACTGGAGAGGGGGTATACGTGTGGCCTAAGGGTAGTAACTTGGAATTGCATTCAGAAATGATACATCGTCTTCCGATAGACAAGAAACACCGACTCTCTGCTTGCGTTGTTCCTATCTGCTTTGATTGTCATTTTCCCATCAACAGCAAAGAAATTCCTATCAGAGATTATCTACACGGGTGGAGGTCGAGTGATGGAGTACCAGCTTCTCGGTGTCGGAACTATGAAGAGGCTTCTTCTTTGGATGATAATGTCTGCGAGATGTGTCTTCCGAGTCCCATTCTATGTTGTTGTTGCGATGAAGTTTTGACGAAAGAAGATGACCCGCACAATATGGCAAAGGTGATGGGTCAATTTGCGTGCAAGTCTTGCTGGAAAAATTCGGGAATTCAATGTTCTTGGAGATACAGTGAAAAGAACAAACACATTGATGCGTTGCCTTCTTATGTTGAGAGACTTTATCTATCTGATGAAGCGATTGAGCGGGAGAAAAGGTTGTTGGGTGGTGTCCCTCGTAAGCCGAATAAGGATACAACTCCCTTTTTGGAGGCAATCAGTATTCGGAATCTCATTGACCCCACACATCGCGATTACTGGCCATTTGGTATGGATTCTCAGGAATATTTGGAACATAAGGCTCTGATGGATTTCAACAATCCTATCCAGGAGACACCAGATGAAGGGTGGAGAAAAGTTGAGGTGACAGAAGAGGTTATCTCAAACTATTTCCGTGATATGGCTGCTGCCTATGAGAAATATGGCTACTCGGCAGAAGACAAGGGTACTCTTCCTGAAGAGATTATTTCGGGTGGTTGTAAGTATCGATTTGTAGGACAATGTCACGGTTTCACTTGTGACAGTTCAATCTGTCAAGCAGTCTTTCAGCACCACGAAGACAATGATGGAGGTGCCTTCGCCGCTCTCATTGCTACGAATATCCCTATCTTCACTACGAGGCCAGGGAATATTCACGGTTCAGCGAGGGAAGCAGGGTTCGGCCAAGAGCGTTGTATTGCTTGTATCTCAAAATCATTTCATTATTCACCTTCCATTTCTAATTAAAAAAACAAAATAAATAAAAGACAAAAAATATATAAATTTTTTATGAATCATAAATTTTTCATAAATTGTTCATAAATTTGATTAGAGATGTTAAATAATTCACAAATAAAAGAATTAAGAACAATCCAGAACAACAATGGCTCTTTCTTGGAATGAACTCGCTTGCCACGGCTTATTGAAGAAGATAGACTCGAGGGAATTAGTTGCCTTGATAATGGTTCATCTGAGACCTATGCGGGTGAAGTGGGTCAAGGAACACGGGACAGGTGAAGTCGAGAAGTACGTCATGGAGAATGATCATCACGGAGCAAGGAAACTTTTCGAAAGTCCTTACATTTCCAAGGAGATGTGGTGTAAGGCGGCTCTAAGGAGAGAGTTTAAAGCTCAGTGGTGGTGGAGAGCACCAGAGAAACGAAGAGAAAAATGTTATAATGTAGTGAACGCCTCCATCACAAGATACTCCGCCTCTACCTGGCCCCCTCAACCGATCTCGGGTATGCCCGATGAACTTCTTAAAAATGATGTTCATGGTCTTTATGAAACATTAGATGATTCCCACCCCGATGCTGTTGGGCGATTGGCAGTAGAAAGACAGTGGGATGATAAGTGGTCTAGGGAAAAGGACGCCGCCATGAGATCTCGCTTTGCCTCGCATACCTGGCTCGGTACCCTCTCCATCCAACAAGCAAAATGGTATCAGGATATCCACGAAGGAAGATACTTCCTATTCTTTAAGATGAATGAAAGACTCAAATCTATGATTCAAAGAAGAGGTTCTCATTGGTCCCATTCAGGGGGAGCAGCGCGCTCCGCGGACGCGTGCCGCCCCTCGTTTTGCCCTGAAATTGAGTGGGATGCTACGGAGAGTGCGCGAGGTGCGCGGGGTGTATCTGATATTATGGGCTTTGGTTCGGAATCGTCGTGTGCTTCTGACCTCTTAACTATTGATGGTCCTGGCATAAATCACCCTTCAGGAAAAGAAGTGATGCACATCGATGATATGTTTCAATAAAAAAAGACAAAAAAAGACAAAAAATATATAAATTTTTTATGAATAGATTATCCATAAATTTGATTAGAGATGTTAAATATATCTCAAAACAAACTGAACAAATGACTCTTTCTTGGAAAGAACTCGTATGTCACGGACTCTTGGTAAAGGTTGGCGATCCTTCACTGATAAAAGAACTCTTTAAACTCGTGATGAAGGAACGATTCTCATTCTTGGAGGAAGAAGCGAGAGAGTTTCATTCTAGGAATGTTGGACCGATTATCAGTGTATATCTATCCCAGTGTGGAGAACACGCCTCCGTTGTCTATGAGTTAAAGAGAATCGCGGGATACTCCAGGGTCGCTCGCGCCCTTTGCCCTGAGAATTGGCTCACTGCCATTAGATACAAAAATGTTAATAAAGAATTTATCTCTACTTGGAAAGAAAGAATTCCGGAAAAAAGGAGAAGAGCAGTGATGATGAATAAAGAATCAAAACTTCTTCGGTGGCGTGGCTATGGTGACTACGATATTACTTCTGGAAGAGCGAGAGAACTAGACAATGATTACCATTCAATAGAAGATAGTATTAAGTGGTATGGAGAAATTCATGAGGGTCGGTATTATTTATTCTGGGATAAAAATATCGCACCTGCGATTAAAGACTGGGCAGAACGTGCCCGAAGACAGAGGTCTTCCCTGATGTCAGGATTTGATATCAATATCATTGATGGTGAAGGATTGTATAGTCGTATTTCAGACACTTGGATTTACGGCTATGAACAATGGACCAAGAACCCAGAGGGGTGGGGGGCAAGACAGTTTGAGTTCACTATGGTTCATTCAATTGGGAAGAAAGAAAAGATGCATATCGATGATATGTTTCATTGAGACCTGATTATAAATTTGATTATATTTTTTATGATATCTTACAAAAAATATAACTGAAGAAAAGAGTTAATTCACTTGTAAATGGATTCTCGGGCAAAGGATTGGTCGAAAATGACAGATGAAGAGTTGTCTACAGATGCTTTCTTTGAGGGTATTCCACACGAACCTCTTATGGATGAAGTGAGACCAATGGTTATTACTATATCTATGGATTCTGAAACCACACAGATGCCTTTTGGTTTGGTGAAGACAGCCCCATTCCTAGAACTATTTTGGAGGAAGACAGGTGCCGATTGTGATGGTGAAGAAGAATGGATGAAACTACCCGATGGATATACATATCTGATATCTTTAGCGGCGCATTGCGAGTAGAACATAAATTCAAGGGAAATATGATGATTTATGATGATTTATGATGATTTTAATTCTTTTAATTCTTTTTTACTCTTTTTACTCTTTTTTTACCTCCCCGTGATATCCAACAAAATGCGCCGGTTTGCTGTCGCCGCGGCCAGGTCAGGGGCGACCAGGGAGGGAGGGTGGGCCATAGCTAACAACCGGTCCACCTGACGCACTTGGACCACCTCTCTTCATTGTCTTTTCTTTTTTATATTCATCATACCATTTCGCATCTGATTTGGCACTTGAATGTTCGTGAATTTTCCAAAATAATATGAAGATACCAAACCCAATAACAGCAGAGATGATGGGATTTTCTTTAATCCAAGATATGGGATTTTCTTTAATCCAGGATATGATATCACCATCGGTACCATTCTCATCCACAGGTACCGGGTCAGGGGGAGTAGCAGGCGGCGGGGTAGCAGGCGGCGGGGTAGCAGGTGGCGGGGTAGCAGGCGGCGGGGTAGCAGGCGGCGGGGTAGCA
>ENA-OSJC01001766-OSJC01001766.1-marine-metagenome-genome-assembly--contig:-NODE-1766-length-17145-cov-4.163991_pt1 | contig 17145 bp, 14 predicted proteins | sample MGYA00237885_ERZ534234 | MGnify/ENA primary metagenome ERZ534234 (study PRJEB26413, sample SAMN06343907) | marine metagenome | isolation source: coastal waters | place: Atlantic Ocean: West Antarctic... | reverse complement strand
GAAACGATATAATAGCACAGATGTTGTGTGCCATTGTATTCTCCCTTTGTCTCAAACTTCCCTCGCAGATTTTAATTAACCAAAGCCTCAACATCTTTGCTGCGGGGGATTTTTTTATTGGATCAATGAAATGGCTCGAGTGACTAAAAAGCAATTCGCTTACATTTGCGACGAGCTGGCCAATGGCAAGAGCTTGATCACAATATGCAAGGAAACAAAGGATCTTCCACATCATCGCACTATCTTGCGACACGTCCAGGATACCGACGAGGCTTACGTTCAGTATCGAAGAGCACGTTCATTGCAGTGCGAACTCATGCGCGATCAGCTCATCGAATTGGTAAGCGCTCCGCTCCCCGCTGATAAGGGTGCAGCGATGGCAGAGGTAGGCAGGAGACGCTTAGAGGCAGAGCACAAGGACAAGTACATCAGGCAGCTCCAACCGCTGGGCATTCGCGATAAGACAGAGGACAGCAAGCAGAGCTCGGGGCAGATCACACTGACCTGGGGTAATGCAGAGGCTAGCGATACGGGTGGTAAAGTAACGGGTGAGCAGTGAGTGGGAAGCGTTGCAGTTATCTGTGGCTGTGTCGTTACTCGCGCGCGAGATCGGGCATCTTGAAACTGTGCGACCGGCTTGCGACCCAGGCAGGCTAACGCATTGTAATTGCAGGGATTGGTGACGGGTAAACACCCCGTTTGGACCGGATCGAGGCCGGTTTTTGGCGATCGACCCCCCCCATACCCCCCAGGCGCGCCCGCCCGCGACTAGTACTATAATAACCTTCGGAAGCTACTTCTCTCTCTCTCTCTGTCTCTCTCTCTGTCCCCCCAAGGATCCCATGAAAATAGAAATACCGTATAGCCCTCGCAGTGGCCAAGCTGAGCTACACAGAGCGCTCTCTGCTAAGCGGTGGGGCGTTGTTGTGTGCCATCGTCGGTGGGGCAAGACGGTGATGGCTATCAATCATTTGCTGCGTGATGCCATACTTTGCGAGAAGCCCAATCCGAGGTTCTTTTACATTGCGCCCACGTATCGCCAGGCCAAGCAGATCGCCTTTGATTACGTGAAGTCTTTCGCTGGAAATATACCGATGGTTAGGTTTCACGAGACTGAGCTTAGGTGTGACTTGCCGAATGGCGCGAGGATCCAATTACTGGGCTCTGAGAACCCTGCGAGTTTGCGTGGCATTTACTGCGATGGTGTTGTGCTTGATGAGATGGCTGACATGCCTGAGAGCTTGTTCCCAGAGGTCATTAGACCCGCTCTAAGCGACCGCAAGGGCTATGCTCTGTTTATCGGTACACCACGAGGCCACAATGCGTTCTATGATCTCTACAGCGCTGCTGAGCAGCAGGACGATTGGCACACTGCGCTATACAAGGCGAGTGATACCGGCGTGTTGGATGACGAGGAGTTAGAGGCCGCGAGGTCTATGATGACCGTTGACCAGTTTCAGCAGGAATATGAATGTAGTTGGGTCGCGAATGTACCTGGTGCTATTTATGCGAAGGAGCTGCAGGAGTGCCAGGAACAGGGCCGCATAGGTTTGGTTCCGCATGACCCCACGCAGAAGGTAGATACCTTTTGGGATCTGGGAATAAACGACAGTACGGTCATATTCTTTGCACAGGTCGTTGGGCGCTCCATTCACGTTATTGATTACTATGAGAACAGGGGCGAGGGCTTGCCGCATTACGCCAGGGTGCTGCAGGAGAAAGACTATCTCTACGGCACACACAATGCCCCGCATGATATTGAGGTGCGTGAGTTGGGTAGCGGAAAATCAAGGCGCGAGACTGCTTACGATCTTGGCATAAACTTTCGCGTTGTTCCGAAATTGGCCCTGGAGGACGGTATTCATGCAGCAAAAATGGTTATTCCGCGCTGCTGGTTTGATGCTGAGCGCTGCAAGCCAGGTCTTGAATCACTGCGCCACTATCACAGAGCGTATAACGAGAAGCTTAGAAGCTTTCGCAACTCGCCTGTCCACGATTTCTCATCACATGCAGCAGATGCGTTTAGATACCTGGCTGTGGGCATTAGAGAAAATCGACAGTTTGAGGGACGCCCACCGCAAATGATCGCTGACAGCAATTATAATCCTTTGGGAATGAGTATGTAACATGGGTTTTCTAAAGCCAAAAATGCCTACGCCGCCACCCCCGCCGCCGCCACCACCGGCAGTACCGGAGCCGGTTGTGCGCCCGAATTCTGTTGTGGAAAGCACTGCAGCTAATTTGAAGTCTAAGAAGAAGGCAAACACAGCGACAAGCCGCAAGAGCGGACCCCAAGGTGTGATGACCAATGCGCCTGTGGCCTTCAAAAGCCTGCTGTCTGGCAATAGTATGGGCAATTACTAATGGGTGGGCCGGTCAAAAAAGCTAAAAAAGAGCTTAAATCGGCTGTTAAATCAATCACCAAGCCTCTTAAACCCCTGGTCAAGCCTCTTAGGCCGCTTATTGAGCCGGTGGAAAAGGTCTTAAGCAAGGTCAAAACGGAAGTCGTGCAGCCTGTTCTTAAGCCCGTTGAGAAGATCGTGAAGAAAGTCACGGATCCGATTGACGAGAAGATCACGCCTATTCTTAAGAAGGTTAAAAAAGAGGTCACGGATCCCGTCTTCAAGCCACTGAAAAAAGGTGCGCAGAAGATCGAGAAAGAGGTGCTCAAGCCTGTTGCCAAAGCTGTTGAGCCTATCCTTGAAAAGATTGAGGAAGAAGTTCTTAAGCCTGTCAGCAAGCCGGTAGAGAAGGTTCTCAATAAAATCGAGGACGAAGTTCTTGAGCCAATTGGTAAGGCTGTGTCCACTGGCGCGTCTTCTGTTGTGAAGAAGGTTCGCAAGGAAGTTGGCAAGCCAATCCTCAAGCTTATGGGTGGCGGGGTAACACCAGCTGCCGTTTCTGGATCTGCTGCACCATCTGGACCGGACGTTGAGCCCGACGAGGTTATTTATGCGCGTGAGCAAGCAAGACGCAGACGTAAGAAGCGCGGCATTAACACCAGCTCGCAGGGTGTGCTTGGTTCAGCGAACACCACCAAGAAAACATTGCTAGGATCCTAATAAATGGCTGATGCGCTCGCAAATCTTCTCATAAGTCGCCTGCATTCTTTGCAGCAACAGCGCACCACATGGGAAAGCCACTGGCAGGAAATCGCTGATTTTGTTGTTCCGCGCAAGGCAGACGTAACAAAAGTGCGTTCCCCAGGCGATAAAAGAGCTGAACTGATCTTTGATGGCACGGCAATCCATGCGGCAGAGCTAATGTCTGCTTCTTTGCACGGTATGTTGACCAGTTCCGCAACGTCCTGGTTTAGCCTGCGTTATAATGATGACGATTTAAACGGCGATGATGAGGCTATGGAATGGCTGCAGTCCGTTGAAGACGTTATGTACAAGGCGTTCAACAGATCTAATTTTCAAGAACAGATTCACGAACTGTACCACGACCTAATTACGTTCGGCACCGCTGTTATGTTCATTGAGCGTGATGAAGAAACGCAGTTACGGTTTTCTACTCGGCACATAAAAGAATGTTACTTGTCGGAAGACGACAGGGGCCGTGTCGATACAGTGTTCCGCAAGTTTAAGATGCCTGTGCGCGCTGCCATGAAGCGCTTTGGCTCAGAAAAAATGAGCTCAAAGATTCTCAAGAAGGCTGAGAAAGATCCTTATGAAATGATAACCCTGCTTCATTGCGTCTATGAGCGCGATGATCGGGACATAACCAAGCTTACGAGCGATAATAAACCCTATGCCTCTGTTTATATTGAGCCCGAAGAGAAAATAGTGCTGTCAGAAGGTGGCTTTGACGAAAATCCATATACATGCCCGAGGTTTTTAAAGAGCTCGTTTGAGATTGGCTATGGCAGATCGCCATCAATGACGGCCCTGGCAGATATTAAGATGCTCAACCGCATGTCTGAGGTGACGATCCGAGCTGCGCAAAAGCAAGTAGATCCTCCTTTACTTGTGCCAGATGACGGATTCCTTTTGCCTGTGCGCACTATTCCTGGAGGGCTGAATTTCTATCGATCAGGCACCAGGGATCGCATTGAGCCGCTCAACATCGGCGCGAATAATCCTCTCGGCCTTAATATGGAAGAACAGCGACGAACGGCCATTCGGTCTGCCTTCTATGTTGATCAGCTTATCATGGGTACTGGCCCCCAAATGACTGCGACAGAGGTGATTCAGCGATCTGAAGAGAAGATGCGCCTGCTCGGGCCGGTTTTAGGTCGTCTCCAGGCGGAACTGCTGCAACCATTGATTAGCAGAAGTTATAGTATTCTTGAGCGGCAAAAAGCATTCCGGCCTGCGCCCGAGTTTATGAAGGGCCAAAGCCTAGAGATCGAATATGTCTCTCCATTAGCCAAGGCCCAGCGCCAGGGCGATATTCAAGATATGACGCGCCTATTGGAGCTCATGGCACCGCTTAGCGAGCTAAACCCCGAAATTATGGACCACATTGATGCTGACGGTATCAGTAAACACCTGATCAAGATCCTGGGAGTGCCAGCCACAGCAGTGCGCAGTGCTAGTGAGGTCGCCGCAATGCGCGAAGAAAAGGCACAGGCGGCAGCAGAACAAGCTGAACAGCAAGAGATTATGCAAACCGCACAGGCCGCTGGTGAAGCCGCGCCCATGCTTAAAGCCCTGGAGGGCGGGGGAGTACCGCAACAGTGACGCCAGAACAATTGAGAGATCTGTACAAGGTCGTATTTGGCACCAGTGACGCAGAAAAGGTCTTAGAGGATTTAGGTGCCAGGTTCAGCGAACACCAAAGCACATTCTCCACAAGTTCCACAGAGACAGCATACCGAGAGGGGCAGCGCACGGTATTGCTATTTATCAAATCCATGCTGCGCGAAAAGCCACAAATAAAGGATACACAAGCATATGAGTGAAGAACAGGTAGCGGAGGTCTCTCAGGAGGTAGCCCCGTCTGTAGCCGTCAGCGATGATTGGCGCTCGAACATCCCTGAAGATATACGGGGACACAAATCACTAGATACGATTAACGATGTGGGCGCGCTTGCAAAAAGCTTTATAAACGCTCAGTCGATGATTGGAAGGGAGCAAGTACCAATCCCAGGCAAGTACGCCACCGATGACGATTGGAAGGCTGTAGATGCGCGCCTTGGCAGGCCGGAAACGCCCGAAGGGTACGAGCTAGAGAACAATATAGCAGAAGGTATGACCGACATGCCCGAAATGCTGGACGGTTTCCGAGCTGCAGCGCACGAAGTAGGTCTTAGACCAGGCCAAGCGCAAGGATTGCTGAACTGGTATAACGAACAAATGGGCGGTCAGGTTGAGGTTGATTCCGGTCAGGTCGATCAGATCCGCGAAAACGCCACTATGGAGCTCAAGCGCGAGTATGGTCCTGCTTTTGATGACCGGATCTCTAACGCAAGCGCCGTTCTGCAGGAGTTTGGCCAGGCAGACCTGGCTGATGTGCAGCTCGCGGATGGTTCCGCGCTGGGCGATCACCCAGAAATGGTACGAATGATGGTTAATGTCTCGCAATTTATCTCAGGCAAGATTGGTGAGGACACCCTCGAGGGCATGAAATCTTCTGGCGCAATGACGCCAAATGACATCGAAGCAAGAATTGGCGAAGTCATTGGAAAACCAGGAGAAGGACCATATTGGGAAAGACGACACCCAGGGCATGAGGCAGCAAAAGCCGAGGTAACCAGGCTTATGCACATGAAAACTGGCGAAGAAATAAACTAATTCGCAGGCAATTGACGCCGCCGGACAAGCTACGGCCCTGGCACAGTCAAAAGCAGGCAAATAATCGGGACAAGCTTTAAGCCCCCACAACACACCTAAAATCAGAACTACACGTCCGACAGATGTCGGGGAGCGCTTTCATTGTAACGCTAATGAAAGGGTCTCGAAATGAGCACTCAAATCACTACAGCGTTCTCACAACAGTTTAGCACAAACGTCCAGTTACTTTCGCAGCAAATGGGGTCCATCTTACGGGCCGCAGTTGATGAGGAATCAGTAACTGGCGAGAAGGCATTTTTCGATAATGTCGGAGCTAGTGCCGCTGTAAAGAGAACATCACGCCACCAAGATACACCTTTGGTTGAAACACCCCACGATCGTAGAATGGTGACATTAGAAACCTATGAATGGGCAGATTTAATTGACGAGGCCGATAAGGTCCAAATGTTAATTGATCCAACGAGCACTTATGCCAGGGCTGCTGCTGCCGCGATCGGACGCAGCATGGATGACTCGATTATCGCCGCCGCGACTGGATCGGCGTTAACGGGAAAAACTGGTGGTACTGCCACCGCGCTAACCCAAACAATTGCCAATGGCTCGGCAGATATGACTGTTGCCAAACTCATCACGGCAAAGAAGAAACTGGACGATGGATCCGTTGATCCGTCAATTCCTCGGCACATTGTTGTGGGACCAGATCAGATCGAGGCATTGCTTGGCACTACCTCTGTCACTAGCTCGGACTTCAATACCGTAAAGGCATTGGTCCAGGGTGAGATCGACACGTTTATGGGGTTCAAATTCCATACGTCCACACGCTTGTCGAAAGCAGGAAATATCCGCAAATGTTTTGCTTTTGCCGAAGACGGTATCAAGCTGGCTGTGGGTAAAGACGTAACCAGCGAAATCGAAAGACGCGCTGACAAGAGCTATTCCACGCAAGTTTTTTACTGCGCCAGCTTCGGCGCTACTCGCATGGAAGAGGCGAAAGTCGTGTCTATCGATTGCGATGAATCAGCATAAGGAGGGCTTTTAAATGACTACTAGAAACACAGACTTAGTTGCTAATTTTGAGGCAGCTCCACAGGTAGCTAACTTAGCTGCAGAGCTCGGCGGTGTAGTCCGTATTGCTCAAGGTAATGTTGCGCTTCTTGCGGGTGATAGCACTGACAATGATATTGTTATGCTCGCACCAATCCCAACTAACGCAACAATCTTAAGCTTGCGTATGGGAGCGGATGGCCTGGGTGGATCCTGTACCTACAACGTGGGTGCATATACTTCAGCCGGTGTTGTTGTCGATGAAGACTGTTTTGCGACCGCAGTCGCCGATGGTGCTGCTGTCGCTGAGTTGCGTTACGAGGTACTAAACCTCAATACGACAGGTCAAAAACTGCACATCATAGCTGGTGCGGCAGGGAGCGATACCGTTGATCCAGGTGGGTACTACTACATTGCTGCTACTTTCGCAGCAACTGGTGGTACTGCCGGAGACATGGCGTTCATCATTGAGTACGTTGTAAACTAAATTTTGGGGGGGGCGTATTAAACATTTTTTTTGTTTGTATGCCCCCCCCTACTATAAACCACTGAAATTACAGGATAAATCAAATGACAAGTGTCGTTGATATTTGTAACTCTGCGCTCAACAAGATTGGTGCCAGCAACATTGCTGCGCTGAGTGAGGACAGTAAGGCTGGTCGCCTCTGCAACCAGCGCTTTGATTTTATCCGCGATGCCTTATTTCGTAGTCATCCCTGGAACTGCCTGACACAGCGAGTAACAATCGCGCCGGATTCCGCGGCACCGGAATTTGAATTTACAAAGAAATTCACACTGCCAACGGATCCGTTCTGTTTGCGTGTTCTTGGCTTAAGCAATCCCAATATCATATATCGCATCGAGGGCCGAAAGCTCATCTGCAATGAGAGCTCTATCGAAATGCTTTACGTTGGTCGAGAGATCGACGTGAACAAGTATGACACCCTGCTTGTCGAAACACTGGCAATGCTCCTGGCTGCAGATATCGCATATACAATCGTCGGATCTTCTACCCTGGCTGAAAATCTTAAAGTACAAGCTGAAAAAGTATTGCGCGATGCTCGCTTTGTGGATGCGTCTGAGGATAACGCAATCAACACAAATGTTCTGGCTGACAGTCGTGTTTTGGCTGCAGACACCTTTATATCGTCGAGGTTTTAAATGGCCAAAGCCTCACCAACATTTAGCAATTTCACGGCAGGCGAGCTTTCACCAAGGCTCGACGGTCGTACTGATCTTGCTAAATACTTTAACGGCGTGAAGAAGATGCAAAACCTTCTGGTGCATCCGCACGGTGGCGCGTCTCGGCGTCCAGGCACTAAGTTCGTGCGAGAAGTCAAAGCAAGCGCAAACAATGCGCGCTTAATCCCGTTTGAGTTCAATGTGACGCAAGCCTATGTGCTGGAATTTGGAGATGAATATTTCCGCATTCACAAGGATGGTGGCACGGTCGTTGACGGCTCGGCCAACCCGATTGAGGTCACAACCCCATATGGTGAGGACGAGCTCGCAGAGCTAAAATTCACGCAGTCTGCAGACGTTATGTATATCACGCACCCACTGTTCTCGGTGCGCAAGATCACTAGAACAAGTCACACAGCCTGGACAATCACAGAGGTGGATTTCCAGCGTGGTCCAATGCAGGATCCCAACACATCCGCAACAACCTTCGTGGCCTCGGCGCGGTCTGGAAACGTCAATGTAACGGCGTCTGCAAATTCGTTTGTAAGCACAGATGTGGGGCGGCTCATACGTGTGCATGATGGCATCACCAAGATCACAGGTATCACCAGCGCCACAGTGGTTGCCACTACAGTACAAACGAACGCAGACGGACGCGCAGAGCTACTGCCAGCATACACAGCCAGCACGATAAGCTTTCACGAAGGTGATCCCGATGCGACCGGGCTCGAGCACAACGACCGGATCCAGGACACAGCCGGTGTATTCATTAGCCAGGGCTTTAAGGTTGGCCAAAAGATAACTGTTAGTGGCGCGGATTCGGCCAACAACGAAGACGGCGCAATTATTGTCAAAGTGACAGACGATACAATTCTCCTGGCTCCATCTGCTGATGTAACTGATGAGGCGGCTGGTGACGCGATTACAATCGTAGGCAAGCTTGTTGCAAACACAGATTGGTCTCTCGGCGCGTTCTCAGCAACAACAGGTTTTCCCAGCGCTGTCGCGTTTTTCGAGCAACGCCTGGTCTTTGCAAATACCACGGCACAGCCACAAACCCTGTTTTTCTCTGTGGCCGGATCCTTCGAGGATTTTAACGGAGGTGTGGCCGATACGGACGCGCTAACCTACACGCTTGGATCAAACCAGGTGAACGTCATTAGGCATCTGCAGGCAGGCCGCGCATTGCTTGTTGGTACGTCTGGCGGTGAATTTGTGGTGTCATCCTCAGAGAACGCGCCGCTCAGCCCGACAAACGCCGTGGTAAAGCGCCAGGCCACGTATGGCAGCGCAAATATACAGCCGATAAATGTGGCCAATGTAACTCTGTTTGTGCAGCGCGCGAAACGCAAGCTGCGTGAGCTGGTCTTTGATTTTGATACCGATTCATACCAAGCGCCGGATCTCACCATTCTTGCTGAGCATATCACCGAAGGGCTAATCAAAGAGATCGCATTCCAACAGGAGCCGGATAATATCGTTTGGTGCGTGTTATCAGATGGCAAGCTTGTTGGGATGACTTATCGCCGTGAAGAAAGCGTAATCGCCTGGCACGAGCATATCATTGGCGGACACTCTGGAAACTGTACCGTTACCGTTGCTGATTTTGGAAGCATCGCTGCCGGTACAACGCTCAAGTTCACAAAGTCGGACGGAACAACAGTTACCTTTACAAGTGAGGCTGCAGGCGGCTCAGCACCAGCAGATACATTGTTAGGTTTCCGACCTAATTCAAATAACAACACCACTGCAGACAATATCTTCACACGCATAAACGCGCATCCCGACTTTACAGTGGCCAATCCAAGCGCTGCAATCGTGACTATTGAGGAAACAAACCCAAGGCCAACAGGATTTTTGAGCTGCATAACATCTGACAGCACACGCCTCGCAACCACAGATCAAACACATGCTCTCGTGGAAAGCATTGCAGCGGTCCCTGGCGATGCTGGAGAAGACGCAATCTATATGGTTGTGCAGCGCACTGTGAACCTGGCAACTGAAAGATACGTTGAGCTTTTCAGCGCTTTTGATTTCGGCAGCAAAGCAGAAGATGCCTTCTTCGTAGATAGTGGCCTCACGTATTCCGGCGCGTCAGCAACCAGCATATCGGGCCTTGGCCACTTGGAAGGCGAGGTTGTTTCAATCCTGGCAAACGGCGCGACACATCCAAACAAAACGGTGGCTTCTGGCGCAATCACTTTGGACTTCGCGGCAACCAAAGCGCACATAGGTTTAAACTTCAATAGCACCTTGCAAACGATGCGGATCGAGGCAGGCGGCACAGAAGGCACAGCCCAGGGCAAGACCAAACGAATACACGAAGTTGTGGTCAGGTTCTTCCGCACGATCGGCGCAAAGGTTGGATCCTCAGAAACAGAGCTCGACCGGATCCCGTTTCGATCAAGTGCGGATCTCATGGATCAAAACTTAGCAATGTTCACGGGCGATAAAACGATCGAGTTTCGCGGGGATTTCGACACAGATGGCTTTATTGTTGTGCAGCAGGATCAGCCCCTACCTTTGACGGTAGTGGGCATTTATCCTCGCTTGATTACATACGATCAGTGAGGCGAATTGACTATAAGCCTGATCATTTGCGCGAGCTTATGGCGGGTAAGCTCAATGAGGGCGCACCAGAGAATATCGGGTACATGGCCGAGTACGCAGAGGATCTGCAAAAAGAGGGCTGGTCGTACACGCTTATCGATCACGGACACATCATTTGCTGCGCTGGGCTGGTCGATATGTGGCCAGGCGTGGCAGAGGCATGGTTCATTGCAAGCGAAAGAATACACAAAAATCCGAGGCCGTTTATTCGGTTTGCGCGGCAGGAAACAGCAGCAAGAATAGAACAAAGCGAGCTCTGGCGCGTCCAGGCTTGTGTCAAAGTCGGATGGGACAAGGCGCTGCGTTTTGCCAGTTTCCTTGGCTACAAACAAGAGGGGATCATGCAGCAGTATGGTCCCAATCGAGAAGATTATCATAGGGTGGCATGGTTAAAAGATGGCTGATCCAATTTCAATTGCAATGGCAGCAGCCGTTGCTGGGGGAACCCTGAAAGCGGCTGGCGCTTATCAGCAGGGTCGAGCACAAGCGGCGGCAAACGACTACAACGCCGACATCAACGAGCGCAACGCCCAGGTAGCAGAACAACAAATTCAACAGCTACAGCTCCGCGAAGATGAGAAGATTGTAAAGTTCCGCGAAGATTACAAGAAGTTCTCGGACGCCCAATCTCAGGCATTTAGACACAACGGCTGGATCGCCAGCTCCGGCACACCGCTCAAAGTGGCGCTGGCCTCTGCAGCAGAAGCCGAAGAAGAAATATCGACTCGCAAATACAATGCGAAACTGGGTGTTCAGTCCTTGAATGAAAGCGCACTTGAGCAGCGCATGTCTGGAAATCTGCAGCGCATGTATGCGTCTTCCGCAAAACGAGCCGGTATCATTGGCGCAGGGACAAGCCTGCTTGGCGGTGCTGGAAAAGCTGCGCAAATACAAATGAACACATGAAAGTAATTGAATGAAAGTTCCAACTTATAAATCGCAGACCGGCCTGGCAGAACAGGGCGGCGCTAAAGCTCTGGGCGTTCGTGCTGACGGTGGTGCGCTGTCTGCAAGTTCTCGGGCAATGGCTGGCTTTGGCGATGAACTGCAGCGCCAGGGCTTAACCTTTTATGAGCGGATGCTAACAGAGCAGCGCGATACTGCGTTTAAAGACGCTGAGATAAAATACAACGAAGAAGTTTCTCAGCTACAAAACGGCACTCTTACTGAAAGCCCTAGCTCGGTTATGGGCAACGGCCCGCAAAGCTTTAAAAATAGAGCGCAGGCTAGTGCAACCGCAATTGGCACTGCCATTGAAGATAAAGTCGTGCGCAAGCGCTTTCTGCAACGGTCCAAGCAAACAATTGGCAACGTCTCAATAGCCGTGAATAAAATGGCATATAATCGCCAGATTGATCAAGGATTAGCAACGAAAATTGCATACGGAGATGACTTGCAAAATCAAATTGCTACTGGAAACGAAGCAGTTGTCAGAGCGGCTACCCAAGAACTGTTTGGAGTAGTCTTTAAAAGAGACGGTACGAAAGAAAAAGTGAAGCCCAGCCTTTATGAAACTATGGCACAGGCGGGTTATATTTCACAGACTAAAGCTGCCTCTTTAGAAATTGCCGCTGCAAGTACAATCGAAGCCTATTCAATTGAAAAAGACGTTAATTCAATTGATTATCTTTCCAGCTCAGATCCCACCGGAGCGGCTGCAGCAGCCAATCAGCTCTATATAGATCTACAAGATCCCAAGAAATTCGGTGGTTTAGATCCGGCTAAGCGCCTAGCCTATCAACGCCAGGCTATCAACCTAAAGCAATCTATTGAAACGTCTGCGGCCTCGAAACAACGCGCTGTAGTTTTGGGCGTTAAAAAGACCATAAACGAACAAATTACCACGGTTACTGGTTCTCTAAATGATGGGCTTATTCCAACAGCAAATGACATGGATTCGATTAAAGATATCCTTTCCAACGCAGAAGGCATTTTAAGCAATAATGACTTTGTAGAGCTAAGTGAAAATGCGAGCATTCTTACGCAACTTGTCGATGCTGCTGGCGCTGTTAAAAATATGAATGGCACAGACTTGGCTGACTATATTGCAGCTTTGCCACGAGATACCGATGGCGAAAAAGAAGTTCTGACGTTTATGAAAAAGCGTTTTGCTGCGCAAGATAAAGCGGTGCGTGATGACCCGTTGACCTGGGCAAGTGATAACGGCGCTCAAAACATATCAGAGGTGGATTTTAGCACAGCTCTAACAAATCCAGACTTTCCTGAAGAGCTCGTTAAACGTCGAAATGAGGGATTAGCGGTTCAAGATTTATATGATCGCGACGATTTAGGTCTCAATCCGGTTCTAATGCGGCCAGAGGAAGTGCGGCAAGTATCGGCCATGCTTACCGAAATGAACGCAGAAAAAAAGCTTGCTTTCATTGGCAAAGTTCAAAATGCAATTGGTAAAGATTCTGGCTTTCTGTTTGAACAGCTTGGCAAAGATGCGCCCATGATGTCGTATCTTGGCGGCTTGGCATCCGTAATTGGGCTTGATGGCAAAAGGTCAAACGTACTCAATGAAATTATGCGAGGCATGGAATACGGTGACCAGGTTTCTGTAAAACAGCTTAGCAATAACCAAAATAATGACGTAAACTTTAATTTTATTCTGTCAGATGCGTTTTCCGGTCTACCAGATGAAATGCGCCAAGAGCTAGAGCCAAGCTTGCGCGAGGCAGTAGAGGCATTGCTAACGTACCGAGTGCGCAACAATCGCTTGGATCTAACTAGCGATGATGCAGAGTTTAGCCAAGAACAGCTAAGGGCCGTTGTGAGCTACGCAATGGGCGGCAGTAAAGACGGGATTACGGGTGGGCTTGGTGTTATAGAATCTGATGCGGGATCTAACAGTTATTTAAGACCGCCGTTTGCTACCGATGATGAGTTTGTTCAAGCGCTTCAATTTTTACCGACATTATTTCCCGATGCTAAAGAGAACATCATAGCCGACACGTTGGAGGACAAATACCACGTCTTAGCAAGTTCCAAAGAAAATGGCGACATTGTGTATAGGCTATACGATCTTGGAGACGAGGGAATCGTTGATCCTTCCACAATGAAAGTCATTGGAACGCTGGACGGAAACGATATTGTATTTACATATGATCAGCTAGTGGAAGCAGCCGTTACAGCAGCAGAAATACAAACCGAAGCTGACAAAATGGCCGCGCAACAAGCTCTTAACGAAAAGCAAGCAGCCAATCCCGAAGTGATAATCAAAGGCGCGACCGCTGGTGTTCGCGAGCGCGCCCTGGCTACTATAGCGGCTAATAGCGAAGCGGCTAATAAATTGGTAGCTTCTAGAATGAAACGAGCGCTTGAAGGTCTGGATGTAAAAGTTGAAGGTCTGGGTGTAGAAGAATGAGCGTTTTTAATTTCAGAGCCAATCCTGGCAGATCTGCAGTTTCAGACGTAAATCAAAAAACGCAGCCAGATACAACAATACAAGAAAACCTCAAAGCAGGGTTCTCAGCAGGCCGCGCATTGCAGCCCATGAAACCTGTGTTCTATGAAAAAAAATGGTGGGCTGGTGTTGTTGATCAAATAGAGCAGCAAACGGGCGAAACATTCAGAAATCCGATAAATCCGCTTTTAGAACGTCAACGCTATTACACGTACACCAAAGATAAGATCACGAAGTATGTGCAGAACAATCAGGATAAATTGCGCCTAGGACACCCTGACGAGCCTGGTGGATCAAACCTGTTGATGCTCGATCCAAACACATTCAATCGCACAATGGGCAATCTCGCTAGGGAAGAGGCAAAAAAGGAAGTCGCGGAAGCGGATGATATATATGCTCGATCTGGATCAAAGACTGCAACGGCTGCATATTGGCTTGGTCAAGTGGGTTCTGGTGCAACCGATCCTATAAACCTTAGCGTGTCAGCAGTGCTTGGCCCCCTATCAATAGGGACTAATGGTTTAGCCAGAACGATGTTTCGCGAAGCAATAATCAATATGAGTGCAGAGGTTATTCAGCAGCCAGCGGTGAAGGATTGGTACAAATCCCTTGGCATGGAATACACGTTTAAGGATTTCAGAAACGCAGTCTTAGCCGCTGGCGTGATCGGCGCTGGTTTTCCGGTCGTAATTAAAGGAACTGCAGGCACTATAAAGCTGACTGCAGAACAGATGAAAAAAGGCTCGGAAATTATATTTGGGTCCGGTGGCAAAAAAAGCGATGTTGCCAGGGGCGCTGAAATTGCACTTGATGACACAATTACAGAAGTCGCTGAAAATCCCCTGCAAGGAACAAAGGCAGAGCTAGAGCATAAGACCCGCACCCTAGAGGCCGTTGATGCTTCAGCGGATAATAGAGCGCCAGCAATATCTGATGCACCGGCAGCACAGGTAAAGACGCCGGAAACGATTTATCAAAGTGATAATTTAGATGGCCAGGTGTTTAGATTTAGCCCTGACGAAATCAATGTTGATGCCAAGCTCTTTCAATTCAAAGAAGACGGTGATGAATTTGGCGTTACAGACCGCTTTAAAGGCGTTACCCAATGGGATCCTGAAAAGTCTGGTCAGATTGTTGTCTATGAATATGCTGACGGTCGTCAATTCATAGCAGATGGACACCAACGGCTTGGGTTGGCAAAAAAAATCAAGGCGGCTGATCCGTCCCAAGACGTTCGACTGTATGGCAGTAAGCTTAGAGAAGTTGACGGTGTAACCGAAGATGCGGCGGTTGTGAAAGCCGCTATGAAAAACATAGCAGAAGGCACTGGCACAAAAACAGATGCTGCAAAAGTATTTCGCCTGGCACCGGAACAGTTCGACGATCCAAGCTTTCCCAAGACAGGCGCATTTATACAGCAAGCCCGAGCCTTGGCGAACCTTACCGGCGACAGTTTTGGCCTGGTTAAGAATGGCATTGTTTCGGAGGAGTTTGGCGCGCTGGTTGGCCGCTTAGTGCCTGACAATAGCGATATGCAATTAGCTGCGATGAATGTCTTAGCTAAAGTTGAGCCAAGCAACGCATTCCAAGCTGAGTCAATCATTCGTCAGGTCATGGAAACTGGCGTTACACGCGAAACACAACAAACACTGTTTGGCGAAGAAGTCTTAGCGGAAAGCCTGTTCCTGGAACGCGCCAAGGTGCTCGATGCAGCGCAAAATCAATTGCGAAAAGATAAAGCTGCCTTTAGTAATATAACAAAGAACGCATCAAAGCTTGAAGGCGAAGGCAATCAGCTCGCTGCAGATGCAAACCAAAAAAGGTTATTAGAAGATGGCACGGCAATCGCGCTCCTCCAAAGCCAAGCAAACAAAAAAGGCGCTCTCTCAGACGCCCTTACAGACGCAGCAAGACTTGCCAAAGATACCGGAAAGTACGGACAGGCTACAACTAGCTTTGTCGAGGCTGTCAGACGATCAATTGACAGCGGCGATTTCGAAGGGCCAGGAGCTGGCGATGTTGGACGCGCTTTCAATGATCAAGCGGAAGAATTTAGCCCACGCAATGATGTCGAACAAAGCCACCTAGAAGACTTCGACAATCCGAATAGTGACGCCGTTGCCTCTCAGACAGACGCAATGGTTGCTGATATGCGCGCAGAATATAACCTGGATATGTTTGACCAGGGCGCAAAAAGTGCTCCTGGCGATCGCCAGATGGATCTCGAACAGTTAATAGCAGAGGATGTGCAGGCACAATCGCGCGCTGTTGATGAGCCAATACGAGATCTTCAGAAGCTTGTTGAAGCAAACGCACCAGAACAAGAAATACTTACGCACCCAGCGATAAATCGCGCCATTGCAGACATGGAAGCAATTCCCCGCACAAACGATAAGCCAGATTTCAATACTGATAACTGGTTTGAAAATCGTCAGTATGTTTTCAAAGACAATACAACCGGCAATTTTGATGACGCAATGCGCTCCTTAGTTGATGGAGCTCGCAGGCTTGGCTGGGAAGACGCTAAATTAAAATTTCCTGATGGAGCCATTAAGCAACAAAGAAGGGCTGTAATTGTTCTTGGACCGCCTGCAGCGGGAAAAAGCACGATCGCAAACCCAATAGCGCGCAAAATGGGCGCTGCAATTGTAGACGCTGACGAAGCAAAGAAGATTTTGCCAGAATACCAGGGTGGGATTGGCGCGAATGCCACTCACGAAGAAAGCTCTTTGATGTCAGATTTGGTATTGAAAACGCTTATGTCCCAGGGCGATAATATTGTTTTGCCAAAGGTCGGCGGTAAGGTTGGAAGCATAGAGCGAAATATCGCAATGCTAAAAAAAGCAGGATATGAGGTTGATCTGGTTGATATGAAGGTCGGCGCGGGTCCGGCTATGAAGCGAATGATTAGTCGCTTTATCGCAACAGGTCGGCTAATAAATCCAGACTATGTTAAGGCTACTGGTGACAATCCTGGCAAGACATACGATATATTAAGAAAGAAAGGTGTCGCAAATGGCTATACGAGGCTCGACAACGAAGGCGACAAAGACGCCGCCAAGCTTGTCATCGAAGACACAAGAAACCTCCTCGAAGGCGTTGATCTACGATTACGACGAAGCGGAGACCAGAGCGGCGGCGACCTCGGACGGGCCGCTGGGGGAA
>ENA-OSJC01001765-OSJC01001765.1-marine-metagenome-genome-assembly--contig:-NODE-1765-length-17150-cov-3.172143_pt1 | contig 17150 bp, 17 predicted proteins | sample MGYA00237885_ERZ534234 | MGnify/ENA primary metagenome ERZ534234 (study PRJEB26413, sample SAMN06343907) | marine metagenome | isolation source: coastal waters | place: Atlantic Ocean: West Antarctic... | reverse complement strand
ACAGACTCCTTCAACATGTCCCCAGTCCTCTTCGGTGATGCCCCCAGCCCTCGAAACGAAATCATCTACGATGTCGAAGGAAGTGTCCGCCTTCCGACCATCCGAAGCGGTGACTACAAGCTCATGGGAGATATCCTTTATAACATCAAATTGGACCCCGGGGAAAAATCCGACCTTGCCTCGGTAAATCCTGACCTCGTCAAAAAACTCAAAGCGCGCCTCGCACAAGCCGCAAGTGAGCGATCCCCTCTCGGCGACAAGCCCCTCCTCATGGAGCCGCCCCTTCCCTACGTGTATGGCCAAGCCGAAAACACCGCCGTTCCTGAATGGCTCAAAAAGCAAGTCGATGCCATTCGCGCAACCCAGCCACAATCATGGGCCCCCGGAACGACTCCCTGGCCGCAAGCTCCCAAGGGTGCGAACGCCTCCAAGATGACCGGTGGCCTCGATGAAAAAGGAGCAGGTGCTCCAAAAAAATAGCGCCATGCTTCCCCCTGATCGCCCCGCCCTTTTCCTGGCACCGATGCAGGATGTCACCGACCTTCCTTTCCTCAGGGTGATGGCGGCTTGCGGCGGCGCAGACATCTACGTCACCGAGTATTTCCGCGTCTACGAGAACTCGAAGCTCGATCCCTACATCCTGCGATCCGTGACAGAGAATCCCACGGACCGTCCCATCATCGCCCAGATGATCGGGCAGCACGAAGGAGCGCTCGTCCAAACCGTCAACGAACTCAAAAATTACCCCGTCGCGGGAATCGACCTCAACCTCGGCTGCCCTGCTCCCGTTGTCTATCGCAAGGACGCCGGCGGAGGCCTCCTACGAAAGCCTGAGAAGATTGACCAACTCCTCGGTGCGCTTCGGGAGGCCTGCGGCGACCTTCCTTTTACCGTCAAAACCCGCGTGGGCTTTGAGTCACCCGATGAATTCGGCCACCTCTTGAGTATCTTCAAAAAACACGCTATTGATTTACTCACGATCCACGGTCGCACCGTGAAAGAGCGCTACCAGACGCCCGTTCATCCCGAAAAAATCCGCCAAGCTGTCGAGGAACTTTCCTGCCCCGTCATCGCGAATGGCAACGTCGTCAACCTCCAAAGTGGACTGGCCTACCTCAAGGAAACCCAGGCCGCCGGCCTCATGATTGGTCGGGGCGCCATTCGCCATCCTTGGATTTTTGCTAAACTGCGAGCTTCCTTTTTAGGAGAAAAAATCCCCTCGGTGACCGGCCGCATGATTCTCGACTACATCGCCATGCTTTATGACGAGACCGCCCGAGAGCACAGCGATTTCATCGAGCACAAGCACGTCCAGAAAATGAAGCGCTGCCTCGTTTACATCGTGCAGGGACACGTGCCCGAGTTCGAATTCGCCATTCGGAGAGTAAAAACCCGCGAGGAGTTTTTTGCCATCTGCCGGGAGTTCCTCGAAAACGACGACCCGGCCCCGGAACTCCCGCCTGAAAATTCAAAGTTATTCTGCGGCTTCTCTCAGTTCCTTTAAGACAACCCTTCAAAGTTTCCCATTGACTTCATCTAAGCCAAGCGAGACCCTTTAAGGGTAATAACGGAAAGAAAAGGTGGAACAGGATATTTTACATACCGAAAAAATCATCTCGGATCGGAAAACATTTTTCCTCGATCTTAAGGAGAACCGTCGAGGCCAAGTCGTCAAAATCACCGAGGACGTCGGCGGAAATCGAGACACCATTATGGTGCCTACCGAGATCCTAGGCGACTTCATTGACGCCCTAACCGACATTAAGGAGACGGCGGATCAGGAAGGCGAGCAGGAAAGCTAGCTCTACTTGATCTTCCAGTAGTCGGCGGCGTCAAATCCTAGCATTCGACTTTCTCGGCGAGACGTCCATCAACCTCGGACGCTCTTTTTGCTGTTTTCCAGGCAGGACCTTCATCGATTAGATCGATTACAGTTTTTCAGGCTCCTGGAGAAGTTGGCCCACCCGCTGAAGAAGCATTCCAGCCCCACCGCCATCAACTACCCGGTGATCGAATGTCAGGCAAAGTTCCGTCTCAGTGACGGGGATAAAGGCACCCACTTCATCACTCCACTTCGGCGTCTTGATGCCGGCGGCCAATCCAAGGATGAGCGTTTCGTTCGGAAGCGGAATCGGCGTCCCCCACTTCAAACCGAAGGTGCCAAAGTTGGTGACCGTGGCAATGCCGCCGGATGTTTGCTTGGGAGTGAGGCGTCTTTCACGGCCCGCTTTAACCAGCTCGTCATATTCCCGCGAGAGTTCGGAAACTCGATGTTGATCGACGTTTCGGAGAACGGGAACCATCACCCCGTCTTCCACTTGCACCGCTACTCCCAAATCGAAAGCACGGGGATGAACCACCTTGTCGCCGATCAGGAAGCCAGCGGTTGTGGGCTCTTCCGACAAGGCGATCGCAAAGGCCCGCAAGACGTAAAGAGTGAGACCGGGTTTGGGATTCTGTCTCGAGCGATACTCTAACAGTTTGTCCATTGGAATAGGGAGACCCACCGAAGCAAAAGGGCGTGTCCAGCTGCGACGCATCGCGTCAGCGACAGCCAAGCGCATGGGTGACGCACTACTGCGCGGCCATTCTTGAATGTAATCCAGAAACTTTTCGAGATCTTCAACCGTGACCCGACCACCCGCTCCGCTTCCCGCAATGGCAGAAATATCAGCGGCTTGAAGGCCAAGTTCATCCATCCGGGCGCGCATCCGTGGAGAAATGTAATGCGCTCCTTTGACTCCCGCCGGGACAGGCAAACCACGCACGCTTGGTTCAATAAGAACCGGCTCCTTGTAGCTACTGTCATTGGAACGGAAGTGAAGATTCTCTTCGTCTTTAGAAGATTCCTTCTCGGTGTCTTCCTCTCGCTCGCCCAAGACAGGAGAACCCGTGCGCTCGATTTCTTCCTCGCTCGCCTCAAGAATTCCGAGAAGAGTTCCTACCGCATAGTCTTCGCCTTCCTCCCCGCGGAGTTCCGTGATCGTTCCGCCACAGAGAGTTGTCACTCCCATCGTGGCCTTGTTCGTCTCGACCTCGATAATTTCTTGGTCGACGACTACCGTATCCCCCACTGCAATAAGGAGTCGGACAATGCGGGCCTCAGCAATCGATTCGCCGAGTTGGGGCATGATAATGGGAACCTGGGGCATGACGTGTTAAAGATTTAAAAGTTCGCGAAGCTTCTCCACGATCGACTCGGGAGTCGGGCGGTGAGCAGCCCAGAGATCAGGATGATAAGGAATGGGCGTGTCCTTGGCATTTAAGCGCAAAGGAGGGGCATCGAGAAGATGAAATCCTTCCGCGACCACCCGCGAAACCACTTCAGAGGTCACTCCACCCCAGGGAAATCCTTCTCCCAGGGCTAGCAGTCGACCGGTGCGAGCGACCGAAGCAAGGACAGTGTCGATATCGAGCGGCTTCACGCTGCGAAGATCCACCACTTCGATTTCCCAACCCTCTTTCGCGAGGCGATCAGCGGCGCGAACTGCTTCATGCACCATCGCGCTGTATGTCACCACGGTGGCATGCTTGCCCGCACGAGTGAGCCGGGCCTTTCCCAACGGGAGGGCATCACCCTTAAGATTTGCTGATTTGAGCCAGCGGTAGAGAAATTTGTGTTCACAAAAGATGACAGGATCATCGAGTTCCACCGACTCTTTCAAGAGTTGATAAGCATCTGAAACCGTGGCCGGAGTGACCACGACGAGCCCGGGATAGTGGGCGTAGATACTTTCGATCATCTGGCTGTGAAACGGCCCCGATCCCGGAGTTCCTCCACAGGGCATTCGCACCGTGATCGGAATCGGAATTCCAGTGCGATAAAAATGGGTTCCGGCTTGGTTAACAAGCTGGTTGAAAGCGACCGAGGAAAAGTCGGCAAACTGCATTTCAATAATGGGACGCATCCCGTTGATCGCAGCTCCTACCGCCATTCCGACCATCGCATCCTCACTGATAGGAGAATCAAGCACGCGTGATCCGAACTCTTCCTTAAATCCCTTGGTCGCTTTGAAGGCTCCTCCAAAACTGCCAATATCCTGACCGTAAAGAAAGACGCGCTCGTCTTCGCGAAGAAGCTCTAGCTGCGCCTCGTGAATGGCATCGATATAGGTAACACTCATTTTTTTACTGCATCCCTTCTACCGATGTCGCTCGCCAATTCTCTTTGTAAGGATCAGGTCCACACTCACGTTGGGCAGTGGCGACGGCTTCCTGAACCTCCTCCACCGCCTCTTTTCTCCAAGCCTCGATTTCTTCCGCAGTTGTTAAACCATCTTCAATGATCTGACTAGCTCCCACTTCGAGACAATCACGGCCAATCAAAGAATCTCGTAATTCCTGCGGGACATACGATGCATCATCATGCTCTCCATGGCCGCAGAGCCGCAGTAAACGAGCCACCACAAGCTGGGGACCAAATCCTTGACGAGCCGATGTGACTGCTTGCTGGATCCCGGCAAGAGTTGCTTTGAGATCGGTTCCATCAACCTCCACCCCCCCCACGCCGTATCCGACGGCCCGTTCCAAAAGACTCTCACACGCGAACTGGCGATTCCGTGGCGTTGAATAGGCAAATTGATTATCCGCGATAACAACCACGAGAGGGAGATTTTCAACCGCAGCCATGTTCAGCCCTTCGTGAAACGATCCTGTCGACGTCGCGCCATCACCAATTGAGGTCGCTCCTACAATTCCGTCGAGTTCCCCTTTCATCCGCTTTGCGATGAGCATGCCGGAAATCACTGAAACAGCGGCCCCCAAGTGGCTAATCATCGCAGGCATTCCCTGATGAGGCCGACCCCGATGAATGTTCCCGTCTCGGCCCCGCATCGGTCCTTTCGCCGACCCGAGGTAGGTCCGCGTGGCATCCAGCATATCCTCGCCAAAGGCGGTGCGTCCGGCCTGATCACGAATCAGCGGAGAAAAGTAGTCTCTTCCTTTAGTCAAAGAAGCACCCAGTGAAGCGCTCAACGCTTCTTGACCAGTCCCCAAATAAACACCCCCGACGATCTTCCCGCCCTTGTAAAGACTCGACAATTTATTCTCCAGAGTCCGCGCCGTCAGCATGGACCGAAAAACCCGAAGCAGTAAATCCCCATCAAGAACCGCTTCGAGGGGAGGCGGTGGAAAAGAAAAGGTCGGAGGTGTCATCAGTGAAGATTAAAATGCGAAAAATCCAAAAACAGGATCCTGTTAGATTTCCTGTTCGATTCCTTTCAGTTCTAAGAAAAGATCATTCCATCGCTCAAGACGAGGTTTAAGAGCGAGTTTGTGCTTGGCAATATGACGTCTGACATTCTCGAAAAGCCCCCCGTATTCGAGATAGAATTCCCGTACGCCATCTTTATATTCATTACTGAGGGCATCTGCAAAGGGATCACGGTAGCTCTCAATACGATCCGAGAAATTCTGACAAAGTTCCTTTTTCGACTTCTCGGCATAAACGCCAGCGGCGGCTAGAAAAAGAAAGCTGATTCCGATTGCCACAAAGGGCCAGGGATGCGAACCAAGCGCCCCGAGGATACCGGCCACAATGACACTACAAAGTGCTCCGGAAAGAAAACGCCGAAGAACGCTCCGGCGTGCCTCCATCTGAAGGTCGAGATTTCCACGCAACTTCAAGTTGGCGACCGCTTGCTTGGAAGAACGCCCCAAGCGCCGAACAAAGCGCTCACGCGTGTCCATCAGCGAGTCCGTCTCTTTGTCGAAATCTGGAATGGCCACCTCGAGTCGTTCCTTGATGCGAGGCACCACTGTGGTCCAGTGACTGCGACAATTCTCAACGAGCTCCTGGCCATCGAAATTCGCACGTTTCTCCACCGCAACCTTCACCGACTCCGTAAGACCAGCCTCCAACTCCGATGGAATCTTCTCCGATCTGAAAAGAGAAAGAAAACTCTGTGGAATCGTGATATTCTTTCGGAGCATCTTCACCGCTTCACGAGCTTCGTTCATGAAGACATCGGTGAGACCGGAAAACTTGGAGGAAAAGTTGGTCGCCTGACCTTCACACCGTTGATCAACCTCCGTCTCAAGCTCTCGCAAGAATGACTGATCACGATCCAGCTGAATGGTGTCTTCTTCAATCTTTTTCTCGATCCGGCGGAGCGCAACCTGAGTCGAGTCACGTACTTCACAGAGCACTTGACGCCTCCCTGGATTTTCAGAGACTCGTTTTGAAATAAAATTCTCAAGGGCTGGAAATCCGCTTTTGCGCCAAAGGTTGTCGCTGAAAGGCAGCGTATGCTTGGCATTGCTTGCCATCTTTCCCGAAACAGGGAAAACATCAGGATGAACTCCAATTTTTTGAACCGCCAGCGAGCGGACGTGTTCGATAATTAAATTTACATCCCTCTCATCCCGAAGGTCGACCTGTTGCAGAACGAAGGCGACATTCTCCAAATTATCCGCACCCAACTTGGAGATGAAATCCCAAGTGGCCGCACCCCAAGGATTACTTACAGGAAAGACGAAAAGTAAAAGGTCCGCGATCGGCAAGAAGCGCTCGGTGATGGACTGATGCCCTCTGACCACCGAATTTGTGCCTGGAGTATCAACGATATTAAAATCCTGAAGGAACTTAATCGGCCGGTACCGCTCCTGCAGCGTGTCGGTGACATCGATATTTCTCTCCGTTTCGCCCCAGCGATACCAATGCACTTTTTTCGTTTCAGGAAGGACATTTGTTTTGCAAAGATCCTGACCGAAAAGGCCGTTCAGGAGAGTCGATTTCCCGGCATTGACCTCACCACAAACGACAAAGAGGAAAGGGCTGCGCAGCCCTTTGAGATACTCACCCTCATCGGCGAGAGCTGATACGTCAGCACCGCAAGATTCGCCTAATTTGCGAACGCCCACCACAACGTCCGTGAGGCGTTGTCGCGTTGCGAAGTATCGTTCGCCAAACATCAGGGGTGAAAACTTTAGTTTGGTAGGAGCAATTTGCTCTAGCCCTTCTGCGCGAGCAGTTGGGAAACGGTAATGAACTTATATCCCCGTGAGAGGAGTCCATCAAAGGTCGCCGGCATCGCCGTGACCGTCGGTGCATGAAGATCGTGCGCCAAGATAATCGCGCCATTATTAGCACCAGAAAGGATCCGTGAAGTGACCACTGATGGTCCTGGGCGTCTCCAATCTTGAGGATCGACCGACCACATAATCGTGGGGTAGTTAAATTCGGAAAAAAGCATCTGTCGCTGTCGCTGAAGTAGCGCTCCATAAGGGGGGCGCATCGTGCGAGGCTTCACTCCGGTCGCTCGCACAATCGCGTCTTGAGTGCGGCGCATCTCTTTACGAACTTCGGATTCGCTCAGTGAGGTAAGCTTCCGGTGAGTGTATGTGTGATTCCCAATCTCGTGACCTTCAGCCACAATGCGGCGGGCGATATGCGGATAGCGATCCACATTTCCGCCGATGACATAAAAAGTAGCCCGGATATTCCGCTTCCGAAGCATATCCAAAAGACGCGGCGTGTTCGTTGGGTGCGGGCCGTCGTCGAAGGTCATTGCCACATTGGCGTAAGCCGAAGATCCACGTGAGTAGGAAATCGCACTCCCCGAGAAAGCGGTCGGCAGATTCATGTTCGGATTCCGCAATCCCTGATTCGCATAAGCAGGCGGACGATACTGGGTATTCGCCAGCATCTTGACGCTTTGGGGCGGAGATTGCCCACGCCCAGAAGCAGGCGAACTCACGAGAGACGCTAACGCGTCTTTGCTTGAACACGCAGAAAGTCCCAAGGCTGCACCTGGGGTCATTTGGAGAAGATCGCGGCGTTTCATGAGCAGAGTAATTCCTACCCTTTTTACACCCTCATGTCACGGCTTGATTCAGCGCCCATTCAAGATTGCCCCGAGACGCTCTCGTGCCGCTTCCGACCAGCTCTCGCGCGGGGTGAAAATCGCTGAATCCAACGAAGTATGCTCAGGCCAATTAGGGACTGTCGGAATCAAAGGAATCGCTCGTTTGAGCACCCTTTCACTCATCTCAGCATTGGCCGCGAGATGCTCGACCACCGAGGAAGCCGTGACCGACTCATCCTCCTCACGCCAGGAATCGTAATCAGTCACCATTCCGAGGGTTGCCAAGGCGATTTCAGCCTCCCGGGCCAGCTTTGCCTCCGGCAAATTTGTCATTCCGATTATATCGAAGCCAAAATGGCGATAGTAATGAGATTCTGCCCGAGTCGAAAAAGCAGGCCCGTCCATACAGACGTAGGTTCCCCCATCGTGAATCTCCGCTCCTTCGGCCTGCCCTGCCTTCAGCAAGATCGCCCGCAATCCAGCGCTAATGGGATCACCAAAATCAACGTGCGCCACGAGGCCCTGCCCAAAAAAAGTGTGATTCGCGCGCTGGCTCGTCCGATCAAAATACTGATCGGGCAGCACGATTGAACGCGGCGGGTATTCTTCCTTCAAACTCCCTACCGCAGTCGCACAGATTACCCAACGCACTCCCACCGACCGCAACGCCCAAAAATTCGCCCGGTGATTCACCTCAGTGGGCAAAATGGTGTGACCCTGTCCGTGCCGCGAAAGAAACCAGACTTGTCGCCCCTCAAACTCTCCCCCGATCAATTCGTCCGAAGGATCTCCAAAAGGAGTTGATATCTTCCGACGCTCCATTTTTTCGAGCCCGTCGAATCCCGAGACGCCACTCCCTCCGATAATGCCAATTGCCGGTGTCATTTTTCTTCTTCTGTTTCTGGTTTCTTCTTCGCAAAAAACTCGACCGCCATAATGAGACCAATGCCCACAAGAACAGCGACCACTTCAAACCACACTCCACTTTGCGAAAAGTCCGGGAGCCTCCAGTTCTCGTAGCCAATCGTCTTCGTTTTCGTTTCCCCGTCTTTCAAGAACTCCTGGGTGAGCTCCGTTTTCCACGGCCAAATAATCATCAGCGAGCCTGCCACGAATCCCGTAATCGCCCCAACTGCCTTGTCGTGATGCGTGCGAAATAACCAACTCAAAAAGCGCGAAAGTCCCAGCAAACCCACCACCGCACCAATCCCTACGGGAATCAGAATCGGCAAGGACGCAGCGAGATTTCCTGAAAAGAAAGCGCTCAAGGCATCCAGCATAATGAGTTTGTAATTCCCTAGAAGCAGCAACACGAAGGAGCCACTCACTCCAGGAATAATCATGCTGCATAACGCCACCACCCCGCATGTCCCTAAGTAGATTGGATTCGTGTTCTCATTCGCTGGAGTCATGAAAGCCATCGACACCGCGATCGCCAAGCCCACCAAAAATACCGCAACCACTCCCGGAGACCAGTGCCGAATCATCTTTCCCACGGAGGGAATCGACGCCGCAATCAGCCCAAAGAAGAGCGAGAGAACCAAGGTCGGATGATGTTCCAGACCATACTTCAAGGTGCGAGCCAAAGTCGCAAACGCCGTGATCACCCCGAGGCCCAGTGAGAGCAAAAAACGACCATCGATCTTCGCCCACAGCTCTGATATCTTAAATAAGTAAACCAGTTTAACAGCTTCCAGATCAAAGGATTTCAAAGCCTCAATCAATCGTTCATAGATCCCCGTAATGAAGGCGATGGTTCCTCCGGAAACACCGGGAACGACGTTGGCCGCTCCCATCGCAAAACCTTTAAAAAAGGTGGTCAAATCTTCCTTGTTGAGCACGGCAGGATGCTCAGCGCAATTCGAGGTCCTGACAATCCTTAAAGCTTCCGTAACACACTCGTGCCGAGTGCTCCCAGTTCATCGAAATCGAAAGGATGTCAAAATTAGCGCTCCCCACCACGGCCAAGCGATCATCGACGACCATCGACTTCGCATGCAGAACCGATCCCGTGTATTCTCTAACCTTCACCCCGGCATCCATCAGCGAAGGATAGAGCCCTTCGCGCACCCAATCCGCCAGCGGAACATCTGAGTTCCGGGGCACTAACAGATCGATATCGAGGCCACGGGCCTCCGCTTTCCGCAAGCGATTGAGCATGCGGCGGGGCGGAACAAAGTAAGGCACCGTGAGAACAACATCCTTCTGCGCCATTTCAAACGTGGTGGAATAAAGCCGCCGAATCGCCCCCCGCTTTCCAAAGCCGCTCCCACCCACTACGAGGAGATCACTCTCCCACGGACCAGCCTCATCCTTCCGATACGCCCCCGTCTCTGTGGGAGAAGTTCCGCCCACTTTTTGCCAAGTCTCTTAGAAAAACTGATCACAAGCTGCTGCGCCCGGACCCTCAATGGAAAGATGAGTGTCCCACCAGGCCCCTTCCCCCTTGATCGAGCGCGACCAAACCGAACCCAGATTCATTCCTCCGGTAAAAGCGAAACGGTCATCGACGATGAGATTTTTGCGGTGATTGCGCCCCAAAATCCTACTTCGTTTTCGCCAAGGAGCGACCGGCCGAAAGACGCGCACCTCCACCCCACCTCATCAGAGAGAAACATATACATCTCCTGGTAGACGTAGATCTCCGCCGCTCCGATCGCTTCACGCATCTCACGAAAAGCATCATCCCTTTCAAAGAAGAGCTCTACCCGATTACCGCAAGATTGCACCGCCGAGCCGTCTCGTGAGAGGAGACCCAACCATTTGCTCAACAATCCTTGCTTCTCCATGATCTCATCCGCTGGAAAAACCTTGTGGCAAAGGAGAATAAAAACAACCCTTCGAACGTTCTATCTTCAAATTCCATGACCAAGTTTCTTTGCTTACTGACAATTGCGACAGCCACGATCGGCCTCGAAGCCCGACTCTGGCGCAGCGCCAAGGGTGACCAACAGTTTGAAGCGGACCACATCTCGAACGACGGAAATCTGGTCACCCTTAAAAAAGGAAGCCGAATCGTCAGCTTCCCCATCGCTAAGCTTCACGAAGTAGATCAGGCATGGCTCGTTGAAAACCATCCCCTCGCCAGGCCTTCCGCAATCGATGCTCCAGCTCCGCCAAAAGGGGCCGCTTTTGACACCCTCGAATTCGGAGACACGCGAAAAGACGTCATTGCCAAACTTAAAGTGAGTAAAATGGTCGAAGGCGATGCGGCCGATGTCATGATGGCGCGCATCGGACTCAACGGGGCTTACCGCACCAAGAAAACCATCGGCGGGCTCCACTGCTACCTCTACTTCGGCTGGACCAAGAACGACACCCTCCGGGAAGTGACCCTGCGGAGTAAAGTGGTTGAACGAGGGTCCTACGGAGGCATGTTGAAGAACAATTGGGAAGAAATGACTTCCGTTCTCACCATGCTTCATGGTCGCCCGGTGCAAGGTGCGCCTTATCCAAACTCCGATGAACTGCAGGACGGGCTCATTCTCTGCTCTCACCTCTGGCGCACCGAAGAAGGCCACTCGGTCCTCCTGGGCACCGGCCAGGAAGGAAAAAAATACACCGTCATCGTAAGAATCACAAGTGAGCGCATCGAGCCCGTGGTGGTGAAATAGATTGAGGAAGATTCTACAAGACTTTCCCCTCTCATTACCTTAGTCGACCCTCTTCTCCTCAGTCACTCGTCCCACCGACAGCAGCTCAAAGTGCGTAGAAGGAAACCGTTCAAATCTCATTCCCTCGCTAATCCTCGCAGGCCCAGCCTAGAAAACCATAACCCCGTGCCAGCAAGCTGGCACGGGGTTATGGCGGACAGAGTGGGATTCGAACCCACGGTGACATCGCTGCCACACACGCTTTCCAAGCGAGCGCATTAGACCACTCTGCCATCTGTCCGCATTAGAATTTTCGGTCGGGCGCGCAACCTAGCCATCAACTCGTAATGAGGCAATCGAAATATTCCCACCAAGCCGCTTCCAAGCTTTCTTTTCCACTGAAACGGTCTATCTCCCTTCTCTAGAGAGATTTCACCCAAGCTGTATGGACCCAAAGGATCGCTATGAAATCAAACGCAAGCTTGGCCAAGGAGGCCTAGGCGCGGTTTTTGAGGGCTACGACCACCAGCTTCGGCGAAAGGTCGCCATTAAGCGCCTCCTTACGGAGGAAGGGAGCACCCAAGATCAGGTCGATGATTTGATGCGAGAGTGCCATTCCCTCTCCGCGCTCAATTCTCCTCACGTCGTGAGCCTTTTCGACATCGGGCAAGACGGGGACGGCCCCTTCGTCGTGATGGAACTTCTCGATGGAGAAACCTTGGAAACTTTGATTTCCCGAGCACCCCTCATCGAAACCGATTTTTTCAGTGTCGCCGAACAGTGCCTCGAAGGCCTTCTCGCCGCGCACGATGGCCACTTACTTCATCGGGATATCAAGCCCTGCAACATCATGATCACCTGGCTGCCCAGCGGCCGGATGCAGCTCAAGCTTCTCGACTTCGGACTGGCCAAGTTCACCCTTGAGCCATCGATCCAAACGATTGCCCACGGCAACTCCCTCTTTGGTTCCATCTATTTCATGGCACCCGAGCAATTTGAGCAGCGCCCGCTCGATGCGCGCACCGATCTCTATTCTCTCGGAGGCGTTTTTTATTATGCCCTCACCGGGGAGTATCCTTTTAATGGCGAATCGGTCGCTCAGGTGATGGCGTCTCATCTTCAAGGCTACTGCAAGGACCTGCGCGAATATCGGCCCGACCTTCCAGAAACTCTCTGCAACTGGATCATGAGTTTAATGGCTCGCCAGCCTGACAACCGACCCAATTCCTGTGAAGTAGCGCTGAGTCAGCTCGTGGGCATCCGACAAGGAACCTTCAATCCCCCCGCTCCTCAAGGAGTCCAAATGATCACCCATCCGGTGCGCCTCAAGGCCGCTCCGGCGGTGCAAGGCCCGCAAACACCGGCCACCATTACCACCGTTCAGGTTCTCCCTCCCCGGACCACAGGGGTCCCTCTCCTCACTCACCCGGTTCTCATCACCGACAATTCCACCCATCTTTCAGGATGGCTTTGGCCGTTGCTTGGAGTGGCAGTCCTCATCATCGCTTTCATCTACTGGCCCAAGGGGGCAGATCCCCAAGAAGTTGTAAAAATGGTCCCGGCGATCTATTCAACTCCCTCCGCGAGTCTGCCAAAGGATTCTCCGAAGACCCCATCGACCAATAAAGAGAAGACGCTTGTCGAAAAACTACACCTCCCGAAGTCCCCGGATGAACTGCTCGAGGAGCGAGACTACAACTTGGACAAGATGCTCTCGATCAAAGAATTTTCTCACACCTCGTTTCCTGCAATTCGGAAACGTCTTGAGGAAAGCTTTGCCACCTTCGATCTCGATCAAAATGGACGCATTACCCTGAGTGAACTGGAAAAGGCCTATCGCGAATAACTTTTATTTTCCACTCGCCCGAAGAACATCGAGAACGGCTTGAAAGCGCTCGTTATTTTGCGAGTCTGCCTCACAGAGATTTTCGTGACACTCTAGGATGTGGCCTTCTTTTCCAGGTGAGCTTCCACCAATCGGTTTCAGGTCAGCGCGAACTTCGTCCAGCTTTCCGATCCACGGACCTTCTTCCGGTTCGATCTGCAGAAGCTGCGAGAGACCGAGTTCTTCCAAAGAATCTTGATTTTTCTTACCCGGAGAAACGACACTCAAGGTGCCCCCCTCAGGGCCACGGAGCTTGGCCGCGATTCCGGCAAGCATCCCCATGAAAGTGGAATCCATTCCGGTGCACGCTTCCAGATCGACCACGATCTCGCGAACGCCCTCTGAGATTTTGCGCTCCACCGCTTCCTTGATACAAGGGCTGTCCATAAAGGTTCCCTTTCCTTCTAAGCGGACCCAGAAGATGGATTGATATTGGCGGGTTAAGACCTGACCGTTCGGTTTCAAAATGTGAAAAATGACCCTCTGAAGACTGAAGTCAGATTACCCCGAAAAACAGACAAGGTCAAAATATCATGACGATATTTTGAACGAGAACAAAAACGATTAGATGAAGCGCGGCAATTCCCAGCAAGGCCGCGGGAACCCGCGAAGGACTAATGAGACGACAGACGATCACAAAGAAGAGTAATCCCGGGATGCTGGCGGCAATAAACCACCCGGACATCTCGTGAGCCAGGATGAGAAGGTAGGGCAACACGGTCATCGCAAGGATCAGCATTTTGACCTTGGGTCGACCAAAGCGCACCACGATCGTCCTCTTTTGCACCGCGCGATCTTCTTCAAGATCACGGTAGTTATTGATGGCGATTAGAGCAGCGGAAAGAAAACCGATCTGAAGTCCCAGGATCCAACTCTCCGCAAGCCACTGACCCGTTTGGATAAAAACCGTCCCCCCGACCGCAACCAAGCCAAAGAAGAGAATGACAAAGACCTCGCCCAAGCCGCGATAAGCAAGCGGAAGCGGCCCGCCGGTATAACCGTAACTCAGGTAGAGCGAAGGCACCCCAATCGCGATGATCCACCATCCGCGCTCGAGGAATAAAAGGCAGCCCACGATGGAAGCCAAGAGGAGCATCAAGGCAGCCCCAAGATAAACGGCGCGCCTCGACAAGAGCCCGGAAGCCGTGGCCCGCTGAGGCCCGAGTCGCGCTTCGGTATCCGCTCCCTTTTCAGCATCGATGACATCGTTGAAAAAATTCGTCGCGATCTGGATAAAGACCGCGCCAAAAACCGTAAGGATCGCGAGGCGAAGGTCAAACTCCCCCGTCAGGTGCCATGCCAGCAAAGAACCAGACCACACCGGCACAATCGCCGCCGGAAGCGTCTTGGGTCGGGATGCGAGGAGCCAGGATTTCATCATTCACTCTTCTCGCCGATCGCGGCATTGATTTCAGATTCCGAATGACCCAGGAATTTAAGCGGTTCGTTGAACCACTCCCGGCCACGATCCCACATCCGAAAATCCCCATCTATGGTATAGGAATCTCGGACAACGTAAAGTTGTTGCTCCTTATGGACCATTTTGAGAATCGCAAGACCCGTTTCACCCCTCCTGCTGCCTACGGGTAAAATTCCCTTAATAAGGGCCTGAGTCACTGGAGTCGCATCATTCCCCTGAGACCAAGCCATCAATGATTTGAAATTCCGAGGATTATTCAACATACACTTAAACAACTTTCGATCTAGATCAATCTCTTCGTCAGGTGGACCAGAAACCACCTTGCTGCTGAACTCAAATACCTCCTCCGGAGTAGCGCTCTTCGCAAAAGCGTCAAAAAAGAAACCAAATTCGAAGGTGAGGCTTCCGCCATTTGTCAGAAACTCAAAGACTGCTTCCGGCTCCTGCTCGGACCAAACTTTCCAGATGTATGTTGGCGGCTCATAGAATCGTCCTTTTTGCCCCTTGAAGCGCAACGCGCTCTCGTGCTTTTTCCATTCCCCTGCGAAGGAAGTAAAATCGAAATCCATCGGGAATTCTCCACTCCAAGAATGGTCACTCGACGAATTGTTCTCTTTCCAATTGTCTTTGTAATATTCAAAAGCCGTTTCCCAGCCATGCCCGACAGCTTTTTCCTGAAGCCCGCTCGGAAAATCGATCATCCCTTCATGGTCAACAAGGTGCCTTTCCGAAAGCTGGATAGCCTTAAGAACATCGCCCTCAATCTGCGTCCCGATCAGCTTTCTTAAAATTTCATGCGGTTGCTCAATGGACCGAGCCTTGGAAAAAAGAGATTCAAAATTCTCCCTGATCCACGCCGCGGCCTCTTTGTCCTCGAAAATCTCTCCAAAAAGATAATCACGGTTCCCCTTGTGATCACTTGCCAAAACCCATTGCAAGGTCCCCTCCAGGTCCTCGTTCACAAGCTCATCGAGCAAATCGTTGATGACTCTTGCCTCCTTGTAATCGAGGCCATAAGGACCGGATTGTTTCAGAAGAAACTCGAGGTGAGCGCGACGGTTTTCTGGAGAGATTTCTGCGAGAATTCCTTTTCGCTCATCCCAATCTGAAAACAGAATCCTCTCGGCGAATTTCAAAAACGAAATACTAGGGGAGGGAGCCGATGAACCGGGCGACGGGCGAGTTCCGCTAGAGCTATGACTGGAAATCGCCGGGGCCACTTCTTTTTCTCCAGCGACCTGACTTGAACCAGCGAAATAGCCCCGTCCCGCACCCACAAACAGGGTGACAAAAGGGACAACAACGGACGTTTTCATCAGACTTAGGGCACCCGAGGAAACTTGGAGAAGTCTGGAGCGCGCTTTTCAATGAAGGCCTCTTTTCCCTCCTTCGCCTCTTCGCTCATGTAATACAGGAGAGTGGCATTTCCGGCGAGATCGAGCAGGCCCATTTGGCCATCGCAGTCGGCATTGAGGGCAGACTTAAGGCAACGCAGGGCGAGCGGAGAATGAGCGAGCATTTCGCGGCACCATTGCACCGTCTCGCTCTCGAGCTGGTCGAGCGGAACCACGGTGTTAACCAAGCCCATATCGAGCGCTTGCTGGGCGTCGTATTGACGGCAGAGATACCAAATTTCGCGCGCCTTCTTCTGACCCACAATGCGGGCGAGGTAGCTGGAACCCAGGCCACCATCAAAGCTTCCCACCTTGGGGCCGGTTTGACCAAAGCGGGCATTCTCGGCGGCGATCGTCAGGTCGCACACGATGTGAAGGACGTGCCCACCACCGATGGCGTAGCCAGCCACCATGGCCACAACTGGTTTTGGAAGGCCTCGAATTTTCTTCTGCAGATCAAGCACATTGAGCCGGGGAACTCCGTCGGCCCCAAGGTAGCCGGCATGACCGCGCACTTTTTGGTCGCCGCCTGAGCAAAAGGCCTTCTCCCCTTCTCCAGTAAGAATGATCACTCCCACGTCTTGGTCCCGGTGGGCCATCTCGAAGGCCTGCAGGAGTTCATCGACGGTGACCGGGCGGAAGGCATTGCGCACTTCCGGGCGATTGATGGTGATCTTGGCGATCGCGCCATCTTCCGTCTTCTCGTATTTGATGTCTTCGAATTCAGCGGCTGCGTTCCACATGCTGCGATCATCGGGTCGCTTTGCCTTCTTCGCAATGCCCTAATCCAAGTTCTCGCCACAGCGGCGGCAAAATTTCGCATCAGGAAGATGGCCGTGCACTCCGCAGCTTGGACAGGCGTCCGTGGTGGCATCACCCAACTGGCCCTGCATGATTCCAGCCGTCACGATCCCAGTGGGCACCGCGATAATGGCATAACCAGCGAGAACAAGGGCCGAGGTGATCATTTTACCGAGAACCGTGACCGCTACCATGTCTCCAAAACCCACCGTCGTGATAGAAACGATGGCATAATAAATACTCATCGGAATA
>ENA-OSJC01001764-OSJC01001764.1-marine-metagenome-genome-assembly--contig:-NODE-1764-length-17150-cov-19.453640_pt1 | contig 17150 bp, 22 predicted proteins | sample MGYA00237885_ERZ534234 | MGnify/ENA primary metagenome ERZ534234 (study PRJEB26413, sample SAMN06343907) | marine metagenome | isolation source: coastal waters | place: Atlantic Ocean: West Antarctic... | reverse complement strand
ACTTTTTTTTATTGGTTAACTTTTAATATTTTTATTAAGCTATTTAAGAAATGAAGTACAAAATAGAGATACCGACAACGCTTGACGATATTACACTTGCTCAATTTAAGGAGTATAGCTTGATGATTTCAAGAGAAACGGAAGAAGATTTAACCTTTAAAAAACAAGTGATTAATCTATTTTGTACGGGTGATACCGAAAAGATTGAGTTTTTTAAGAAGAAGCAAATTGATTCAATATTTGCAGACTTTAACGCTATGCTTGAATCGGAGCGAAATATATTTGAAAAGATAGTAACTATTGACGGCAAAGAATACGGATTTATTCCTAATTTAAAAGATTTAAGCATTGGTGAATTTTCAGATATTGAAACGCTAATGAGAGATGGCGTATTTGAGAATATTGAGAAGGTGTTAGCGGTGCTTTACCGACCCGTAATTAACAAGGTGAAACACTTGTATAATATAGCTGATTACGATGGCTTAAACGACAGAGATAAACTTTTTCTTAAAAAATTTCCTGTTAAAAACTTTCATGGAACGATGGTTTTTTTTTTGATTATCGCCAAAGAATTATTGACGCATACACACCTATTTTTGAAGGAGAACCAGACGGAAAACAAAAGTTCCAAACATCCACAAGCATAAACTGGGGATGGTACGAGGCACTATTTACCCTTTCGGGAGGTGACATAACCAAATTTGATGAGGTATCTAAAATAAATGTTGATACTGCGTTAACCTTCATTTTATATTTAAAAGATAAGAGCAAGCAAAAGTAGGCTTGTAAGGTGTTATATTAGTATGGCAACATTCTTTAATTATGTAACCGACATTAGAACTATTTGCAGCAGTCACCCACAGGTAGCGGCAAATTATTACGGTGACAACATCCAAATTGATTCTGAATCAAAGAACCTTTACCCTGCTATTGTGGTTGAGCCAGCACCTGCAAATATTGTTAACGGTGCAATAGACTACGTTATAAACATAGTTTGCGTTGATTTAATGAAGATTGATCGAAGCCATGATCTTGAGATTGATTCAAAAATAATTCAAATATTGACCGATATTATTGGCGATATTAAAATGAATGCGGTTTTTAAAGAGTTTAATATTGATGCAGATATTACATTAAATCCTATTGACCCGTCGCCAGAGTTTAACGATTCACTTTTAGGGTGGTCGGTACAAATTACAGCAACGGCAAAACTTCAAAAGACAGGGTGTTCAAATAGCATAATTAATAATTAATGAGCTTCCTACAATCAAAAAAAGTAGTTGATGAGTTCAATAAATTTAACGAGGCTATTGTAGCGCAAGCTCGTTTAAATTTAGCAAAAGGGATTAACGCATCGGGCGCACTTTCAAAGTCGCTATCTTCATCATATGAGCCTAAAAAGAATAGTTTTAGGTTGACTTTTTCGATGGAAGATTACGGGCAATTTATTGACGAAGGTGTAAAGGGTTCAAAGAGTTCTGCAAAAGCGCCAAACAGCCCATTTAAATACACTAATAAAATGCCACCATCTGGAGCATTGGATAGATGGGCTGCAAGGAAAGTATCAAGCGCAAGAAATGCAAAAGGGCAATTTGTTAGCCGAAAATCTTTAGTTTATGCGATCAGAAGAAGTATATTTTTATACGGAATAAATGCAACCCATTTTTTTACTGATGCTTTTGAGGCAAAAATGAAAGACTTTGATAAAACAATGTTTAAAATAATAGGATTTGAGGTTGATGAACTATTAACCTTTGCAAAAAAAAATAATTAAATGGCAACAACAATAAACGAGGCTTCAGGAGTAGCAAATTTTGATAAGATAACAGCTTTGCAAGAGCCTTTAGTCGGTGTGTTACTTGCCAGCCCAATACCATTATACAAGTTTAGATATATCCTACAAATTTATGTAAACAATGCGGCACAAGCTAAAATAAAACAGCAAAAGAATGTAGCATCAAGAGCAATAATTGACGCAGGCAGAATAATCCGATCTTTTGAATTGCCTAAATATGAGCAAAGTGCAGGTAACCCTATACACAACGCAAATGTAGCGGTTCAAGGTACAGGAATAGTTAAATATATTGAATTAAAAGCAGGGCAAGAATCAGCAACATCAGCGACATCAAACCCTACTCAATCACTTGCAGATGATACACAAACATTTTATTGCTTAATGGGAAAGTGGCAGTTTAAAGATGGGGTTAAACCTGACTTAACGCCATACATTTACCAAGATAATACAGACAAAATAAAGTATTTAACATCTGCACCTTTAACGGTCAAAGCAAGGTTAGAGGATTACGGAATGATTGCTTTTTTAAATGCAGATTTAGAATCGCCTGCATCGCCAATTGAAACGTTAGCCTATGAAATTACTTTTTTTGATTCGTCAGGCGTTCAAATTGGGTCTATAATTAGTAAAGCCTTTGAAGCTGATTTATTTGGTGGGGCTGCTGTAACTACATTAGCCTATAATAAAGAACAAGAAGTTGGTTATTATCTACCTTTTGCACCTGCTAATATTGAAGCCATTACAGGCGTTACCATACCATCAAATGCGGCATCTTATACATTACTATTGTATGATGATGCAGGTCAGGCGGTTTGGGAAACAAAAACGGTTGAATTATATGAAGATTGCAAATACACAACAACCCGTTTAGCGTGGAGTAATGAGTTCAATGCTTGGGATTATTTCAACTTTGAGTTAGCGCATACGGAAACGATAAACATAAGTAGAAAAAAACTAACCAAACCTTTTGGGAGTTGGGGTGCTGCAGCTTTTGAATATCAAAACCACGAAAGAGGTGAATCAATTTATGATATATCAGGAGAGCAGCAATTTACGGTTACTTCTAACTGGTTAAATGATGCAGATTTTATTTGGCTTAAAAGTATGCTGATGAGTAAAGAGGTTCAAGTTCAAGATGGTAACAAATGGTTTAGCATTGTTATTACTGATTCATCTTTTGAATTAAAACAAGATATCAAAGGTCAGTTAAATAATTTGACATTAACGTATAAAATGGCTAACAAATTAAGATGATTCAATTAATCGCCCTTAAAAATAACGCTCAACATTTTTTAGACATTGACAACAATGCTCAAATTTCTATAAATTACCAAGCATCTGACATCCGAGAGTTTAGCGAAAGGACAAGTAATTTTACACAGACTTTTGAGCTACCTTTTACACCTACAAATGACCAATTTTTTGATTTTATTTATAATGTAAATCAAGCTAATGATGATTCAAGCGGAGTAATAGACCCTGCTGTTTTTAATTTGTACGGCAAAACAGAATGCACTTTAGTAGTTGATTCAATCCCTCAGATTCAAGGGTATTTGTATGTAGATTCAATCAATAAAACAAGTCGTAACTATTCGGTTACAATAATAGGCGAGCTTTCAAATTTTGTTGAAGCAATAAAAGATAAAAAACTTAATCAATTAGATGAAACTTGGTTAAATACATTTTCACATCAATTAAGTTTAACTAACATCATAAATAGTTGGGATGATTTAATAACCTATTTAAGCTCAGGAGCTGACCGAAGCGTTATAAAATACCCAATGATTCAGTACGGTATTAATAACCGTTTATGGTCAACGGGAGGCGGTGGAGCTAACGACATACAAGTTGATGCGGGAGCAATAAAAATAAACGAGTTAAAACCTGCGTTTAATGTTAAAACAATGTTTGATAGAATATTTGCAGAAAGCGGATTTGAATATACAAGCAATTTTATTACGAATGATGACTTTAACTTTTCTGACCTTTATTTTAATTTAGCAGGGGATAAGCCTAATATGATTGTTAACCAGTTGCCGTTAGGTTTTAAGGCTTATAAATCACACCGACAAACATTAACCACATCTTTTTCAGATGCCATACTTGATGATGACGTAACAAATGGTTATGATTTACACAATGACTATAACAATACTTTATATCAATGGACTTGTGCGTTAGGAGGTAAATATACTTTTACTTTTTCAGGTAGCGCAACATACACACAAGCTGCAACATCGCCAGTTTCATTACTTACATCTAAGGTAATTATTAATACAGGTTCAGGTTTTGCAGATTACACTACTTTACAACAAGTAATTTTAAAAACAGGAATTACAGAAACATTTAACCATTCGTTTACAATTACTTTATCATCAGGAGATGCTTTAAGAATACAACTAAACGCAAGCGAAAGTAGTACAGAATTAGATGCTGGTTCAGCTTGGCAAATGACAAGGCAGGCTTACGCATTTGAAGGTTACAATTTATACATACAAGATAATTTACCCGACATTAATCAGCTTGATTTTATTACAGCTGTTGTGAAGCACTTTAACATGATGATTGAGCCACAAGCGGACAATCCAAAATTATTGAGATTAGAGCCTTACCCCGATTACATTGATGACGGTTTAGAGGTTGATTGGACTGATAAACTTGACATAAGTAAAGAGCATTCAATAAAGCCAACAACTAATTTCAGAAGCAAAGAATTGATTTGGAAGTGGGCAGATGATAAGAATTATTTAGGAACTTACAGGAAAGACTACAACAAAAGACCGTACGGAAGTTATAAACTAATTGATGAAAGTGAGTTAGTAAGTGGTCAATGGAAGTATGAGAGTTTATTTGGTGATCCTATAAATTTAACCGCAAGACCGAATGACGGAACTTCACCAATGCAAATGTGTGTGATGGATTTATCAAGTAGAGATAAAACAGGGCTTGCTATTCCATTAGTTGGTAAAACTCGAATGTTTTATTTTAAGAAAAAAACAATGACCAGCTCATATAAAATATATGATGGTGATGGGTTAGCTTATACAAGCCTAAATGATTACGGTTACGCTGGGCATATGTCAGATGTTCCAAGTACAGCAGATGTATTTGATATTAATTTTAGTAATTCATATTCTAAAATATTTGATTCAAATCAATGGATAGGCGCACCAACTCAAAAAGATATATTTACCAGTTATTGGGATAGGTTTATAAATGAGATTTATGGCAGCGATGCGAGAGTATTTACAGGTCATTTTAATTTAACCCCTGTCGATATATTTAACCTTAGATTTAACCACAAAATATTTATAAAAAATTGCTGGTATCGTATAAACAAAATTAGCGGATACGCTCCAAACAATAACGCTACTTGTTCAGTTGAATTAGTGAAATTATTTGAAGCAAGTGTTGGCAGTGTTAATTGTGATTTAATACCAAGTTCATTTAATATAAACGGAACGGTTGATTTTATTGATGGCGTTGGAGATTCACAAACACCGACAAGACAATGCTGTGAAAATTTAGGTTACACTTTTCAAGATGGCTTTGGAGAGGGCGAAGAAGCAAAATGCTATTGGCGTTTGTTTGGTGATCCAAACGATCCAAACGAAGCACCAAACTCAGGAACATTAGAAGGTTAAAAATATGAAAGATTTAATACACATACTAAATTTAATTCAAGACTTAGACATTAAACCAATTTCTGATGAGATGAAAATAGCTTTAGGCAAAAACGAATTACCACGCACTTTCAAGGGTGCTATTAAGAAAATTAAAACGGAGGCGAAATGGCGAAAACAGTAACTTATAACGTAGTATCTGATACAACTCAAGCGGTTAAATCACAAGAGAATTTAACTGATGCGGTTGAAGATACTGGCGAAGCCATGAAAGACACCAAAAAAGAAACGGCTGATTATGGTGGTGTAATTGATAAGTTAACGGGCGGTATGGCTTCATCTTTTAAAGGTGCGATAAAAGGCGTTAAAGGGTTAAGTAAAGGTTTTAAAGGGCTTAGAGGGGCGGCAATGGCTACTGGCATTGGTCTTTTAGTTTTATTAGTTACAGGTGCTGTTGAATGGTTTACAAAGTTTGATTCTGCAATTAGATTGACGGAGCAAGCAATGGATGCAATTGGGGCTGGCGTTTCTCAATTAGCCAAATCTTTTGAGGCATTATTAGATGGAGATTTAGATGGTGCGGCAGAAGCATTTACCGATATAGGGAGCGCAATGAAAGACGCAGCAAAAAACGCAGGTGAATTATTCGATATAAATATAAAATTACAAGAGTTACAAGCAAAAAACATCCCTTTAAATGCTCAACTTAGACAAGATTTAGAACTACAAAAAAAGATATTAGAAGATACAACTCTAACCGAAAAAGAAAGGTTGGTAGCATTAGAAAACGTTACAGCTTTATCAGCTCAAATACAACAAAACGCAATTGATGAAAACGTTTTAAAACAAAAGGCATTAGAGGCGACTTTAGCTAATGCAGATAGTGCATCATTAGAACGTGAATTAAAAATTGAGTTAGCACAAGTACAAGCCGAATTAATTACTCAAGAGGGTGGATTACTTTTAATTAAAAAAGATGCTGAAAAGGTTGAGCGTGAAATTTTATCTATTACAAGACAAAAAAGAATTGATCAACTTGCGGAAGAATTAAGAATTAAAAAAGAATTAAACGCAATAGACAAAATTGAGTTAGAGGGATTTGATTCAGTAATAGATGCTACCAATAAAAATAACAATGAAATATTAATGAGCAACCGTAAGTTAGCGGGAGGTCTTAAAGAAATTAAAGATGAGGATTTAAAATACACACAATTTACAGAGGAAGAAAAACGATTAGCAGCAGTCGGAACGGTTGACGCTATTGGACAAATTTTAGGTAATTTAGGAACAATATTTGAAGGCAATGCAAAAGCACAAAAATCAATATCAATTGCACAAGCATTAATTGATACATACAAAGGAGCAAACGCAGCTTATGCGTCACTTTCCACTGTTCCAATTGTGGGTGTTCCTTTGGGTATAGCAGCGGCAGCGGCAGCAGTTGCGGCAGGTTTAGCAAATGTTAAAAGAATTAAAAATACTAAAATATCAAAAGCAACAGCTCCATCAGCATCAGGTGGTAGTGGTGGTGGTTCATTTAGTGGTAAACCTTCAGGCGGTGGAGCGGATAACTTTTTCCCAACTCAGATTGGAGCAATACCACAGAATACATCAAATGTAAACGTTCAAAACTTAAATAATACACCACCAAGAGCGTATATAGTTGCAAGTGACATTGCAGACTCAACGAGAGCGCAAGAAATATTAAAACAAAAATCAACATTGTAATGAAGACACCAATAATAGAGTTAACAATAGACGACGAAGACGTAGAAGAAAATGGAATCTTTGCAATTAGCATAGTAGATTTCCCAGCAATTGAAAAGAATTTTATTGCACTATCGAAAGACAAAAAACAGGTTAGCATGGCAGCGGTTGACGATGATCAACACCTCTTAATCGGTGCTGCATTGATACCAAATAAAATGATTCTTAGATTAGATGAGGATGATGCGCCTTATTATATTCATTTCAGTAAAGACACCATCAAAAGAGCGGCTTACAGGTTCTTAAAAAACAATATGACACATAACCATACTTTGCAACATGATGAGCAAATCAAAGGCTTATACGTTGTAGAGAGTTGGATTGTTTCCGATCCTGCAAATGACAAATCAGCATCTTTAGGATTAGATGTTCCAAAAGGTACTTGGATGGTTGCAATTAAAGTTGACAATGAGGACATTTGGAATAAACAAATAAAAACAGGCGAGGTTAAAGGCTTTAGTATTGAGGCTTATTTTGATGAGAAATTAAGAGCCATCAACAAAGATGTTTTAATTAGCAAGGCAGTTCAAGCAGCAAAAGAGATTATTTAGTACATTTGCTTTAAGTAAAAACAATATGGCAGGAGGAAGACCGACAATATACACAGATGAATTAGCGGCTTTAATATGTGAACACATTAGTAGTTCTACCAAAAGTCTTAGGACTATTTGCAAGGAAGTTGAAGGCGTTGAAGTTCAAACAATATTATCTTGGTTAAGAGATAAACCAGAGTTTTTGGCACAATACACGCGAAGCAAGCAAGAACAAGCTCAAGCATTAGCAGATGAGATAATAGCAATTAGCGATGATGCTAAAAATGATTATGTTGATGGCGAGTATGGAAGGGTTGGAAATTCAACAGCCGTACAACGTTCTAAATTAATGATTGATTCACGTAAATGGATTGCATCAAAATTATTGCCTAAAAAATACGGTGATAAAATTGAGGTTGACAATAAAGGCAAAATAGATAATAACTTAACGGTTACAATCATCCGAAACAAAAAGGAAAAAGAGGATTGAATTCTGAGGCTAATGTAGTATTTGAGCATTTAACAGACTCAGATAAAAGGTTTATTATAGAGCAAGGCGGAACTCGTTCAGGCAAAACATATAATATCTTAATGTGGTTAATTTCTTATTGCTTTAAAAATACAGGCAAGACTATAACCATTTGCCGAAAGACTTTACCGAGCTTAAAGGGTTCAGCATATCGAGATTTCATTGAGATACTAACCACGCTTGAATATTACGAAGCAACAGACCACAACAAAACAGAATCATTTTACAATCTTAACGGCAATCTAATTGAATTTATAGCAATTGACCAAGCGCAAAAGATTAGAGGGCGTAAACGTAACCTTTTGTTTATTAACGAGGCAAACGAAATAACCTACGAAGACTTTTTTCAGTTGAACATGAGAACAACTGACCGAGTTATTATTGACTACAACCCGTCAGAGGAGTTTTGGATTGAACAAATAAAGGTTAGAGATGATGCAGATTTTCACATAACAACCTATTTAGATAATCCGTTTCTACCGACCGTTTTAGTGCGTGAGATTGAACGAATAAAAGAGGTTGATGCTGACTATTGGCGAGTCTATGGTTTAGGCTTACAAGGCTACATTCGAGGTCAGATATTTATGAATTGGAAGGAATCAAATAAGTTTCCTGACTCTGTGAAGTGGACTTGTTACGGTTTAGATTTTGGTTTCACTAATGACCCTACCGCTTTGGTTAAGGTTGGCATATCTGATGGTGAGTTGCACGTTGAAGAATTAATCTATGAGCATGGTTTAACAAACGATGATATTTGCAAGAAGTTAACCGAATTAGGATTGGACAGGACAGACGTAATAGTTGCAGATTCAGCCGAGCCAAAAAGTATTGAGGAAATATATAGGCAAGGCTTTAACGTGAGAGGCGTTACAAAGGGAAAGGATTCAATATTAAACGGAATTGATATACTTAAACGACAGCCATTAATTGTATGCGGTGAATCGCTTAATTTGAAGAAGGAATTCAAGAACTATAAATGGCAAAGCGATAAGAACGGCAACCATATTAATAAACCGATTGACTTTTACAATCACGCTTTAGATGCTTTACGCTATGTTGGCTTATTTAAATTAAAGATTGTTAACGCTGGAAAATATACAGTTAGGTAAAATAATCAACAAAAAATTAGGTGGTGTTAAAAAAGGGTTTAAATTTGTATTCAACAAAACGAAACTAAAACTACAAATTATGACAACTAAAAAAAGAGTAACAACTAAAAGATTTTGTGCAGGGGAATACAAAGTATATGTATATGGTGTATTTGCGGGAAATATAACTAATGGTGCAAGTGAAACGGTAGGTGAATGGACAGCTTTTGATAAAGACAATGAGTGGATTTCAACAACTACGTCGAAATGGGAAGCTCTAACAAATTATTAATATGAAAGACTACCAAAAAGAGTTTGAGGCGTTTATTGATTCAGAAGATTTTGTAAATGATGATGGTTGGATAGGAACGACCAACGGAAAGAAAACAAGCTATTCATTTAAAGGCGGTGACATTGTTATTGAGGTTGAAGAAAACCCAACTGAAAACTTATTAAATGCTCTTAACTCTGCGATGACTATATTGCGATCTAAGCGACTATTAAAGTTGCGTAGTGAATTACTATCAGATTTTAGTATTGAGGCTTTAGAACGCAAGAAATCAATCGACAACGCTAAGTTAAAGATTGGAACATCAATAGGTTTACCGATAAGATAATTATATTTGTAGCATGAGCTACTTAAATAATTTATTACATCGGCATCAAATAGATAGGCTGCTAAGAATACAAATGAAGTTATGTGTTAATTTAGGCGTTGATTCAACAGTTGACGAAAAGAAAACAGCTAACAAAAAAATAGCTTTGCTTGATAGATTGATTCGTAAAGTAGACCGAAAATTCTTTTAAGATGAATATACATTTAACAACCTCCATGAGAGGTGGTGTGAACTATCACCGAATGGTTACGCCTCACGTAAACCTATTAAAAAAATACCCAGAGTTTCAAATAACAACCTCCGTTGATGATCGTTCTTGGATTAAATTAGATTTGAGCAAGATTAATATCTTGGTATTTACTCGAATGATTTCTTTGGAAGGTTTAGAATATAAAGGCGTTAACTATTCACTTGAAGAAATTGTCAAGAAATACAAAAAGTTAGGTATTAAATTTGTTGTTGATGTAGATGATTATTGGATTCTTGATAGAACACATCCTTCATATAAAATATATGGTAAGGAATATCAAAAGCAAGTCAGGTTATCTTTAAGGCTTGCGGATTTAGTTATCACAACAAACAAAAGGTTAGCGGATAAGATTAGACCGATAAATAAAAACATTGAAATCATACCAAATTGTATTTACAAAATACATAAACAATGGGATTATTCACCACTACCAAAGAAAACAAAGTTTGGTTATTTAGGTGCTACATCTCATAAGGATGATGTTAATTTAATGGGCGTTGATTGGTCAAATTATGATGCTACCGCATTCGTTAAAATGTATAAGCAAAACGGTTTTAAGATTAAGCCTGCAAAAGATGTTTACGAGTATGGAAACCTTTACAACAATATAAGCGTCTCATTAGCTCCAATAGTTAGCAGCCAATTCAATAGCTGCAAATCAAATTTAAAGGTCATAGAGGCAGCCGCAAAAGGTCGTATGATCATATGCAGCGATGAACACCCGTACAAACATTTTGAATCTGTTTTGTATGCTACCGACTGGCAAAGTCAAGTTGATTTATTAAAAGACTTCACACCAGATGCGATGCGTATTGTAGCCAAAAGGTTAAGCGATGAGGTTAACGATCAATATAATTTAGACACTTGGACAGATTACAGGGCTAAAATATACAAGAGTTTGTAATAAAAAAGCCCCAAATTAATGAGGCTGTTTTTAAATTATAGGGGGAATTTTACCCCCTTTTGTTTTTATTTTTTATTTACTATAAATTGAATTAGTAATGTTCTCAACTCATCTTTAGTTAGTGACTCTAAATAATCTTGAGTTCCTTCTGAATCAGTCATATTGTTTTGTACTGACTTGATAACTTGTTCTTTTGTGTATTCGTTGAAATTTTTCATTTTGTTTGTTTTTAGTTTGTTTGTTAATACAATAGTAAAACTAATATTTAACATGACAATGAAAAAAAACACTTATTTTTAATAAACCTTTGAAACTGTGGGCCACAAAAGGATTGAGAGGATTGCAATTTACCTAATTAAGCGAAACTAAAGCCAATCAAAAGCGAAACTAAAGCGAAACTAAAGCGAAACGAAAGGCATAAGATAAGATAAGATAAAAGAAGATAAGATAAAAGAAGATAAAAGAAGATAATTAAAAAGGTTTTTTTATTTTTTTCAATTTGGGAATTTTACTAAGTATTTGTGTTATACAATAAAACAATATGACAAATCCCGTAAAATCATTTGGCGAAAACCTAATCAAGTTAGGTGAAAAGCTCGTTGGTGAGGCTAACACCGAACTAACAATTGAAGAAAAAGAAAATACACACAATGTTAAACTTGCCGAAGGAGTAACCGAAGAAGGCGTTCGAGTTTATTCCGATGATGAAAGCTGGAGAGTTGGATCAGAGGTATTTGTTGAAGTAGATGGCGAGAGAGTGTTAGCTCCAATAGGCGAACACGTTTTAACCGATGGCAGCGTTATCGTTGTAGAGGTTGAAGGTATCATCTCAGAATACAGAGCAACAGAAGAAGTTAAAGAAGAAGTAACCGAAGATGTTGAGGTTGAAGAAAAAGTAGAGCAAGAAAAAGAAGCGGTTAATCCAAAATCTGTAATAGACAGAACAGAAAGAGAAATCAAATTTGAAAATGAGGTTGAAACTTTAAAAGCTGAAATTTTAGAACTTAAAAGCAACACCGAAGCGTTAACCGAATCAGTTACAAACACATTAGCTGAGTTAACTAAAAATATCACAGAATTAGCAGCACCTGCCGATTCAATCACATTAAATGCAGAAAAAGAAACAGTTAAAAAAGAGCCTGTTGATTTATCTGCAATGAACACACAAGAAAAAATAATACATTTTAATAAACAATTTAATACATTTAAATAATGGCAAATTTATTGACTGGCAATTTCGCTGGAACAAAAGCACAAGGGTATTTGTACCCTGCGGTAATGACCGCAAATACATTAACTAATGACATCGTTGAAACACACGAAAACGTTAAGTTTAAATTAAATCTTAGAAATTTAGCAACAACAGGGTTTATCGCTGATGCTAATTGTGATTTTACAGCAAACGGAGCAGTAGCTTTATCTGATGTTGTTTTACAACCAAAACAACTTGAGGTTAACATTCAACTTTGTAAAGATGATTTTAGAGATCAGTGGGAAGCGTTGGAAATGAAAGGTAAATTGTTAGGGCAAGAAATCCCTGCATCTTTTCAAGAATTTTTTATTAGCAAAATTCAAGCGTTAACGGCAAAGGATATTGAAACTACTATCTGGCAAGGTGCTGATGCAACTGAAGGACAATTTGACGGATTTGAAGCATTACTACTTGCTGATACAGATGTTGTTGATGTAACAGGAACTACTTTAAATGCAGGTAATATTATCGCAGAAATCGGTAAAGTATATGATGCAATAACAGACGCTGTGTTTAGCCAGCCTGACGATGCATTTATCGCAATATCAATCAAGGCTTCTAAATTATATCAAACAGCATTAGCAGGATTTGGAACTGGTGGACTTGGTGCAAATGGTTATTTAAATCAAGGATCAGTTGGAGCGAAACCAATGGATTACAATGGTGTCAGATTAGTTGTTTGTAACGGTCTTAGTGCTAACAAAATGGTAGCTACCGTTAAAGGTAACTTACACTTTGGAACAAACATTTTAACTGACATGAACGAAGTAATCATCTTGGACATGACAATGTTAGATGCATCTCAAAACGTAAGATATGCTTCAGGCTTTACAGCAGGCGTTCAAATTACTAACCCTACCGATATAGTTTATTATAACTAATGGCTTGTTTAGTAGCAAACGGTAGAGATTGGCAGTGCAAGGAACAAACGGGAGGAATCTCTAAGATATACTTTGCAAACTACGATACTTTGAGCGGACAAGTTCCAGTATCGGGAATTATTCCAGCATTAACAGGAACGGTTAAATTATATAAATACGAGTTACCAGAATATACCGCAAGTTTAACGGAAACAATAAACTCGAGCGTTGAGAATGGCACTTATTTTGTTGAGCAGGTTATTGAAATGACTTTGCACAAGTTGCAAGCAAGTGAAAGAGCAGAGATAAAATTATTGGCGGCAGGAAGACCACAAATAATAGTTGAGGATAATAACGGAAATTTATTATTATTAGGCTACGAAAAAGGTTGTAACATGTCGGCTGGTTCAGCACAAAGCGGAACGGCTGCGGGTGATTTATCAGGTTATCAATTAACTTTTACAGCAAACGAAGACAACACCGCTCCATTTGTGGCGGGTCTTGGTGATGCAGATATTAACCCTGCATAAGAATTAATCTTAATATTTATTTAAAAAGCCTCTCATTTATTTGGGGGGCTTTTTTTTTAGGGAAATGTTACCCTCAAATGTGTTATACTTATAATGATTGGAATCTTTCAAAATACTGAATATTTATATGTTGATTTATTTCAACATGATCAAAGTATTACATCAGTTGAAAACTATGATTTAAACTTTGTTAATTCAACAGATGGAACTATCTATTCAATTGATAATTTAACGCCATTAGAAGCGTTTGAAAGGTACTTTAAATTTAATATAAGTACATTAAGCGCAACCATTCCTGACGGCTTATATAATTTTAATATAACTTTGGCATCATCAACGCTAATTATCTTTTCAGAAGTAGCATATTTTGACAGAACAACGGCAATTGATTTTAGTGAGAACAATATAACGACAACATACGCTATTAATGAAATCTAAAAACACAGATAAAACTTATGCATTATCCGCAGTTGGATATGCCGAAAGCGATACTCCAGAAGTTAAGTTTAATAGGACAGATGACTGGGTTGAATGGGGTGAAAACAATGATTACTATGTTTACATTGATACCTTATACATAGGCAGCGCAATTAATCACTCATTAATTACCTCCATTACTCAACGAATTTACGGTAAAGGCTTAACATCTTTGAACTTTGCACCTATTGACATGCTAAGATTCAACAAGATTTTAGCACCTGACGAAGTGTTTAAGTTTGTTGGAGATTATAAAAGGCAAGGCAACGCATCTTTGCAGGTAATAACTAATGGAGCAGGCAAAATTTTAGAGGTTAAACACCTACCAATTGAAACGGTTAGACCAAACAAAGCTAATGAGGTTGGAATAGTAGACAAATATTGGTTTTCAAATAATTGGACTGATTTAAGATCGGAAGAAAACAAGCCGCAAGCCTACCCATCTTATGTAGTAGGTCAAAAAAAGAAAGGTACTTTTATATACAACCTAAAAAATTACGTGCCTAACAATCCTTATTTCGGTGTACCCGATTATTTAGGTTCTACCAAGTGGATTGAAATGGATATTGAATTAGCTAATTACCACTTGAGCAATATTCAAAGCGGATTTAGCGCAAGTACAATAGTTCAATTTAATAATGGCGTGCCATCTCAAAGAGAGATGATGCAAATCGAAAAAGGTTTTCAAAATAAGTTAACAGGAACAAACGGAAACAAGATTGTTTTTATTTATAACGAAAACGGATCAACCCCTGCAACGATAACACAAGCGCCTATACCAGAAGCGGATAAGCAATATGAAAGCATTAGCGCACAAGTTCAACAAAATGTTTTAATCGGTCACAAGATTACAAGCCCGATGTTGGTAGGTATCAAATCAGATACAGGGCTTGGAAATAATGCAGACGAAATTAGAACGGCTAACGAGTTGTTGCAAAATGTTACCATAACACCATATCAAGAAACGATTGAAAAGTTTTTACAACCTTTAGCGGTTGATATGGGCTTACACGTTAGGCTATCTTTTAAAGAACTTGAACCCGTAGCTGCACCAAACGTGCAATTAAAAAAAGTTAAGTTGAGCATAGATGAAAGCTATGTTTTGCCCGATGATATTCAGGCGTTAATGGTTTCTAATTTAGATGAAAATGGAGACGATGAAACCGAACTAATCGAGCAAGGTTTTGAGATGGTCTCAGAGGAAGAAGTTGAAGGCAACGACGGCTTAGAAGTTGACTCAAGTTTAAACCTTGTTAGCCCTTGGGGTGTTGCTCCAAACAAAGGCAGCAAATACGATGTTAAGGCGAAAGATGGCAGCGGCACTTGGTTAGTTCGCTATCAATACGATGTAGCTAAAAAATATGCAAGTAAAGGCGATATTATAGAAACATCAAGACACTTTTGCAAAGAGCAAATTGATAGAGCAAATAACGGCAACCGAGTTTACAGGCGTGAGGTTTTAGAAAATTTATCAAATCCTGAGTTCGGAAGCTATGATATATTCACATACAAAGGCTCGTATAATTGCAGACATATTTGGAAGAGAAAACTATATTTTAAACCCGAAGGCGAGAAAGGTTATAACGCTGTTGGTAATGTGCCTTACGTTGTAGCAAGAGTTAACGACAAAGAAGCAACGACACCAAATACACCCGTAAAAAAATGAGCCAATCGAAAAGTTTATTCATAAGTCCAGACTATTTAAAAGAGTTGACGGCATTAAATGCTAATGTTGATGATGTTGTTATTAGGGCAAATATTCTAAATGTACAACGTATGTACATAGAGCCAATTTTAGGTACAGATTTATATGATGCTATCGTAACAAAAATAAGCGGTGCAGGTTTAACGGGCGATTATCAAACATTGGTAAATAAATGGTGCGCTTCTGCTGTTGCTTGGTACACTATGGTTGAATTAATACCTACAATTGCGGTTGATATTGCAAGGGGTGGGGTATATAGAGGCAACGCAGAGAATAGCAGCACCGCAAGCATTCAAGAAATTAATCTTTTGCGAGATGGATATAGAAATAATGCCGAAAGGTTCACCGATCGGTTAGGCGATTATCTTTGTAGTAATTCAAATTTATTTCCAGAATATAGCACAAATAGTGATGAAGATTTAAGACCACAAAACACAAGTGCATTCAACGGCATTTGGTTAGGTGGAAACGATGAAACAGAATATGAAAAAAGAACAGGTCAAAGATATTAAGAGGCTCAGAAAACCTCACAAGTTAAACGAAGACAAATTAAAAAAGTATTTAAAAATAAAAGACAATGGCAAATAGAGCAATAAGCGGAATAGTAAGAAGCAATTTAGGTTCTTCAATTTCAGTCACTCCAAGCGATGGAACAGATTTAACAGATTCATCAGCATGTATATATGTAGGCGTGACAGGTGATTTAAAGGTAACAATGGCTGACGGTGTCGCTGTAGTATTTAAAAATATTCCTGTTGGTTTTCATCCTATTTTGGTTAATAGAGTTTGGGCAACTGGAACAACTGCAACTGAAATTTTAGCCTGTTATTAATGTTAGTCAATAGACTAAATAACACTCTACCATGTCAGCCATTGGTAAGCGGTGGTGGTGCGCCTGTATTCGAGTTTGGCAATGCATTAAAATTTGATGGGGCAGATGATTATGTAGGCCCAAATACAGACATATCAAATTTAAACGATGTTAGCCTTTCGTGCTGGATAAAAAATGAAGAGTCACCAGCTTATATAATGTTATTGGGAGTTGTGGGTTTAAATTATTTTTTTGCCGCCAGAATGCATTTAGGCGTTTTTAAATTTACAGGTAGTGGTATTTTCAAAAGTCACACTACAACTATACCAGCTACCACAGAGGAATGGTTTCATATTGGTGTAATTCAATCAGGTAATAATATCAGTTATTATCATAATGGCGTTCTTTT
>ENA-OSJC01001763-OSJC01001763.1-marine-metagenome-genome-assembly--contig:-NODE-1763-length-17163-cov-4.968337_pt1 | contig 17163 bp, 16 predicted proteins | sample MGYA00237885_ERZ534234 | MGnify/ENA primary metagenome ERZ534234 (study PRJEB26413, sample SAMN06343907) | marine metagenome | isolation source: coastal waters | place: Atlantic Ocean: West Antarctic... | reverse complement strand
TCTATAATTAAAACTTATAACTAAACCCTACTTTAAATGTTTGAGGTTTCTGAGACCTTGCACCATCTTTAGGAGCTCTAGCAGCAATATCTTCATTGTCAGTAACATTTTCTAGAACACCATATACATCCAGGTTTGGATTCACAGCCTTTCTTAACGTTAAGTCAATGAAGCTATATGCATCGATTGTTTGATAGGAACCACAAGCTGCTGTAGAGCAAGAACTACCATGATCAGCAAGTCTCATATAACCACTCCAGCCGCCTTCAGTAATGAAGCCTGCGCTGATATTAAGAACTGAGCTTGGAATATATGGAACATCATCACCTGCAGCAACTTTGCCCCAGTAGTCTCCATTATTGAAACTATTCTCAAAAGTTGCATCTGTTGAAGTAAAAGTCACTGCTACAGGGTAAGAAATACCATTCGAACCTTCAAACACCATTGAGGAAGTTATTTCTAGTCCTGAGACATCCACTGCACCACCACTAAATGTCTGGCCAGCTTCACAGTCGCCGCCACTTGAGTTAGTGCATGTTCCCACCAAGTTTGCGTAGTCACTTGCAAAGTAAATCATCTCTAGAGCTGTCGTGCCTTTGTTGTATCTAAAACCAAGTTCCATGTTGTCAGCTTCTTCAGCGTCACCACTAAATACAGGAGCCATGCCTTGATGGAATCCGGCAACAAGCTTAAGACTATCACTCATGTCATACGTTGCACCAAAACCTGTGGTTGTATAGTCTCCACTAGACATCTTATTAACATATTTTCCAGTAGCGTCAGGAACTAACCTAGTTTCTGTTCCATCGTCCCATCTGTTTTCTGTTTTATCGTATTCTTCCGATCTGTGGCCAATAGTAACTGCAAGTTTGCCAATAGTAACTGTGTCTGAGACAAAGAATGAAGAAGCTGATGTTTCTCTTAATCTGTTGTTGCTCCCTTTATAGCCTGTAGAACAAGCATATAAAGCTGAATTTATTCCAGAAGCACTTTGGTCAAAGCACTCATACCATTGGTATCTGCTTTCTGAATCATCCATGTCTCTGTAACCAAAGGTTATGTCATGCATGCCAATCTCTGTGGACGCTTGAAGTTGGAATCCCTCGTTTGTGTAATATCTGTTGTTATGCTTTAACTTGACCGTAACAGCCAAAGTGCCGTCAAGAATTGCTTGAGCATTTGCACTGCCAGCATTTGCAGCTGAAATAACACTATTAATACCATTACTTACACCATGAGCTTTTGTATTGTTAGCTTTATCAACTTTGAACCAATCTCTGTGATAGTCGTTGTTCCATGAAGTTGCAACTACATCAATGTTTCCAAAACTGCCTTTATAAGTCAAAGATTGTTGACTGGCATCGTTATCCATTTCGTCATACTGAGTCATGCCATAACGCTGTCTTGGATTCTTATTAAAGCTTGCGTCTGATAGGCCGACATATGATTGGTCTGAGATTTCATTAGCCTCTACGATCTTAAGGGTTAGTTCGTGGTTGTCTGATGAATATCTTACTTTAGCCATGATGTCTGACTTTTCAAATCCAGTATCTCCGCCAGCGTTAGCTATTGAATCAAAGCCGTCGCTCGAATGCTCATGCATTTCTAGTAAAGCTCCAACTGTTTCATTGCTGCCACCAAAATACGCATGCGATCTCATCATGCCGTTGTCGCCCATTTCTTGAACTAGCTTGCCTTCATCTGATGTAGGAATAGGTGTGCTGATTAAGTTAAGCGCTCCACCAATTGTGCTGGGTCCCTGAGTAATAGCAGATGGCCCTTTAACAACTTCAACCTGATGAATTCTTCCTGCTGTAGGAAAATAGTATGCTGAAGCAGAAGTATAGGGAGCTGGAGCAACTAAGACACCATCTTCCATGATCGTAACTTTTGCAGATCTATCAATGGTTGTACCTCTAATAGAGATATTTGGTCTTAGACCATATCCATCTTCTGTTCTAAAGAAAACTCCAGGCACTGCTGATAGTATCTTGTGAATGTCAGTGTCCATTGTTTTTTGTAGATCTTCATTTGAGATCACAGTTACTGATCCAGGAAGATTTCTTGCATCTTCTGCTGAACCAACAATTGTTACTGATTCTATGGTTTCTTCATAATCTACTGCAAAAGCTGGAACAGCAAATACAACAGCTAGAAGTGCTAGAACTGTAATTTGAAAATTAATGACCGCGTTAAGTACAGTCTCGTAAGTATAAGAATTCTTTGACATTTTTCTATCTCCTTGATAATTAACCTCAAGAAGACAAACTGTCTAATTGAGAATCGTAATGATAATGATTCTCATTTAGAAAAACAAGCTATTTATTAATTATTTCCTTTGATAGCGAAATATAGTCCCAGTGCAAAGATAAAAATCTGCTCACTCATGAATAATTTAGGAGTAATGAACCAGTCAGAGTGTGCAAGAAAAAATGCACCTGACATAATAACTACGACTGCTCCACCACCCAATCTGGTAACTAGGTGCCCTGCATTTCCTAGTAGTCCTCCTAGTATTATTGCTGCGCCTGCTCCAACTTCACCGATGGCAACCAGGCTAGCAACGATCTCTGGAGCTGGCATACCTCCACTCTCAAACATCTGAACCATTCTTTGTGGTGGTAATGGAAATTTTCCATAGCCATGAAGGATGAATGAGGTGCCTAAGACTAACCTCAAAAGCCAAGGTGCAAGGCCTTGAAATGGTTTTGCGATAGCGTCTAAATAATTTGATAAGCTCATATTGACCTCGAAGAATCTTTATTGTGTTTAGTTACTATTATAATATTAGCAGGTTTTAGAGAGCTATTTTATCAATTAAATAATACACGGAGATTCAATGTTTAACCCATTAAAGATGGCTGGTGATATGAAGGGAATGGAAAAGATGCTTAAGCCTGCGCTTGAGAAATTTATGAATGATTCAGGTTTTGTAAAAAAAGAAGAGTTAGAAAAACTAGAGCGGAGAGTTGCCGCACTTGAGAAAAAATTTAGTTAGGTCTTTAGCTAGGGAAGTCTAATGGTCTCAACCATTGCTATGACATGGTGTGGAGGTTTTGGGTAAAAGTATGACACCAGCATTGCTACAGTAAAATTTAACAGCATCCCAAGGAACCCAATGCCTTCAGGTGATATCCCGCCAATCCAGTGCTCGACATTATCATGGGCGGGGTTTAGAAATTTATAATACATGATGTAGGTAAATGTAATCATTAAGCCAGAGCACATACCGGCTATGGCTCCCTCTTTGTTCATGGACTTGGTAAAAATACCTAAAAAAAGTGCTGGGAAGATAGTTGCAGCAGCCAAACCAAATGCAAAAGCAACAACTTGTGCAACAAATCCAGGAGGATAAATCCCAAAGAGACCTGCAATCACAATGGCGCATGCAGCTGCACATCTTGCATAAAGTAATTCCTGTTTTTCGGTAATGTTGGGTTTGAATGTCTTCTTTAAAAGGTCGTGTGATACAGAAGAAGAGATTACCAACAACAAACCGGCTGCAGTTGAAAGTGCTGCAGCTAAACCTCCAGCTGCTACCAAGGCAATGACCCATCCTGGAAGATTGGCAATCTCTGGGTTGGCAAGCACCATGATATCTTTGTCTACATACACTTCGTTCTGACTAGAGTTATCGCTAATATTACTGGTTAACCTTTCGCCAGAATCTCCAGTTTGATCTATAAAATCTGGCCTACCATCCTTAAATGCATTACCTGCAGAATAATAAATGATGCCATCTGCATCTTTGTCATTCCATGCAATAAGACCTACGTCCTCCCAATTCTTGAACCACTCAGGGGCAGCAACATATTGAGTGTCTTGAATCGAGTCAATAAAGTTCATTCTTGCAAAAGCTCCAACTGCTGGAGCTGTTGTATAGAGCAAGGCAATGAATACCAAAGCATAGCCAGCAGATTTTCTAGCATCACTGACCTTTGGCACCGTAAAAAATCTTACGATTACATGAGGCAATCCAGCTGTACCAAACATCAAAGCAGCTGTAATACAAAATATATCAATTTTGCTTTTTGCACTTTCGGTATAGGCTAAAAATCCTAAATCTACGGTTACCTGATCTAATTTATCTAATAGGTAAGTGGAGCTGCCAACCAATGTATCCCCAAATCCCAGCTGGGGAATTGGATTGCCTGTCATCAAGATAGAGATGAATATTGCCGGCACAAGGTAAGCAAAAATAAGAACGCAGTATTGAGCCACTTGAGTATAAGTAATGCCCTTCATGCCACCAAGGACTGCATAAAAAAACACAATCACCATGCCGATGATGACCCCAACATTAATATCTACCTCTAAAAATCTAGAAAAAACTATCCCCACTCCTCGCATTTGCCCTGCAACATAGGTAAAAGAAACAAAGATTAAGCAGATGACTGCAACCAGCCTTGCTGCTTTAGAGTAATAACGAGTGCCAATGAAATCTGGAACTGTAAATTGGCCAAACTTGCGAAGGTAAGGGGCTAAAAGCAAGGCGAGTAAAACATAACCACCTGTCCAACCCATGAGGTATACAGAGCCGTCTTTGCCCATAAAGGCTATCAACCCAGCCATGGAGATAAAGGAAGCAGCTGACATCCAGTCTGCTGCGGTTGCCATGCCATTAGCGACAGGATGAACTCCCTTGCCTGCAACATAAAAATCACTGGTGGACTGAGCTCTAGACCAAACGGCTATGCCAATATATAAGGCAAAAGACAGTCCAACAAAAAGATATGTAAGCTCTTGAGTACTCATGATTCTTTTGAGTTTTTTGAATTTTCGGAGATTTCAGTTTTGTATTTTTTATCGAGTCTGTTCATCAAAAAAACATAAATAAAAATCAATAAGACAAAAACATAGATGCTGCCTTGCTGGGCAAACCAAAATCCCAACTTAAATCCACCTACTTGAATATTATCCAGTGCGTCAGACCAAATGATGCCAAAGCCAAACGATGCAATGAACCAAACAGTTAACAATGAGATGAGAATTCTAATATTAGACTTCCAATAGAGCTGGCTAGGAGATTTTTTCAAATTATTTTTTAAAGATTAACCAAGGGATTAAATGAAATGTTATCGGGGATCTTATCAGCCCCAGGAATCTGCCTGGCCACAAGAAATGGTTTTAAAGCTTCCACAGCTTTAGGTTCATCGAAATGGCCAATACCAGGATGCAAATGATGCACAAAATGTAATTGCATAGAATGATTGATGTACCTTGGCATCCAATGACTCCAAAAGCGAGTATTGCTATACCTACCAATGCTTGTACCTTGGTGCGGGTACCAGGAAAAAAAGACTTGGGTATAGGCGGTCCCAATTTTAGCAGGCAACCAACCAATCAATAGAGTTGGTAAGGGGACAAAGTAAACCATCACTAATAATGCTGCACGATAAAATAATTGCACGGGAAGACCTTTATTAAATGCGTTAATAAAAGCAGGGTCATCTGCATAAACCTCTAAATATTTTTGATAATCTGTTGTTGTTCCATCAAAGGATTTAATAATTAAATCAATAGGAGATTTGTGATCCTTAATCTCAAAATCCACATCCTTTTCAGGATCGTTTGTGTAGGCATGATGCTTCATATGAGTAACACGCAAAATTTCGTAAGGAACAAGCAAAGTAATAAGGGTTATATGGCCAACCAACTTATCAAGCCATTTTCTTTTGGGATTACCTCTCGAATAATTTCCATGCTGTGATTCATGAGAAGGTAGATAGGCAAAACAAGAGCACAAAGAGGCAATAAAAAATCCAACCCATAAAGGAATGAATTCGTATATAACTAAAGGCCATAATGACAGCCAAACAGTCGCTTGACCCAAACCAATAAGGATCATTTCCCATTGAAATCGTTGTGAGAAACTTTTTGCTACTGCTTTTTCATTAGCAAATGAGAATTCTGAAGAAATCTCTTGATCAATACTCATAGCCATCTGCCTCTATAAATAGCCAGTAAGCCGATTGTTGCACCTAGCGCAAAACACCAAAAGCTAATGCTGGGAATTAGAAGAAGGTGGGATGAGCTTTTTGCAAGCTTGTTAAAAATACTGCCAAGAAAAATTAGACCAAACCACGCTTTTCCCCAGTAAGTAATGTGAGGTATCACAAAGTTCCCCAATTTTTGCATCATCTAAATATTTATCTAGCCATCTACTGTGAGAAGCTCAATCTCAAATATCAATGCAGCGTTTGCTGGGATGGTTGGTCTGCCCTCTTCTCCATAAGCTAAATCAGGGTGTATGAAAACTTTCCATTTGTCGCCTGGTCGCATCATAGATATGGCTTTCTGGCAGCCTGGAATCAGTTGAGAGAGCTTGATAACCAAAGGCTCGCCCATATCAACTGAACTCCAAAACACAGTTCCGTCTTTTAAAATGCCATGAAAATGAGCGGTAATTATATCTGTGAGCCTTGCTGGTTCTGCTGCAGGGTCACCTGACGAAAGAACTGAATACTGAAGACCCGGTTCAATCTCTATGACACCTTCTTGCAAAAGGTTGCTTGATAAAAAGTTTTCACTGTCTTGAAGATTTTCGTTCAATTGGGGATCCTGGCTACAGCCAGTAAATAAAAGTAAGCAACAACAACCAAAGATAATGTTTTTCATTACTCAAGTATGCCAAGAAAAACTAATTCTTTATTTCTTTTTTTCTTTTTTCTCAGCTCTTTTTTCTTTGAGTGTCTTGCCCTTCTTTTTTTCGTTTTTTTGTTTGTCTAAGCCTTTAGCCATGATTCATGCTCCTATGCATTAAGTATATAAATTTAGTATGCCAAAAAATTTGTTTTTAGTTTGCTTTATTCAATGTATTTTTTGTAAGTAAGCTGACAGCTTTTTCCCAAATCTCATCCAGGAGCTCGCTGAACACTACCCATTGATTGATTTTATGAAAATTGAAAAGATCTTTATTGCCACTGTATCCAATCAACAGTTCATCAAATTCATTTTTATTTAACCGGTAGGTCCTTGTAAGCGAAGCTATGTCAAAGCAAGGATGATTGAAGCCAGCATATTCCCAGTCTAAAAAGTAACATCGTTGATTCCAAAGAATATTTCCCTTGTTTAAGTCATTATGAGATAAAACATAGTTGATGCCATCAGCAGTTAATTCATCATAAAGACTCAATGTTTTTTGTAGTAAAAATTTGTGAGATGAATTCTCTAATAAGTTTTTATACAAATTCAAAGACTCAGCAAATATATCTTTGGATTGTTTTGGAATGCTGGTTCCATGAATCACACGCAGAGTGCTTCCAAGCGATTGTAGAGAACTCTCTTGGTTGGATGAATTTAGCGCGAATTGGTTGCCTTCAACAAACTCCCAAATCATCAACCCCTGTACCGCATCTTGATAAAGAATTCTTGGTGCTATTGCTAGATGTTGAATGCTTTGAAGCAGAATAAATTCATTTTTTCTGTCGATTGCAAGTAAAGAGGCGCTTGGAAGGTCAAATCTAATGACTGCCTTTGCATTGTTGTAAGTGCATAAAAATACTTGAGAAATGGGACTTGATTTAAGGCTTTCTTGGAGGGTGAACTCACCAGGAATTGTGTTTATTCTTTCGGCAAGTTCAAGCATGGATATTATTTCTTATTTTGCTCCAAGATTGGTAGCCGAAATAAATAATGACTATGTAAACTAAGAATAAAAATGCTGTCAGCCAAAGATCTCTGGCAATAAATAAAACAATAGATATTGAATCGATCACAAGCCAATAAATCCAGTTTTCCAATAATTGTTTTGCAACCATGTATGTTGCCACTACAGCCCCCCAAGTCACAAGTGCATCAAAGAAAGGCAGGGCGGCATCTGTGTATGTTTGTAAGACTAGACCAGAAAGCAAAGATAAGATCAAAATAATTGAGATAGCAATTAGATGCTGAGATTTACTCCAAGTGTTCACAACAAAAATTTTTTGATTGCGGGCGCTCTTACTCCATTGCGACCAACCATAAAAACTCATTGCTACATAATAAATTTGTAGGTTAGCCTCCATGTACAAACCAGCAGTGCGCATAATAAAAAAAAATAAAACTGCGCTGATGATCCCGGCTATCCAGCATAGAATATTTTGCTTCACTGCCAGGACTAAATAAAGAATTGCAAAAATGACTGCAGTAAGTTCCATCCAATTCTGACTGATAAAGCTAGAAATCATATCGAACTGAAATTCCTATATGCCTTGGGTCACCATGCCTTTCATACAATGTATCAATAAAATTTGGTGCTTCATTGCCAAAGTAAAAACCTCTCACAGCATAGTATTCATCAAAAATATTTCTTGCCCATAATTCATAATTCCACTGATTTTTAACATAGCCTAAATTTAGATTGGTCAGGGTGTAGGACTTAGATTGATTGTTATGGGAATCGCTATAGTAAAAACTGCTGTTGCCTGTCAAATCAATTGCTAAATATGTATTTGTGGTTGGCGTCCAATTCAATCCAAGCGCGTAACTTTTCTCAGGAGCATGAGCTTGGGAACGACCCTCAAGATCTTTTCTAGATTGCCAGTTCTGAATTTCCGTTTTAAGTATTCCTAAATTAAAAAATATACCCAAGGATTCAGTAATATTCGCATCCATCTTGATTTCTAATCCATGATTAACTCCCTCTGCTGCATTTTGAGTTAAAAACGAAAAAGTGTTTGGATCACTTGGATCTGTTTGTGTAGATATAAGAACCTGCTGATCCTTGCGATCTGAATAAAATAGGACTCCATTGAGGTTGATTTGAGAATTTAGAAGTTTGGTATTTATTCCGATTTCATAATTGGTTAAAAACTCAGGATCGTAAGCTAAATTATTATTTTTTGAGTTGGCACCCAGTCCTAGCCCAAGATTAAAGCCACCTTGTTTGTAACCCTTTGCTAAGCTTGCATAGAGGCTCGAACCATTGCCCATACTTTTAATCAAGGAAATTTTTCCTCCGGACATTTGATCTGTTGGATTAAATGATTCTAAAGAATCTGCGTAATCAGCTTCCCAATCTTCCCAGCGCATCCCCACAGAAAGCTTTAATGAGGTCGATAACAGGTAATCTAAATTGCCAAAAACTGAAAAGTTCGTAGACTTGTAGCGACTGGATGATGAAGATTTGCTGGCATAGGGCCCATAGGGATCAGAGGGATCGCCGTAAAGCCCATCATCTTTTTTGAGGTTTGTTTCTTTGAGCTCTAAATAATTCACTCCAGCAACCCACTCAATAAAATGGCCTTTTAAAAAGTCGGCTGAATTAGAGACGGCCCTAAATTCTTGATTAAATGATTTTCTATCCCTCAAGGTCTCAGAGAAATAGTTATAGGTATAAGGGGCATGAGAATCTGTGTTGCCCCAATCGGCATCATAGCTAAATATTACGTCTGTATCGGTAGCGCTTGTAAAACTTTGTAACTCAAAACCATCAAATGTATGAAAAACTTTTATGCCATATGAGTTGGTTTTTTGAGAATCCATGCCAGGTCTATCTGAAAGAGTATTTAGACTTCCATCAATGGTCCAAATATCAGCTGGATCATCTAGATCAATCTGAGAAATTAGAAATTTGAGCTTTGTCTTATCTGTTAGCTGCCAATTCACTTTTAGGCGACTGGTGCTCTCATCTTTGCGAGATGTATCTGATCTTTTTAAATACAAATTTTTACGAAATCCATCTGCTTGATCTTTTCTTAAAGCAAGCCTGTACGTAATGTCTTTGTTTTGGTCTAAGGGCCCTCCAAAGGCAATTCCAGCGCTCGCTATTCCATAGGCTCCTTTTGTTATTTCGCTGGTGCCCTCAAAGGTATCTGTGGGGTCTTTTGTTTGGATATAAATAAGTCCCGCCAGTGCATTGGCACCAATTCTAGATCCTTGTGGTCCTCTATAAACCTCAATTTGATCTACATCAAAAGTCGTCGCAATACCGCCTTGGCCCGAATAATCAATGTCGTCAATTAAAAATCCTACAGAAGAATTCGGGGTGCCTTGATACCCAGATCGCTCTCCAATGCCTCTGATTTGAAAATATCGAGCTCTAGAATCACTTGCAGCAAAATTTAAATTTGGAACTAAAAAAGATAGCTGTTCAAAGTGCTTCATTGACTGAGCTTTAATAGCCTCGGAACCTAGAATAAGCACACTAGAATCTTCTTGAGAGACGGAAGTTTGTCTCCAGCTGCCTTTCACCACTATCTCTTCGATAGTTTCTGAGAAAACTTCTATACTAAAAAAAGAGATCAGCGTTGTCAGTAAAAAAACAAGCGCACTGTTTTTGGTAATATTCATGCAATTCCTCCGCCATTATTATATGGATCAGGTTCAAAGGGTTCTTGTGAAAGTCTCAGGCCGAAATGGCCGCCCCTTTGCAGTTATATGAATATTATCACACATAATTCTTAGCTTAATGAGTGCAATGCATAGTAATATCTAGGTATGACTTTTGAAGAAGCCCGAGTAATTTTTATTGTATATACGAGCGCGATATTACCGTTGCTCATCATCTTAAGATCTAGGCAGTCTTTACCATCTTGGGTGCCCTCAATTTATGTGGGATCTTTTTTGTTATGTGCTCTAGGCTGGGAAGTTCTTTTTACTTATGGATTCATCGATGGAGATTCTGTAATGATCAGAAGGTCTATGGTTCTAAACACATGGATTCCCATGCACTTAAATTGGATTGTAAATTCTCTTGCTGATGCAGGAACAATTTGTTTGGGTGGGCTTTGGCTCATGTGGAGACTTTGTGACAAGAATTCTCAAATTTTTTACCAATGGCACTGGTCAGCATTTGCGATCCTGCTAACTTGGTGCATTGGACAGAATCTATTTGTAGAAATGTTTCTCTATCATGATCAGCTGTCTGCTGGTAAGGCTCTCTCTTGGGCTCCATTGTCTCCAATGGGCAGTTACTTTAACCCACAGCTCTTTGAGTTTGATGGTCGGACAGTAATGCTCCAAACGCAATTGCCTTGGCTCATAGTTCCTGCGGTTTTATATCGAGCGGTGATCTCGCTAGCAAAGAAGAATCAATAGCTTAAATCTAGCTCTCCAAATTTTTTAAACCAAAGTGAATTCGAATAAAATTCTTTTTATTTGGGTCTAGATCCGTTTCATTGATGCGGGGTCGACTCTGCCTAAACCATATTAAATCTTCAATGCCATCGCCATTTAGATCGCTTAAAAAACCATGGACTCTGTAGTTATCATCTGCTTCGACCATCGGAATTCCGGTAAGGTCCAACCTCATTAATTGGTTTGCTTGATTGTTTAGGTAAACAATGGGTTCCGCCCTGGTATTGGTTGCCTGGCCACCAGACCCAGCATTTTGAAGAAGCACTATATCTTCATAACCATCATTATTAATATCTCTACAGGCATCAATTCTATAGTTTGTATCAATCTTTTCATCTATAAGAACTCCTGTTTTTAGAGAGAGTCCAGTATTGGTGACATTATAAAAATTCAATCTATTTTCGATTGGTAAGTCGTTTTGCTTGTAGACAGTGCCTGCAACATAATTGCCTTGTATTGGTTGAGCAGAAAACTGTACCACCGCCACCCTTGGATCTCCGGGGGTCAGCTCGAGCACGCAAGATTCTTCATTGCCGTAACCACCCCCAGTGTAATCTTGTCCATCTAAAGTTATTAGAGGCATATCGCTCAATTCTCCTGTGTATGACTCGTAACTGCTGGCAATTGTTCTGCAATTAAAATCAGTTTTATTGGTAAATTTCCATGCACCACTCTCTTTTGAGAAGGCGCTAACATTCACCTGAATGCTGCAGTCGCCACTATCAGAAATTGCTAGTTTGCTTCCTGCTCCTGCACTTACTTCTGGAAAAAATCTTACAGTGCTGGCACCAAATCGATTGATGGGACCCCCAGGATTTGAGTAGTCAGTGACTGCAGCCATTGCGCCATTGCTGTGCCTAAAGCCGTAAACTGTGCTGCTGCGAAATCCAGAAATCACTGCATCATATTTTCCTGATGGCAATTGCACGGCATCAACTGCATGAGTCCACTCACTAATAGGTAGCTCAGTAATCACATATGTTCCATCTCCCTTCGATAAAATTACAGATTGAGGGGCTTCATTGGTTGCACCATCTACTTGAGATCTTCCATCTTCTCTATTCAATGCATATAAAATATCCGTAAAGCCATCTGCATTGAAATCTCCGGTTACAACTTTTCTTGTCCCAGCACCAAATTGAATCTCTTTTGAACCAAAGACTTCAGCATTTGCTATGGAAAAAGTTTTATCTCCATTATTTTTAAAAGCAATCAAGGCGTCTGGGGTTGGAGTGCTCATAGATTGACCAAAGATTCTTGCATTACAAAAGTAATGAATCAGTAAATCGTTGCTACCATTTTTATTCAGATCTATCGGAAGCAGGATGCTGGTGTTAATAGAAGTAGAAGCAGGCTCTTCGCAAATATCATCAATCAATGCGCCTGGATGAGGTAATTCATAGGCACTGGCTTCAAATACCGTGGTCATAAATTTACTAAAGGTTGCTGTGATTGAACAAGAAGCAACAACAGATCCAGTCGTATAGGTTCCACCCATAATGGAGCCTCCACATCCAGAGACTGAAGCAGTGACATATCCAGGATCAGGAGTCACTGAAAAGGTTGTTGTTTGATTTGAGTAAATAGTTACAGTTGCAGGGGTGATTGCACCATTAGATCCTGCAGCTGCTGTGACTAAAAAACTTGAGGGAGCAGGTAGCAATGTCTCAGAGGATCCTCCACCTCCCCCGCAAGATGACAGCAGGATGCCAACAGTAATAAACGTTGCAGAATTGAAATTTATGTTCATAAGACTGGTGACATGCTTTTTTTAAAATTTATTTTTATCTTAACGTTAACTTACCTTGGTATTTTAGTAAAAAAAGCAGGCCATTGCCTATTCCACAAGATGGCCATGTTGCAATGAGGGCATTTCCCCTTTTTTTTATTTCCTTGGTAAAGTTATCTTATGTCTAGATTAATTTTGCCTACTATTTTAATCATCTCTTGCCTTGTTGGCTGTAGTGGTGAATCTAAGATGGCTAAAAAACTATCTGTGCATTTGGCTCAAGACTCAATGTTAATAACTCGAGCAAAAGCCATACATGCCTCAGCATTAACTCTGGATGCACATGCAGATATCGAAATACCAGGCAAACCTTCGAGCTATGTTGGCAAGGACGGTCTATCAAAAGTAGCACCTAGCAAGATGCGCATTGGAGGCCTAGATGCAGTGGTAATGGCTGTAGCTGTTGGTCCTATGCCTAGAAATGCTAATGGTTACGCTGCGGCAAAAATACTTGCTCAAACAAAGCTCGAAGCGGTGAAGGCTCTGGTAGCGGATACAACCAACAATAGTGTCATAGCGCTGAGCGCAGATGATTTAATTACAGCCCACAAAAAAGGAAAATCAGCATTGCTTCTTGGTTTTCAAAATGCATTGATCCTTGGCACAGAAATAGATGGCATTGATGCCTTGTATAACTCTGGAGTGAGAGTCTTTGCCCTCACCCATATGGGCCACAATGATTTTGCAGATTCATCACGCGCGCTCTTTGATGGCTATACTGGCACGCGAGAGCCTGATGCAGAGCATGATGGCTTGTCCACATTAGGCAAAGCAGCAATAGAAAAAATTAATGGCCTTGGTGGCATTATGGATATCTCACAATTATCCAGTCAGGCAGCATTGCAAGCAATGGATCTATCTATTGCGCCTGTCATTGCCAGCCATTCCAATGTCCGTGCCTTGACTGACGTTAGTCGCAATCTCTCGGATGAAGAAATCGATCGCATTGGTCAAACCGGGGGAGTGATTCATGTTGCGCCATTTCGAGGTTACTTATTTAACTCTTCAGATCCAGATATGGATGCAAATATCCGTGCCGTTCGCAAAGACTCAGGGATAGATGAAGATTATTTATACCCATTTGAGCTTTACTGGGAAATAGACGATATGACTGTGAAGAAAGATTTTTTAAATCGAATCAGCACTCTGCTAGGTCCCATAGGTTTAAGAGAAATGCTCGATCATGTTGATTACATTGCCAAGCGAATTGGTGTGGATCATGTGGGCATTGGCACTGATTTCAATCATGGCAGTGGCATTGAAGGATTTGACGACGCAAGTGAAGCACTAAACGTGACAATAGCACTACTCAAACGTGGCTACAGTGAAGAAGACATCGTCAAGATTTGGGGCGGCAACTTTATGCGTGTTTGGAGAGCTGCAGAAAAAGCTGCGGATCAGATCTAAACTGGAAACTGGTGGGTCTGGGTGGACTCGAACCACCGACCTCACCCTTATCAGGGGTGCGCTCTAACCAAGCTGAGCTACAGACCCATTATTTTGTGCAGCTGCACATAATGGAAGAAGGATTATAAATACTTTTAAGTTTGATGTCTCCTCATCTTTGAGGTTTTTAAACCAAGCTTGATTTCTTCATTGCTCGATAACTATTGACTGAAAAAGGAATGCTCAATATATACATGGCAGCTAAGACGGAGATTAAGAGCCATAAAAAATTTATTAGCAGCAATAAAAATGCAAAAAATAAAATGAGGATTCTGATCGAGTGCGACTTCTTGAGCTTAAAAGAATGACTTTTAAGAGAGTAAGTGGGGATGTTGCTGATCAGCATAAATGCAACAATAAGCGTGTAAAATGCTAAAAAATGTGAAGAGTCTGACCACCAATTTAAACCAAGAAATGAGTGAGTGACTGGCAATAGAATCAATACTGCTCCTGCAGGAGTTGGCACTCCCATAAAAAAATTATTCATTGGTAATGTCTGATCCTCAGCACCATTGGAGATATTGAATATTGCCAGCCTGATACAAGAAAAGAGAATAAAAATTAAGATAGATAGCCAGCTCATCAAGCCCATATCACTCATTAAGCTCATGTATAAAAGAAGCCCGGGAGCAATACCAAAATTTACAAAGTCAGCCAAGGAATCCAATTGTGCACCCAGCTCTGATTGTGCGTTTAGTAATGCAGCCAGCATACCATCAAGAAGATCACAGACCGCCGCTAGTAAGATGCATATTAAACTTGCTTGGAATTGACCCTCTAAAGCAAATCGCATAGATGTAATGCCAAAACATAAACCAGATAAAGTAACAAGGTTGGGAATCAATGCCCGAATTGCTGGTCTTTGCATGATCTAACTTAAAGATGCGAGCATCGTCTCACCAGCAACAACCCTTTGCTTTAACTCACAATTAATCTGGCTGCCCTGAGGTAGATAAACATCAACCCTAGAACCAAATCGAATCAATCCAAATCTCTCTCCAGACGATAGATCATGACCTTGTGTAATAAAACTTAGAATTCTTCTGGCAATTAATCCTGCAATCTGAACAACCACAATCTTTGTTTTGTCTTCAGCTTCAATGACCAATGCATTTCTCTCATTTTTCTCACTGGCTTTATCAAGGCTTGCATTCAAGAAGCTCCCCTTTGTATATGCAATTTTTTGAACCTTTCCTTGAATAGGGCTTCTGTTTACATGCACATTAAAAACATTCATAAAAACACACACTCGCTTCATGAGAACTGGCTCTAAGCCTGATTCAGGTGGAGGGAGGGCATCATCAATTAAGCAAATAACACCATCTGCAGGGCTAAATACTGCTTTGGGGATTGAGGGGGTAGTCCTCTGCGGATCTCTAAAAAACCAAACAACAAATAAAGTTAAGGCATAGCCAAGCATTGCTAATGGCATCCAAAGAAAAGAAAGTGCGATGGATGCTGCTAAAAAAATTGCAGAAAATTTCCAGCCTTCAGGGTGAATAAAAGATAAGACGTTGGTAAAAAATAACCGCATGATCTACTTATAAATCTCCACTATCCCTCATCTCTTTTCTAATTTTTGTTGCACTGATATCAGTGATTGATTCGTCAAATGTCTCCTCTTCAAACTTATAACCCACGCCCCTGCCATAGGTAATGTTCACAATGTTTGGAACAAGCATAATTTGGTATTCAACGCCTTTTTTAAAATTATCTCTTAAAAGACCTTCTTCAATGTTTTGACAAACGGCATCCCAGTCAAAAGGATTATCATCTTGGCCATCACCACCAGAGGCTCCTTGCACATCTCTTACTTGAATAATGACTTGGCCAGTTTTTGCAACGCACCTCTTAAATAGAGCTTGGTGGCCATCATGCCAGGGCTGCCATCTTCCAAGCATCTGAACCGTTGGTTTTTTCCAATCAAACATTATTTTTTAACTCCTCTGCTATGGTTACGTGATTAGTTTCATTCCATTCTTCAATTTTAAAATCACAGTCTAAAGGTTCTTCAAAAATTTTATTTGTATCATCGAATCTACCTTCTTTAATTGTGTCTAGCCAAATTAGTATGTCAGGATCAAAAATATTTCTTGTTTCTTCTGTGGGACAAACGAAATCACAAATTACAAACCTATTATGAGAGGTTTCAAAATCAGCAAGGTTCTTCATTCTTAAACTTTGACGAGTTCTTCCATCATCGCTAAAGTCCCAATCCCCAGCCATGCCTCTTACTTTATCTGCGTTATACCAAGCTGCATCCAATAAAGGTTGCAGTCTTTCTGCTAAGTAAGTTTTACCGCTGCCCGGGAGACCCATAATTAATATCTTCATTAATACCTTTTTTTAATTTATTAAGTTTTTGTTTAGAAAATTAATTCATTTCGAATCAATTCCTTACTAAGTCCAAAATCTTCCGGTGCGTAATCATGGTTTTTCTTATGACTTTTGGTTGATTCGGTCAAGTAATCTAACATACTGTTTTCGGTATTAACATCCAGTTCAAGATTAAATTTATTGTAAATACTCTTTGTCATTCCAATGGGGTCAAGAATTAGATCTTCATAGGCCACAGTGATTAGTTTAGAGGGGTCAATGTCATCTTTAGTATTTGAGTATTTATTCAAAACGTTCTTCCAAAACTTTAGTGTTTGAGAGCCTATAAGGCTTTTATCTAAAGAATCAGTAAAACCAGATCTAACGGTTGCAGTTAGACTACATATGGAAGGTATTGTTTCTGACGGATCTCTGCTTATGTAAATAAATCTTGCATCCGGATAGGTTTCTAAAATCTCAGGTATGTGTTCTAAATGACAGGGGTCTTTTAAGAGCCAGCGCTTAGGTTTGCCTTCTACTTCAAGGCATTGTAA
>ENA-OSJC01001756-OSJC01001756.1-marine-metagenome-genome-assembly--contig:-NODE-1756-length-17211-cov-5.097058_pt1 | contig 17211 bp, 14 predicted proteins | sample MGYA00237885_ERZ534234 | MGnify/ENA primary metagenome ERZ534234 (study PRJEB26413, sample SAMN06343907) | marine metagenome | isolation source: coastal waters | place: Atlantic Ocean: West Antarctic... | reverse complement strand
GCTCATCCACACTTGGGTGTCTTCACTAATGCCTGCAAACAAACCAGCATGATCATGTATGGTGGTTAAGTTAGCACGTCCATACTCTCTAATGTTTGAAGGAGAAACTTTCCCTCCAAAGAAATGCGCTAAATATTGAGCACCATAACAAACTCCCAATAAAGGTAAAACTCCTTTTATATTTGATAGATCTGGAGCTGGAGGATCATCTGAACGAACCGAAGAAGGGCTTCCTGATAAAATAACGGCTTTAAAAGTTGATAAATCTTTTGGTACTTTGTTGTATGGATGTATTTCGCAGTAGATGTTTAATTCTCTAACACGCCTAGCAATGAGCTGCGTGTATTGCGATCCAAAATCAAGAATGAGGACGTTATTTTGCATAAACAAAAATACTTCAAAAAAGTAATTTTGCTAGGGCTTGTCAAAAGAATTTATTGCAAATTTTAACAAAGATGTAAACAAGACGATGTATTATAAATAAATTACAGTAAACTTTCCGTCAAGAGGTTTTAAATTCTGCTTAATTGTAGGTATTAAGCCAGGTCCATATTCCAAATAAAATTCAGAAAAATTTGTTATTCTCTCTTGTAAATTTCCACCTGGAAAAATCTCAGCCCGTAAGGAAATTAATCTGCTTAATTGATCTGCATGTTTTCTTTTCTGAGCTTTTAAAAGACGTTTCTCTAAATGCAGCAAGCCATTTGTTTGCTTTTTTTGTTGCGCTGCAACAGCTCCTAAAAAAGAGCCGTCGGTTTTAGCGGCTATAGTATGAAGCTCCTCAAACTGTTTTTCAAGATGCGCCAGCTGGGGTGAGAAATCAATAGGAATCTGTGAAACTTTATGTACAAACCAAGTAGAAAGGGCTGTGTCTTTTTTGAAAACATCTTGTACAGAAACATCAAGTTGTTTTAACCTATGTGCTAGTTTTTTGTTGGACAAAACAGCGCTGTTACGCAGCAATAAAACAGGAAAGGCAACCTCAACAGATTCAAAATAATCTTTCAGTTGAAACCAGTAAGCCAGTTCACCGCCGCCGCCAACATAACATAGGTTTGGCAAAATAACTTCTTGATACAAACCACGCAATAAAGCATTTGGAGAAAACCGCTCTGGATACTTAGATACCTGGTCTTGCATCTGGGCTTTAGAAAAGACCAAAGATGTATTATTAATTAAAAATGCGCCGTCTTTTTCTATAATGCGCGCTCTTAATCCATCTTTGATGTAAAACAAATTAATCTCTCGCGGATGTACCTGCTGGCTATACCCAAGAGAAACTAGCCTTTTGCTTGTTTTGGAAATTTCTTTAAAACCTTTCTTGGCAAACAGCTCTGCCTCTATATAAGAAGTAAACTGTTTTTTTAACCCGCGGTCATCGCCATCCAAAACAACAATACCATAGCTACCAAAAAGCGCATTTGTAATAAACCGGGTGGCCTGTGCTAAGGTGTCGTTTTGCAAATAGGCCGCTTGAAATAGATCTAGCAAATAGCTACCGTTGGTGGTTTGCCCAAATTCTGATTTTAAAACAGTGACTAAATCTTGTAGGGCCTTTGTAGAAAATCTGCCTACAGGACCGCTTTGAGTAGTGTCCCATTTTATTTTATTTCCTTTAAAATTAAACCCATTAATTTCTTCAAAATCATGGTCTTCTGTAGCCATCCAAAATACGGGAACAAAATTATTTTCTGGGTATTTTTTGGTGAGTTGTTCTGTGAGGTTAATAACAGAGAGTATTTTGTATATATAATACATGGGGCCAGAAAACAAATTTAGCTGATGGCCTGTAGTAACAGTAAATGTTGAATTTTTAGACAAAACGCTAATACTATCTTGTGTAGCTTGGCTTATAGTTACACCTGCATACTGTTCTTGTAATTGAGACACCAAAACACTTCTTCCCTTTTGGGTGAAACTCTTTTGTTTTTCTTCTAATTGCTGTTTAATACCCTCAATGGTTGGAAATTTTCCGTAGAAAGACTCTAGCGATGTATCTTGCTTAAGATAATCACCAATGGTCTTTGAGAAATAACCAGTTTTTGAATAGGAAATAGAAGTTGATGACATAAAACAAAAATACCCTTTAATTAATAACTATCATTTCTCAATAGCTATTTTTAAAATAATTAACAATGAAATAGCGCTCTTTTGTGGACTAAATATTTTGATAAGCACCTGTTTTATTAAATTTCAGGGTATATTAGCATTTGATATTATTACACCAAAAAAGACTATGAAAAACCTAATTATTACCCTTGTACTTTTTGTGAATGCTGTTGGATATGGACAACTTCAATCTCCTAGCGAATTTTTAGGCTACACTATAGGGACACAATTTACGCGTCATGCAGATGTGGTAGATTATTTTGAGCATGTAGCTTTACATAGTGATATGGTAGCGTATCAAGCCTACGGAAAAACCAATGAAAGACGCAGCTTAACCTACGCAGTAGTATCTAGTGCACAAAACATAAAAAATGCAGAACAAATACGCCTAGACAATCTTAAAAATGCGGGTATTATAAAAGGAGCGGCAGCACCTACAAAAGCAATTGTTTGGCTGAGTTATAATGTACATGGTAATGAAGCATCAAGCACAGAGGCTGCCATGACCACAGTCTACGATTTAATAACTAATAAGCAACAATGGCTAGAAAACACGGTAGTTATTATAGATCCATGTGTAAACCCTGATGGTAGAGACAGATATGCAAATTGGTATAATCAAGTAAAATCTACTCCTTATAATGCTATTCAAGATGCAGATGAGCATAACGAGCCTTGGCCAGGAGGAAGACCTAACCACTATCTTTTTGACCTTAATAGAGATTGGGCTTGGGCCACACAGGTAGAAACACAACAACGTTTAAAAATTTACAATAAATGGATGCCACATATTCATGTTGATTTTCATGAACAGGGCATTAATGAACCTTATTATTTTGCGCCAGCCGCAGAGCCATTTCATGAGGTGATTAGTGATTTTCAAAGAGATTTTCAAACACAAATTGGAAAAAATCATGCTAGATATTTTGACCAAGAAGGTTGGTTGTTTTTCACTAGAGAGCGGTTTGATTTATTATACCCAAGTTATGGAGACACCTACCCAACCTTTATGGGCGCCATAGGCATGACCTATGAACAGGCCGGTCATGGTCGCGCAGGTTTAGGAATTAACACAGACGAAGGATACGAGCTTACTCTTGTAGACCGTGTGGCGCACCATACCACTACGGGGCTATCTACCGTTGAAATGGGAAGTAAAAATGCAGCAGAATTAAACACAGAGTTTAAAAAATTCTTTACCAATGATGCGCTTATATATAAAAGTTATGTGCTGCAGGGGCATCCAGATAAAATTTCGCTACTCACACAATTACTTGACAAACATGAGATTAGTTATGGATTCGCAGGTCAAGGAAGTGTTTCTGGATATCACTACACTACCGCTAGTAAAGGCTCCATGAACACCAATGGCGCATTGGTAGTAAGCACTAATCAAGCAAAAGGGAAAATGATTAAAGTTTTGTTTGAACCAGATGCAAGCCTAGAGGAGCCCCTCACCTATGACATCACAGCATGGAGTATTCCGTACGCTTATGGACTGGAGGCAATTGCTTCAAAAACGTTGGTAGATGCAACCCAAACTAAAGCAGGTAGCAATTCAAAAAACACAAATACAACAGCTGCTGGTTTTATAGCATCTTGGAACACCATCAAAGATGCTCATTTTTTAGCAGCGCTTTTACAAGAAAATATTAAGGTTCGTTTTACTGAGAAAAAACTACGCTTTGGTGGAGAAAATTTTGAAAGAGGTAGCTTAGTGATCACAAAAAGTGACAACAAAGACACCCCAAAATTTTATCAAAAATTAAATGAGATTTCCAACAAACATGGCCGCATATTATTTGCATCAAACACTACTTTTGGTGACACTAGGACAGATATGGGATCTCCAGATATAAAAATGATTAACGCTCCAAAAATAGCACTTTTAAAAGGTGATGGAGTATCTTCTTTAAGCTATGGAGCACTTTGGCATTTCTTTGAGAAACAAATACACTATCCTGTAACACACATAGAGACACAAAGCATGTCTTTCTCTAAACTAGCCAGATATAATGTTTTGGTATTACCAGAAGGACGCTATAGTAAATTACTGGGGGAGCAGCAAATAAAGGAATTAAAAAAATGGATACGCAGTGGCGGAAAAGTAATTGCCATGGGTAGTGCAACGCGAAGCTTTTTGGATAAAAAAGGGTTTGATTTAAAAAACAATGAACAAGATGATTTAGAAGATCAACAAAGCAAAACAAACTTAACTCCTTATGACAAGCGCGAGCGGGAGAGTGTGACTGATTTTATAACCGGTAGTATTTATAAAATCACATTAGATCCTTCTCATCCATTAGCTTTTGGATATGGAGATTCTTATTTTTCATTAAAACAAGGCAGCACCTCTTACCAGTTTATGGAAGATGGTTATAATGTTGGGTATATAGATGGGGATGCAAAAAGTGTTTCTGGTTTTTCTGGAGAGAATGCTAAAGCTAAACTAAAAAACTCAATGGTTTTTGGCGAGGCTAGAATGGGATCTGGAAGTGTTGTTTACCTTGTAGATGATGTGCTTTTTAGATCTTTCTGGGAACAAGGAAAACTATTTTTTGCCAACGCGTTATTTTTTGTAAACAATAATAAATTTACTCTTTAACATTTCTAATAGCATATTGTTTTAAGGGGTGTAAATTATACTTTATTTTTTTCTTCAATCCATTTACTGAGGTATTTTGAGGCTTGTAAACTCTGGTGTTGAAGAATTTGTCCTATAAAATGTGCTTGTCTATGAAGCGCTAGCCTAGTTGTTAAATCACCTAAGTGAGACATAAACTCCTTAGCAATGGCTTTGCCATTGTAACGCGCTTTTATAATCTCAATACCTCTTTGAGCGTTTTGCTCCCATTTTGTTTTATCGGTATAGATTGCCACACAAAGCTTTGCAAAGTCCTCTGGGGTATCTGCAATACAATCTGGGTTTATGGTATCTGGGTACATTCCCTCAGCGCCTATTGAGGTTGTTACCCCTGGGGTGCCATTTAGCATGGCATCAAGCAACTTTCCTTTTAATCCAGCTCCAAAGCGCAAAGGAGCCAAACATACTCTAGCCTTTTGCATTACAGTGGCTGCACAGTCTGCCCAACCCATTATATAAAAGCCTTGCTTTTGATTGTGCAGTTCTAAAATGTGCTGGGGAGCATAATTTCCATAAATGTATAACTGGGCCTTGGGCAACTGTTTTTTTATCAGTGGCCAAATCTCTTTTTTTAAATACAATACACTATCTATATTAGGCCCGTGAAGCAGATTACCAATGGTCATAAAATTAGCTCTTTGCTTAAACCCAGGAAAACTATCTGAATCAACAAACTCAGTAACCATAAAAGGTAGGTAATACAGTAGCTCTTTAGAAACAGCAAAGGTGCCGGTGAGTAGCTCCATTTCAAATTCAGAAATTATCAAAGAAAGATCACACCTTAGTATACTGGCTATTTCTCTTTTTGCAGTCTCAGTAAAGAGATTGGCATCCTTTACATCAATGGCGTCTTTAAGGGCCTGCTGTCTTGCTTTTCTTAAAAAATGAAGGTCTTCTGTGTCTAAAATCTTTAAGGCTTTTGGACAACTCTCGCTCACTCGCCAAGCAAACTGCTCTTCTGTGATAAACCGATCAAATAATACTAAGGTTGGATTTAATTGTGTTACAAAGTCGTCAAAAGAAGCATCGTTTATCGCTATTTGCTCAGTAGCTACACCCAGGGTCTGTAAATCAATACTTTTATCTGAGCTAGTTGCACTACTAGCAAAAGTAATGTGATACCCTTGACTAGTAAACATCTCTATAAGCTGCAACATCCTAACACCCGCCGCAGTTGTTGTGGGCTCTGGAAATGTTTGACCAATTATTAGTAGGCAATTCAAGATATGTGTGTTTTTAAACCGCAGGTAAGCGGCAGATTACTTAAAGATCTTCTACACTAACGCGCATCGTTTTTATGGTCGGTGTATTAGCCTTATCTAATAGTGTCATAGCGGCATATATGCTGCCGTTTAGTAGCTCGATTTGAGGAAAACCAGTAGCTCGCCCTGCCTTTGTTTTAGTAAGGGTTAGCGTTGGCCCTTTTTCTCCAGTACTAGATATTTTAGCTATTTGCACATAGGCTACATCATCTGTGTCTCGCTCCATCCAACAAACCACAGCCTCTGTATTGTTAAGTGCAACTATGTCTACTCTACCTAATGTTTGTTGGGTATTAATTTGTATTGGTTTGTCAAATGTTTCTCCGTTATCACTTGAAAAAGCAACTTGAACTTTAGGCAGATCGTTGGCGGCTGTAAACCAGGCAACAGCAAGATTTTTCTCAAAAGCAGCTACGGCAGGACCATTCACTGGGCAACCGGCTATCTTCCAATTATCTTCATGTACAGTTTTGGGCGCAGACCAGGTATTATTAGCTTGCCATCTTACGATAGATATATCTCTAATTTCTTGATGGGTTCTGTCTCTGTAGACCACAACAGGACCATTAAGGGTCATGGCAGCGCTTGTTTGGCAGCAATCACAAATACGATGGTCTAGTTCTTGTGAGTTAACTACCTCGCCTTGAAGATCAACCATAGCGCCACGCAGAGTCATAGCACCACCACTAGAATGATCGCCGTTTTCATGATCTGTAGGGTCGCTCTCTAGGGTATTTCGGCCATCAAGCCAGGTAACAAAAAACTCATCTTGGTTATTGGCAGGAATCATAGACACAAAACCATGCTCTGTTTTAGTGTCATCTGTGTGTAAAATGAAATTCTTTTTCCAAGAAAGGCTGTCCCTATTTTTATAATTCAGCATTACATCATAGCTATAGGCGCCTTGGTCAGACTTTTGCAGATAACTTGTTAGTAGGCTTCCATTGTTTTGGGCAATGGCGGGGAAATCTGCCCAGTTTGTAAACCAAGTATCACCCCAGGCAACAAGTACAGGTGTAGACCAAGTATCATCTGTATAACTAGCATAATGCAGGTAATCTACATCATCTTTATAGCTAACCCATGACATGTATAAGGCAGAGGCGTTACTAAAGAGTCTTGGAGTTTGGCTCTGTGCTTTTGTAGGATTAGACAAGTTAAAAACAATACCTTTTTGAGAATCTAAGCCTTGATCTGCAGGGCTAGTAGCATCTTTGCATTGAAGAAAAACTAAAGGAAATAACCCAACAACTAATAACAATTTTTTCATTTACCGAAAGTACAAAATAGATTTGAAATGCTTAAACAAAACTCTTAAACCATGCTATTTTACAACCCCAGCATATAAGTCGAAATCTTCAGCGCCTGTAATTTTTATAAAAGATGTTTTTGCTGCGGTGGTAATCGAGTTGGTCTATTTGAAAAATGAATCTACAAACTCTATTTTGTTGAATACTTGCAGATCATCAATACCCTCGCCTACTCCTATGTACTTTACTGGAATTTGAAATTGATCACTAATACCAATAACAACTCCACCCTTTGCAGTACCATCAAGTTTGGTTACCGCAAGAGAAGTAACCTCCGTGGCTGCAGTAAACTGCTTGGCTTGTTCAAAAGCGTTTTGACCCGTAGAACCATCTAAAACCAAAAGCACATCATGTGGCGCATCTGCAATCACTTTTTGCATTACTCGCTTTATTTTGGTAAGCTCATTCATTAAATTCACTTTATTATGTAAACGTCCTGCTGTATCAATTATAATAACATCTGCTTTTTGATGGACGCCACTTTGCAGAGTGTCAAAAGCCACACTTGCAGGATCACTACCCATGTCTTGTTTAACAAGAGGAACATCTGTGCGATCTGCCCAAACTTGTAATTGATCTATGGCAGCTGCTCTAAAGGTATCTGCGGCACCCAAAACTACATGTAAACCTTGATTTTTGAATTGATTTGCTAGTTTACCAATTGTAGTAGTTTTACCAACACCATTAACACCAACTACCATAATTACATGAGGACCACTTTCATGTTTTGGAACTACAAAATCTGTTGCATTACCACCATCAATCTCACTTAAAAGTCCTGCAATTTCTTCACGAAGGATCCCATTAAGTTCATTGGTACCTACATATTTATCTTTGGCAACACGGGCCTCTATGCGCTTTATTACTTTAAGGGTTGTAGTTACCCCAACATCACTAGACACAAGAACCTCCTCAAGCATATCGAGCACATCATCATCTACACTGCTTTTACCTGCAACCGCTTTGTTTAATTTATCAAAAAAAGAAGACTTAGATTTCTCTAGTCCTTTGTCTAGGGTTTCCTTTTTTTCTTTGCTGAATATTTTTTTAAAAAAGCTCATGATCTGTTTTCTTATTAGAAACCTAAATTCTATATCAAAAATAGCGCTACTTTGTTTGATATGCAAGATGTTTGTAATACAAACCTTGTTGCATACAAAAAGCCACTTTGAAAAGTGGCTTTAAAATAATTTTTTAAAAAAGGTATTATTTATTTCTTACTCAACCAACCACTTACCTGGTCTGGAGCCATAATAGCCTCTGTAAAGATGTAAGCACCTGTTTTTTCAGATTTAACCATCTTGATAGCTTTGGTTAAACGCTTTGATCCTGTTTGTAACGATGCAACTGATTTCTTTGCCATAACGTATAGTTTTTATCTTTTTAAAATTAAAAAAGATTAATTATTTAATTTCTTTATGAACAGTCATTTTCTTCAAGACAGAATTGAATTTTTTCAACTCCATTCTATCTGGTGTGTTCTTTTTGTTTTTTGTAGTAATGTAACGAGAAGTTCCAGGCTGTCCTGATTCTTTGTGCTCTGTACATTCTAATATAACCTGTACTCTATTTCCTTTTCTAGCCATTGTAATTGACGTTAAGCGTTATGCTATTATTTGTTTAAAAAACCTTTTTCGCGAGCTTCTTTAACAACTGCAAAGATTCCTTTCTTGTTAATATTTTTTAAAGCCGATGTAGATACCTTAAGGGTAATCCACTGGTCTTCTTCTGGTATGTAAAAACGCTTTTTCTTTAAATTTACATTAAACTTGCGCTTTGTTTTATTCATCGCGTGAGAAACGTTGTTTCCAACCATTGCTCTCTTTCCGGTAAGCTCACAAACTCTAGACATTTGTATAATATTTAGTTATTTTTAATCAGGGTGCAAATTTAATTAATATTATTGGTTTGCACAACAAAAGGATTTCAGTTTTTTGATATTTCTTTTAAAAGCATCTCAAAAGCTTTATTTGTAGCCTTTTTAATAACCCTCTCTCTAGAGTTTCCAAAGTTAAACTCTTGAGAAAAAACACCTCTAGGGCTAGCAATAGCTATACATACCGCACCTACACTTGCTAAGGAATCTGTTGTTTTAGGTCCTGCCACTCCTGTAGTTGCAATTGCGTACTGACTATCAAAAACAATGTTACTTTGCAAAGCCATAGCTTCTGCCACTGGGAGGCTAACCACAGAATGCTTTTCAATAAGCACAGGGTCAACCCCTAAGACATCTGTCTTTATTTGGGTTGCATATGCTATCATGCCTGCTTTGAAGTAAGAGGAGGCGCCCTCTAAAATTGTAATTTCTCCTGCAATAGCGCCACCAGTACAGCTTTCTACAACACTTAAAAAACAGTCTTGTTTTTGAAGCTTTGTGCTAATTTGATCTTGAATACTAGTTTGGTCTTCAAACCCAATAGAAATATCATTTAATAAACCATTTAGAACACTCATTTGGGCATCTACATCCTCTTTCAAGGTCTGCTGATCGCGGCTTGAAGAAGATAAGCGAAGTCTAACTCGTCCCAAAGAAGGCAAATAAGCTAATTTAATATCTACAGGTAACTGAGCTTCCCAAGAGGCTATAATCTCTTGTATCTCACTCTCCCCTTTACCATAGGTAAGCAAGGTTTTATGATAAATAAAAGGCCGGTCAAATTGTGTTTTTATCCTAGGTAATACATGATCGGTAATGAGTTTTCTCATCTCAATTGGCACCCCAGGCATGGATACAAAAACGGTGTCGTCTTTTTCAAGCCACATACCAGGCGCCGTACCTATAGGGTTTTGAAGCACAATGGCTTTTGAAGGAACCATAGCTTGTTCTAGATTTGAAGCCAGCGGAGCTCTCTGTAAATATTTAGAAAAGATGTCTTTAATGTTTTGCAGCACTACCGGGCTTTCTACCAAGGTGTCCTGAAAATATTCTAAAAAAGTTTTTTTGGTGATATCATCTTTGGTTGGTCCTAAGCCCCCCGTTACAAGAACAATATCTACTCTATTTTTAGCATCTTCCAGCGCATTTAAAATATGTTGCCTGTGGTCTTGTACAGAGGTTATTTGGTATACCTGTACTCCTATTTTGTTTAACTCTTTGGCTATAAATACAGAATTAGTATCTGTGATTTGACCAATTAGTATTTCATCTCCAATGGTAATTATTTCTGCTAGCATCTAAGTTGGGAAGTCTGTTTTTAATTCTTCAAAAACATGAGAAAGTACTCGGTTTAAGGTGTCAATATTTTCTTGCACAGAAGTCTCACTTCTTGATGATTTGGTCCAAGACTCTATGCTCTTGACATCTTTTTGGACCTCAATACCAAACATTTCAAAATTTGGTTTCATTTTGTGAGCAAACTGATAGGCTAATTCTTTGTTGTTGTCCTTTATGGCCTCTGTTAGCCCCTCAAGATCTGAAGGGATTTCTTCTAAAAAGGTTTGCGCCACTATAGACATAAAGTCCTGATCACCATCTGCAATTAAGCTTAAACTAGCCTTAGAATAATGTGTGTCCATGAAATTAATTATTTGATTCTTATTTTAAAAAATTCTTCATCTGCTATAAATCCTGACAACACATCATCTGGATTTACTTTAGCAACTCCTGCGGGTGTACCGGTAAATATAACATCTCCTATCTTTAAAGTGAAATATTTTGATACATATTCTATTAAATCATCAAATTTCCATAGCATATGAGAAGAGTTTCCTTGTTGCACCAATTGCTCATTTTTTTTCAGTGAAAAAGAAATAGCATCTAAGGATTCAAACCTGCTTTTTGGAACAAATTTACCAATCACTGCCGCTCCATCAAAGGCTTTTGCTTTTTCCCAAGGAAGCCCCTTTTGTTTTAATTGTTGCTGTAAATCACGGGCAGTGAAATCTATACCCAGGCCTATTTCATCGTAGTATTTGTGTGCAAATTTTTTATCAATATGTTTTCCAACCTTTGTTATTTTAATCAAAAGCTCGACCTCGTGCTGTACTTGGTTACTAAACTCTGGTATAAAAAAAGGTTGTTTTTTTAAAAGTATTGAGGTGTCAGGTTTTAAAAAAATGATGGGCTCTGAGGGCCTTTCATTTTTAAGCTCGGTGATGTGATCTGCGTAATTTCTACCAATACAAATAATCTTCATAAGTGCTGAAATTGGATATTAAAACTTAGTATTTAACTTACTTAGTTTAATTTTAGTTAACACTTTTTTGGTATATAAAGGGAAATCTGCATTTAACAACCAACCAAAATAACCTGGCTCTTTTTCTAAAATATCCAACACTAGTGCACCCTTGTGTTTTCCGAAACTAAAAACTTCGCTACCCTGTTTATCATAGCCTATGTATCCAGCAAAATCTGCAAATTTTCTGTGCACACTAAACTCAGCCAAGCTAGAAACATTATTATCTAAATCATCGTATCTTGATAATTGAGCCTTTAAAACCTCATAAGTAGCATTGGTGTCTGCAGCTGCGCTGTGAGCATCTACAAGTGTTTTACCACAATAAAATTGGTAAGCTGCCTCAAGGGTTCTTTTTTCTTTTTTATGAAAAATAGTTTGCACATCTACGGCAAGATTTTTCTTCATATCAAAATCTACACCAGCTCTTAATAATTCTTCTGCCAGTAATGGAATATCAAAACGGTTGCTATTAAAGCCCCCTAAATCGCTATCTTTAATTAAATCATAGACTTGCTTGGAGAGATCTTTAAATACAGGCTCATTGGCCACCATCTGATCTGTAATGCCATGTACTGCTGTAGTTTCTGGTGGTATTGGGAGGGTAGGGTTCACCCTCCAGGTATGGCTCTGCTTATTTCCGTTTGGAAATACTTTTAGTATAGAAATCTCAACGATTCTATCTGTAGCTATGTTAACACCCGTAGTTTCTAAATCAAAAAAGCAAATAGGTTTGGTAAGTTGTAATTCCATAATAAAAGTTATACTACAAAGGTAAAAGAAATTCAATCAATTACTTAGCATACCTGTTTTATAAACACAAAAACACCGCTACCTATAAAACAGTAGCAGTGTTTTTGTATGCCTATAAATGGTTTTAGTTTTGAATAATAAACATAGACCTTCTATTGAGCTGGTGCTCCTGCTCACTGCACTCAACCCCGTTAGAGCACTGGTTGGTTAATTTATACTCTCCGTAGCCTTTTGCTGATAATCTTGAGGCTGATATACCATTATCAATGAGCCATTTTTTGGTAGATTGTGCTCTTCTGCCAGATAGCTTCTCATTGTAAATATCTTTTCCTCTAGAATCTGTATGAGATTCTACGTGTATAATTAGCTTTGGATACTGGCGCATTGCAGCTAGTATTTTAGCCAATTCTATTGCTGCATCTGGACGAATAAAACTCTTGTCAAAATCAAAGTATATAGGCAATAAGGTTAATCTACATCCTAAATCATTTGGAGGACATGGATCAACAGGAGTTAGAGGTATTACAATAGATAATTTTTCTGATTTGCTTGGTGTTGTAAATAGCTGTTCATTGGTCTGATATTCATTTTTTAAAGCCCTTACAGTGTACTGGGTCTCACAATCCATATCAGGAAACCTGAAGGCTCCTATTTCATTGGCTATTAGCTCTGCTATTTGCTTGTTATTTTCATCTAATAACTTAACGGTAGCTCCTGCTATAGGCATATCTGTGTCACTATCTATAACAACACCTGTAATGTCTATTTGACAATTATAGAATTGGATTCTATAGATATCGTCATCACTACTTCCTTGTTGTCCATCTCTGTTAGAGCTGACATAGCCTAAATTAATATCTTCTTCAATAATTAAATTAAAATCATCCTGGTTACTGTTTGCCGGCGAACCAACATTTACAATAGCTCCAATATCGCCTAGTTCGCTAATAGGGGCAGAAAAAATATCATAACCTCCAAGTCCTGGACGGCCATCTGTAGAGAAAAATAAATTTCCGTTGCGGCTAATAAAAGGAAAGGATTCTCTGGTTTCTGTATTAACATCTGCACCTAAGTTAATAGGCAGCCCATAGGTTCCATCTTCTAAGATGTTGACATACCATAAATCACTCATGCCGTAACTACCTGGCATATCACTTGAAAAATACAAGCGTTTTTCATCTACACTGAGTGCTGGATGCGCTGTTGAGTACTCCGGGCTATTAAAGGGCAGCTCTACAGCATCTGTCCAGTTTCCTAAGGTATCCTTTGTAGATTTGTAAAGTTTTAAACGAACGGTTCTTTGCTTATCTCTCCCTGGTTTTCTATCTCCCTGGGCATAGTTATTTCTAGTAAAATATAGCACCTCTCCATCCTTTGTGAATACTGCAGAACTCTCATGATATTTTGTATTTACCTTATCACTTAAAGGCTTTTTCTCTGAAAGCTGCCCCAAGCTATCACGCTTTGCAACAAATAAATCTAAATAGGGCTGGTCTGTCCAAAGATCTCTTTGCTCACCGGTAGTTTGATCGGCAGAGGCAAATACAATATTACCGTTGTAATACGCAGAGCCAAAATCTGAGGTTGCAGAACTAATATTTGTTTTTACAAGTTCATATTTCTTTGACTGAAAAGCTATTTCACTGAGATACTCTTTATTTTTTTTAAAGTTTTTTGAAATTAAATTATCTCCTGCAAGCAAAATATATTGCTCCATCATTTGGTCAGACCTAATGTAATCACTTTGTGTTTTTAGACTTTGTGCTGCTCTCAAATAATACTCGGCAGTTGTTTGTTCTGGAAAGATTTCTACTAAACGTAGATACCATTTTGAAGCATTATCATACTCACTATTCCAGTAATAGGTGTCACCCAATTTCTGGTAAATCTCAGCAGAGCCATAGCCGTCTTCTACAACTTTTAAATATACATCACGAGCATCTATGTAGGCAAATCGGTCAAAATCCTTGTCTGCCTGTATAAGCTCATTTGTTTGCGAAAAGCCAAACCCAATGCTTAAAAACATAACAAGTATGGTAAGTAACTTTTGTGTTGAACGGATATCCATACTATTGCTATTGTATTATTGTTTGTATAAATTTAAATCTATTAATTGATGGGCTAGACATTTCTTTATCTAGAAGAATCTTGGCGTAAGCACTCTCTCTGGTTTTGCAAATACATCAAAACGCAACATCAACTCATAAGACCCATCACTGTATATTTCTAAATCTGTTGTTTGATAATCATACCCAAGGCCAATAAACAAACCCTCGTTTATTTGAAAACCAGCCATCGCGGTTATAGCCGCGCTCCATCTGTAAGCAACTCCAAGGGTTAATTTTTCATTAAATAATGCGTTTAAAGAAACATCTGCTTGCAAAGGTGCCCCACTAACTACCTTACTCATAAATGCGGGCTTCAACTTTAAATTTTCATTAATATCAAACACATATCCAGCAATTAAAAAATAATGTAAATTTTCTTGAGGTGTAGATTCAGAATTTGAATTGTCTAAACTAGAGACATCAAAATGTCTTGTAGTTAAGAAATTTGGCACAGATAAACCTACATAATAATTCGGGGTATGATAATACAGTCCTGCACCAATTTGTGGCTGAAATTTGTTATCTATATTATTTTGAAATCTTGGATCACCTTGGTCAAAAACATCCAATTTAGTAAAGTCTACATCAAGTATATGCATACCTGCTTTTAAACCAAAGGCCAAGTTTCTATTCTCAGCTACTTTAATTGTGTAGGAGTAATCTACGGTAAAGTTTGTCTCAACGGCAGGACCTATTTCATCTACAACAATACTAAGACCTAAGCCCATGTTTTTGGCAGCACGCACAGGACTATCTATGGTAAAGGTTCCTGTTTTAGGAGCGCCATCAAGGCCTACCCATTGGCTACGCATTAGAGCTCCAAAACTAAGCACCTCTTTAGACCCAGCATATCCAGGATTTACAACCTGAGTGTTATACATATACTGCGTGTACTGAGGATCTTGCTGGGCAGAAACCTCTAGCAGGCCAAAGAAAAACACCACAATAACTGTAATTAATTTATATTTCATACGATATCGTTTATGGCTAAGGAACTAAACCCTTAGTACTAAATTTTTATGTTTTATCTATTTAAATATAAGTAACCGGCATAACTACTATTGCCCGGATTATCTGGACCATTAAATGTAATTACGTAATAATAAGTACCCGTTGGTAACAATGTTTCTGGGGAAACTGTTTGACGTGCATCAGAATAACCCCTAAAGACATTCTCTTGATCGTTACTTCCTCCATAGCCATTAGTTTCAAAAACTTTGACACCCCAGCGGTTAAATATCTGTACGTTATTTTCTGGCCAATCACTAATACCATCAACAAAGAAAAAGTCGTTTTCTCCGTTTCCATCTGCTGAAACAGCATTAAATATCCTGAATTGAGCTCCTACACTTGGCAGGGGTGTAATGGTTGGATCATCAGGATCTCCATCAGAGTCTGGGTCAGAATTTGTTGGGTTATTTGGATCATCAGAGGTATCAACAACCTCAATATCATCCGCTGTTACACTATTTACCGTAGCTTGATTAACAACCCTTTGGGCATCTATATCTGCCTGATTTATTATATAGGTCGCTGTAAATGTAGTACTATCAACTTGTCCTGGATCTAATGATGCGATAGGGCCTCCTTGCACAACTATTCCCGGCAATGGATCTTCTACAGTAATATCAAACAAGATGAGGTTTCCTGTGTTGGTTACTGAAAAATAATAACTAATTGTTTCTCCTACATCAGCAAATCCGTTTGCATTTTCATCATTAAAGACACCTTCTTTTTCAAGGAAAATAGATGGATCTTGACACAAAATACTTACCGTACTATCATCCTCAAAATTGCTATTATTATCAGATAAGTCATTTACCACATTGCCAGAAGGATCAAGCCCCTCTGCTATTGCCTGGTTACTAATAAGACCATTCTCGACATCATCTTGAATTACAGTATATACCGCAGAGAATGTTTCTGTATCACTCTCACCAGCTAGTATAGTTATTGGACCTCCTTGAATAGCAACCATAGGATCTGTAACTATAACTTGTGTTAAAACTACATTTCCAAGGTTTGTTACTACAAAATCATACACAATGGTCTCTCCTAAATCTATACACCCATTTCCATTCTCATCTGCTGGTGTTCCTGTTTTAATTAAAGCAATAATAGCATTATTACAAAGTGTTGTAATTGTAGGATCATCTTCCAGGAAATTATCATCATCAGAAACATCACTAACAACAACTCCAGCTGGGTTTAAACCACTTACTATTGCGGTGTTTGTAATTGATCCTAGGTCAATATTAGCTTGAGTAATCAAATATACAGCCGTAAATGCAGCTGTATCTTCTTGTCCTGGTGCAAGTGTGATAGGGCCTCCTACTACATTTACCATGGCATCATCAATATCTATATTTGAAATTGTTGTATTTCCAATATTTTTAACCATAAAGCTGTAGGTGATAGTCTCTTTTACATCTGCGCAATTATCACCATTGGCGTCATTGAATACTCCTGTTTTTATAAGTGCAATAGCGTTGTTTTGACAAAGAACAGTTACCGTTGGATTATCTTCCAGGAAATTATCATCATCAGAAACATCACTAACAACAACTCCTGCAGAATCAAATCCTGTTACAGTAGCTGTATTTGTTACAGATCCAGTGTCGATGTCTACCTGTGTAATTAGATAAACAGCTGTAAAGCTTGATGTATCTTCTTGTCCTGGTGCAAGAGTGATAGGACCTCCTACTACATTTACCATGGCATCATCAATATCTATATTTGAAATTGTTGTATTTCCAATATTTTTTACAACAAAACTATAGGTGATACTTTCATTAACATCTGCACAATTATCACCATTGGCGTCATTGAATACTCCTGTTTTTATAAGTG
>ENA-OSJC01001754-OSJC01001754.1-marine-metagenome-genome-assembly--contig:-NODE-1754-length-17226-cov-4.315004_pt1 | contig 17226 bp, 19 predicted proteins | sample MGYA00237885_ERZ534234 | MGnify/ENA primary metagenome ERZ534234 (study PRJEB26413, sample SAMN06343907) | marine metagenome | isolation source: coastal waters | place: Atlantic Ocean: West Antarctic... | reverse complement strand
GCTGCAGCTTCGGTATCAACTCTAAACGCTTTATATCTACGTCGTGATGGCGTAGGTGACATGACCGGAATGGTAACGCTGCATAGTACAGGCATATCTTCTGGCGCAAGTAATATGCTAATTAAAACGGGTGCATCTGATGTAACCCGTGTGACGATTAGTGCTGCTAACGGTAATCTCGGCGTAGGTAAAGCACCAATAGCTGGTGCTGCAGTTGATGTAGGCGGTACAGTAAAAGCTATTTACTTTAATGAGGGTGGTACAACCTTAACCAATAAGTATGTAGCCAAAGCCGGTACAAATGCAATAGCCGCTGCTAATACATTTAGCGGGTCTAATACATTCTCTGACACATTGATTGTTGGATCAACTACGGTTGCATCAAGTTCTTTGACTATCACTGAATTTCTTCAAGATACATCTGGTGCAATGTTTACTGGTAACGCTGAATCAGGTGGTATTAGTGCAGTCTATGATGACTCTACTGGCAAGATTACGATGACCATCGCCAATAATGCCCACTCTCACCTTGCAGCTAATATTTCAGATCTAACTGAAACTGTTCAGGATATTGCAGGCGGCATGGTTGCTGGCGGTACAGAGTCTGGCATATCGGTGACATATAATGATGGTACAGGCAAGTTAAACTTTGACGTTAGCGATCCAGTCATATCATTAACAGGACCAGTAACCGGTTCTGCTACAATGACAAACCTTGGCAATGTTGCAATTACTACAAGTGTCTCAACTTCACAAAATATAGCACTTACAGGTGCTGTCACTGGTACAGCGACTATAACCAATCTTGGTAATGTAAGTATAGCAACATCTGCTACGTCAGACCCCACAATAACATTATCGGGTGACGCTAGTGGTTCAGCTACACTAACTAACTTAGGAAATGCCACATTAGCAGTTACAATCGCCGATGATTCTCATAACCACGTTGTTGGTAACATCGATAACTTCACTGAGAATGTTCAAGATATTGTCGGTAGTATGGTTACTAGTAATACTGAATCCGGTATTGCTGTTACATATAACGACGGCACAGGTAAATTAAACCTTGATGTAAACGATCCTACAATTACTTTAACTGGTGCAGTCACTGGTACTGCAGTTATGACCAACTTGGGATCAATTAGTATTGCCACAACTGCATCAGTTAGCGCTGTGCTAAATGTATTCAACGTCTCTGGCACTAGATTGTTCCCATAGGATATATAAGTCATGGCACGACCACTAAAAATAGATACATCAACATCGCCGGTTTCTCTGAAGGAGATGACCGACAATGAGATGCGCGGTATTTCTTATAAAATTCTTCAAGAATTTACAAGCAATGACACCACTACGGGCATGCTTGGTATAGGATCAACCCCTTCAGGCGCAACTTCTATAGGATCATTTGTTGATACTAGTAGAACACAGGGCCCTGGTACACACCCAGCAGGTACTTCTGTTACTACTATTATTAGTAATTTTTATCAACGAACTGCAGTTTTATCAGAAAGCGGTACAACGCTTCCTATAGATTTTGACTCAGGCGTGGGTGGTATTCAGGAGCAATCTAACACTGAACTAAACGAACATATCATGAGACGAACATTGACTATGATGACATCTACTGCTGATAACGAGGGCATGGGCCAATACAGATTACAACCAAATTCTCCCACGGGTGGCACTTGGGGGCAAATGGCTGTTATGCAAGATAGAATAAAGACGGCGTCAAGTATCAGTACAAATAATACAGTCCTTTGGAAACGTCAGACACAGGCAACTGCGTACTCTATAGTACGACCACTAAAAGTGCTTGATGGTGGTGCGGGTGATGATTCCTTAAAGGAAATGACCGACACTGAAGTTAAAGCTCTGGTTACAAAGTACAGGAATAGGATTATATCATCTGGTATTGGCACATATAAAGTTCAACAGAACGCGCCGGCCGGTGGTACATGGGTAAGAAGCGGACTTGCTTTTGATGATGATATTCGTCAAAGAACTAATCAAAATTACACCGGTAGTTATAGCGGTACATACTCAGGAACTAGAACGTACTCAGGTAATTATGCTGGTGCTTATACCGGTACTTACAGCGGGGGAACATTCGCTGGTTCATATATCAGGTACACCCCGGCATACTATGGTGGTCGCTATGGCGGCAACGTATTCGGTGGATACTTTACCGGCTATTACACAGGATACTTTACAGGTAGTTATACAGGATACTATTCAGGAAGTAGAACATATTCTGCTAACTACACTGGTTCATATTCGGGCACATACACTGGCGCAACAATTCAAACAGCAACCCAAGTGGCTTCACAAGTAAGTCTCTGGATGAGGACAGCATAATGGAAAATAGAGAAATTAAACATCCCTTTTGGGCTGATGAAGAAAAAACAAAAATCATATGCCAGTTTCATTATGCTTCTGGTGAAGTAATGGAAGCTTCTGTTATGGATACTGATGAAGGTAATCCTGACTGGGCTGAAATTATAGAAACCTTTGGAATAGAAGGTATAGATAAAAGTACTGAAAAATATGCAAAGGAACAAAAGAAAATACGTGCTCAACAAAATGCTGAAACAAAAGAGCGAATTGAAACTGATGAAGCTGGAATATTGTTTGCCGCTAAGCTTGACGCATTTGAAATTGCTGAAGTAAAGGCTTCTAAAGATCGTACTATGAAAGCACGCATTAGAAAAGCTGCCAATTTTATGGAAGTAACTGTGTTAACTTCTATTCTTGTTATGAAGGAAATGGATAATGGAGAAACTAAGAAAACCAAATAACGGTTTCTTATATGCAGCATCCCTTGAAAAGAAATTTTTAAGCGGTGCTAAGTACTCTGCAATATCATTAAAAGATTATTATCCTGATGCACATATAACACTGTTCACTATTAAAGAGTGGGTAACAGATGATCTATATGATATATTTGATAACGTTATCTTTGAAGATGTGCCGAACAATAAAAGGGCCAAACTCTGGGCCCTAAGTAGAACCCCATACGACACCACAGTTTACCTTGATGCTGATACAGAAATTCAGCATGAAGACATCTGCCTATTGTTTGATCAATTTAAAAATGATGCAGACATTATGATCACTAAAATTAGGCCATACTCTGGTAAGATATCAGAATTTCGCGGCGGTAATCTTACTGACCATTGTGGAGTATTCGTATATAAGAAAAATGATAGAACCATGCAATTCATGGAAGAATGGTATGATAGGTATCTTAAACAAGATTCAGGTGAATGGCAATGGGATACTGAGCTGTATCCAGAAAAACTACGGCCATGGGACCAATGGACATATTGGTGGATTCAGAATAAAACTAACTATGCCATTAAACGTGAATTCTTAGATGACGATGCTCGCTGGAATTTCATTAATACATATAGAGAAGACGAAACAGATAAGCCTATCGTAGTTTATCATCATACTATAAGGATATAATATGCAAGTCATTGAAGGCGGGCTGAATAAAGAAGTATTAGATATCGTAGAGCCATTTGCAAAGTGGTTCTTTGATCAAGATCGAAGTCTCATTCGTGTTAAAGGTGAGCCAGACGATGATGAATACCACACAACAGACGAGTACCTAGCTTCTATTGATGTAGAAAACCATGAAGGGTATCCAGAGGTATCTCATGGCGTTGATCTAACAGATATAAAATCAACTCCTTTAGAATTTAGAGATGAGATATCTAATGTATCTAAAAAATTAAATACATTTTTTGGTTCTAAATTTAATGCAGTGCGAATGTATTATCCAGCTGGTGGATTTATGGGCTGGCATAATAATCACAACGTACCTGGCTATAATATCCTTTTGTCATATACTAAGAATGGTGATGGGTGGTTTCGATACAAAGATCCAGCCACTAATGAAATCATTACTCTATATGATACACCTGGTTGGACTGCTAAGGTCGGTTATTATGGACATAACGAAGAGCCTGATAAGCTATATTGGCATTGTGCTCGTGCACATGAGGAACGACTAACTTTAGGTTTTGTTATTCCTAATGAAGGAATGTGGGAAATGATGTGTGAAGATCTTTATTCCCAATGATGTTTAAATGGTTCATACATTGAATCTGTTGTTGGTCCGTTAAACATACAGACTAAAGCATCTGGATCATAATAGAATTCAAAATCATGATCGGTATTTAAGTGCATCTCAACCGTATAGTCGTTTTCTGTTATTCCATGAATCCTAGAATAGGCAATTCCTTGTGGAAAATACTTTAGAGTAAATCCTTCATGGAATAAAAACCTGTCAATGCCCTTGTACTTAACCATATAGTAATCGGCGTTGTCATCAAAGTATTCCCATATGTTACTAAGCGATCCACCCTTCCATAAGAGCATCGACGAATTAACATACATGTCATAACGTTCTTTAAACTTTGGCGAAGATCCATCGGTGACAATATCGCCTTTCCAATAACAACGAATCATGGTCAGATCATCACATAGGTAATCCGTAATATTGTCTATGTTATTTTGAATGACTACATCTATATCGAAGTACAAACATGTACCTTCAATAAAATCTTTTTGAAACATTGCTAGCTTATTCCAGTATATTTCTAGATCATTATCTGGAGGTATAGATATAGCTGTGCACCTTAATCCAACAGGATCATCTGTGTAACAACAGAATTTGTGTGGGACAGTGAGGTACTTTTTTACATTATTTTTTAGCCGATTGACATCAGCAGAAGAGTACTTAGTACCCCATTTAACACATATAACATTTATCATAGGTCTATTTATTATGTTCGTAATGGATACAGTCACACAAAGAGCTATTAAAAAATTCCCACATAGAGCTGTTGACATAGCACAGTCATATGATTGGAAGCAGCTACAATGTAAAGAGTGGTTGTGTGATAACCTAGAGCTCATTTCTAATTTTAAATTTAAGAGAATTTACATAGCAGGTGGCTGGTATGGCAATATACTATGTCCAAAATTAAAAGAATTATTTCCGGAAACAAGTATTAGACTACATGATATTGATGAGGAAGCTATAGGAATTTGTAAAAACATTTTTTTTAAAGATGATAAAGATGTTAAACCTGATATTGTAGATTGTAATGAGTACCTTTACAAATATTTTGTAATTAATACATCGTGTGAGCATATGCCTCCTATTAATATTAGACCTGATACATATGTTGCACTACAGAGTAACGACTACTTTGGTATAGAAGGACATGTTAATTGTGTCAGGTCCGCTACCGAATTAGCAGAGCAATACAAAGTCAAAGAGATATACTACCAGGGTTCTATGACATTTGATAAATATACAAGATATATGGTGATAGGAAAAGTTTAATGTACATCAGTCCAATTGAAAGAATTCATTTTGAAATTACAAATAGGTGCAACGCAGCTTGCCCCGCGTGCCCTAGAACAGGAAATTTTAAAGGAAAGCTTGCCGGACATATGGTAATGTCTGGTTGGAAAGATCTAACATTAGATGATATCAAAGAAATTCATAAACAGATTCCTACATTAAAACGCGTTAACTTATGTGGTAACTTTGGAGATCCTGCTGCAGCACCAGACTTCTTTAAAATAGTAAAGTATTTTGCAAAGAATAACGTTAGAGTTATAGTGTCTACAAATGGGGGACTTCGTCCCGTGAGCGACTGGGAAAGCATTGCTTTTCGAAATGTTTTAGTACAATTTCATATTGATGGAGATGAGGATACAAATCACATTTATAGAGTAGGAACTAAGTGGAATAGGATTATGGCTAATGCTAAAGCTTATATAAACGCTGGAGGAAAGGCAAATTGGACACTTATACCATTTAAACATAACGAGCATGTTATTAATAAGTGTGAGAAGCTAGCTTATGAAATGGGATTTAAGGAATTTAAAGTTAAAAAGACATATCGTGTAGGAAATAACGACAGTTCATCACAAACTATTGAGATGCCAGTTAATATAAAATATATGAATGAATTTGTACATAAAAAAGAAGAAAGAGAAATTAGCTGTCTTGCAAGTAAGACTAACGAAATATATATTGCGGCAGACGCTGATGTATCTCCATGCTGTTGGACAGGCACCAATTTATGGCAGCAGAAATATAAACATCCTGAAAAAACTGCTCCTACTACAGAGCATAATTATTTTGTAGATTTTGATAATAATTTTAGAACGAACGAGCTTAAGAATATAATACAGGAATATACTGATAGAACCGACAAGTTTGAGCTGGCGTGGCACCATAGGGTCATTGGCACATGTAATAAGAGTTGTGGTACTAATAAGTGGACTGACCGATATGTGAACGGTGTATCATGAAAAAACTAATAGACGATATTAAAAGTGATAAGATTTGGTATTGCTCGCTCCCGTTTAATCACATATATTCAAACTCAGACGGTTCTTGGATGCCTTGTTGTCATTCTACTAGTAGTAAAAATTCAGATAACCAAAAAGTGAATACATCAAATACCGCTATGTTAGATTGGTGGAAATCTGATACTATGAATAATATACGTAATGAGATGTTAGGTAAAACCAGCAGCACTGAAGCAACTGATTATTACTGTCATAAATGTAAAAAACAGGAAAACGACGGAGTTAAATCTTCAAGGATGGAGTGGCGGGATACTATAGTAGACCGTTTAAATCAAACACATGCTCAAAACACTATTATAGCAACTGATACGTATTACGATTATAATGAGATGGATTTAAGTGATATTGATAGTAGATTTTTAGATTTAAAATTAAGAATATTTGGCAATCTTTGTAACCTGTCATGCTATATGTGTTGGCCTACAAATTCTACAGTTAGAATTAATGATGTCAGTAAAATGTCAAAAGAAACACAACTTGATTGGTTTAGAGACAGTAACGACATAGATGTAAAGAAGCCTAAACTCATAGCGAAAGTAGATGCAGATCAATTCACTAAATCGTTAGAGCAGATAAAACAAATATCGCATTTGATTAGTTTTATTAAAATTACAGGTGGTGAACCAATGATCATGGATAGCCATTATAAATTACTTGATATATTGATTGAATCCGGTGACGCCAGATATATTAACTTACACTATCAAACAAACTTTACTAAATTTGGTAGAGGAGAAAAAGCATTTTTCAAGTATATAAAAGAATTCAGGTATGTTAGTTTAAATATTTCTATTGATAGCGTCGGAGAATATGATGAATACATTAGAAAAAACGGCAACACTAAAATAGTAGATGCTAACATAAAAAAACTAAAAAATCACGATAACGTTGGTATTGGCGTATCTAATACTGTATCGATGCTAAGTGTATTGCAACATGTAGAGTTTAATAATAAGTATTCTAGCTTTAATCGGCATTACTTCATATTAACGAATCCTACATATCTAAGTATTAAACATCTTCCTGATAAAATCAAAGGAAAACTATTAACAGAAATAGATCAAGATAACATTGTAAATATGCTAAAACAGCCGAGAGATGATAAAGAATTTCAGAAAGCAGTTAAATATTGCTTGGAGTTAGATTTATTATATAAACGAAAGAAGGGTCTATTTACTCTTTGGCCAGAACTAGAGGAGTACTATCATGATAGATAAGAAATCGCTAAGCACTAGAAGGCAAATAAAATATTTTACAGATGAAGTTCCTGATAGCTCTGTTATAAAAGATATTATTGCTGATACTATTGCATATGCGCCCATGAAAAATAATAAATGGGATTTTGTTTTAGAGGTGTATGATAGCGACTGGGCTGATCAAAAACAATTATTATTGTATAAAACTATTTGCAAATGGGAGCCTAGGGCTAAGACTATAAGTTGGACTTTAAATGATCACAAAAAAGCTGTAGCAAATTCAAGCCCTAGATCGCAGAATTATAACTATCAAGTTACTGCTCCATACCTAATAGTTGCTAGGAAAAGTGAAGATCAGTATGATCCTGAAGGTACTGGTTCAAGTAAAACGAAAAAGGCTATTTCAGCAGGAAGCGTAGCTGCAACCCTGTCATTTGTTACAAGGCAATATGGACTATATGGTGGATTTTGTTCTTGTTATACGGATTTTTTTAATGACACCATACCACCTAACATGATTATAGAGAATGAAGATGATTTCTTTTTTATGTTCGGCATAGGTTATATCGATAAAGAGCACTATTCAACTCACTACAATGCGTATTTTCCATCAGAGGTACAAAACATGGATCTTAGAAATCCTAAACCTACGCCAGATCAAGTCTCGGAGTGGATGTGATACACATATTGACATTAAAGGTCGGCACTAAATATTCTGTGGACTATGTTAATAGGTTATACAATAGTATTAAACGTAATACCACAGAAGAATTTAAATTTTATTGCTATACAGATGATAATAAAGGTGTACATCCCGATATAAATGTGATACAGTTAGATTATCCAGATGAGTTTAAACTTCAATGGCATAAAATTAAGTTTCATAAGATTAACTTCGGCGGTATACCTTCAGGTGAAAAGTGTCTTATACTTGATATTGATTGGATTGTTACCGGAGATCTAGATGAGATACTAGGATATGATCTACCAAAAAGAACCTTCGGTTGCTTTGAAAGATGGTGGTCTAACCTAACACATTTGTGTAGGATCAATGGTGGATTTCAAATGTTCTATATGGGAGATACACATCTTCTATGGTCTACATTTAGAAAATCTCCAGAATTTTGGCAAGAATATTATATCAAGAATGGACTGGCAGATGGTCCTGTCAATGGTGAACAGAACTTTATTGACAGTCATATTAGTATTGATAGAGAATGGCTACCGATGGAATGGTTTGCAAAATACGAAGAAACAAGGATAAAACGTTTGCAAGGCAATTGGTCTAGTAAAGTAGGTATTGCAGAACCATTTTATATGGGAGGAGAATTCCATGAGACTATTAAGATGGTACACTTCTCTGATGCCGACAACAACATGGAACTAGTGAAAGATGAATGGATCAATGATTACTGGTACTGATAAATATGTTATGTAAAAGATAGGAATTGATGATGATGACAGATGATGAAAAGGCGTTATTTCGCTTACACACTATGGCAGATTGGGTGGAGTTTAAAGGCTTTAAACAAAAGAAAATGTTAGAAGAATTAAAGCCATACGATGACGACTGGAAAAGATACAATCCAAAGAAGCCTAATAACCGTTGGGGCTTAAGTGTTACTAGTATAGATGGTGGACTTTCCGGAGTACCAGATCTTACTAGTCTATTAGACTATGAAATACAAACCGGGATAGTTTTAAAAAACGAAGACTTGGCCGAACCCACGCCCGTGTGGACTGAGAGTACTGAACTAAAACGATTGCTTGAGCCATGGAAAAAATGGGTAACTCGGTGTCATTTCTTACGTATGGACAGGGGTAGCTTTTTTCCTGATCACAACGATGTTAACAAACATGATTTTAGTTATGATGAAATTAGACTAATTGGTTTTGTTGATTGCAATGAGTATAATTTTAAATGGCTATATGACGATAAGATTATTAAAGGTAATCCAGGTTCTCTTTGGTATTTTAATGGCAACAAAAGACATTCTGTATTTTCAACGCAAGACGGTGTGATGCTATTAGTTGTTTGTTTAAAATGGGATAAAGATTTATTCCTACATATCTTAGATAACTGTAAAGCAAGATAATGTATTCTTTAGTATGGTGTTTATCCGGAATAGTATCCGGTGTTATATTTGGTATTATACCAGGCGCAGGTCCTTTCTTAGCTATTGCAACAATATATCCTTTATTGTTACACTTAGATCCGTTTAATATATTAATATTTTACATCGCTCTTCTTATCACATCAAACTATACTAATAGTGTTACAGCTATTCTTTACGGAATACCTGGAGATCCTACAGCCGTGGTAACAGCAAGGCATGGGCATACATTATTTCTAAAAGGTGAAGGTCACCTTGCCGTGAGCAGCAACGCAGTATCTAGTACAATAGGATCTATCTTTGCTATAGCATTATTTCTTTTGTTTTTACCAAATATTTACATAGCGTTTCAGTTTTATAATAGTACTATACAACTTGCGGTAATCTCATTAGCAGTAGTGTTATTAACAATGCTATCCAAACAAAAGATATGGAAAACAATCCCTCTGTTTATATTAGGTGGAGTGCTTGCAAAAATAGGATTCGATAACCTATCATATCAGACATGGGGAACATTCGGCTTTGACTACCTCACCTTAGGTATTCCATTTAGTGCAGTAATGATAGGTTTGTATATTATACCTGAGATAATAAAATTTAGAAATATGGATATAGCTAAACAACATTCAATTACTAAGTTTGGTTATGCTAGAAATACGTTAGGTGCGACAGGTGTAGGAAGCTTTGTAGGATTTTGGTGTGGTCTTATTCCAGGAGTAACTAATATCTTGGGCAGTTACCTGAGCTCTAATCTGGTTAAGACAGACATAAAGAAAATAGCAGCAGCTGAGGCTGCAAATAATAGTGGAGCATTGAGTTCACTGTTGCCGCTGATCATTCTTGGCATACCAATCGTAGGTAGTGAAGTATTAATATACTACTTAATCATAACTAAAGGATTCACGTTCGGAATAGACACTCTACCAGTATTTTCTGATATACTATATTACATACCTTTAATATTAGGTACATGTCTATTCTTGTCATGGACTTGTTTTAATCAACTTGGCAGTTTAGCATATCTGTATAAGAAGTATAAAAATTCATTTACAATAGTTATTGTGCTGTTTATCTCTGTTATGAGTATATACATATATCCGGTAAAGGAATGGATGATTATAACGTTAGTTGTGTTAAGCGTGTTAGGATATTGCCTAAAGAACTTAGACACATTTCCTGTACTATATGGATATTTTTTAACAGATCTATTTTGGGATAACTTGATGCGAGTAATGGTGATATACGGATGAACACTTTAATACTCGGGTATAAGCGTGGTCGCAACAAATGGGAAACTATTCTTAGAGCACTATGGGATCTAGATGAGGATGCTGATGTAGTCACAGAGGACTTCGATAAAATAGAAGGCCCATACGATAGAATTATTACGGTAGCTGAAAGTCTATTGCCTATTCAAGCTAAGTTAGAAAAGAAGTGGGGTCTTAATAATCTCTCTGAAGAAGCCGCGGCTATATTATCTGATAAAAAGATGATGGATGATTTTTGTATTAATGCTGGCCTTGGAAATATTATACCTGATAGTGTAATACCAAAATCACCTAGCGATCTAGACATATTTATAAATAGGCCATTTATAATAAAACCGACTATCGGTTCAGGTAGTAAACAATATCGTTCTTTTGATTATGTTACCTTTAATGACCAATTCAATTTTTTAGTTTCTGTTGATCAATCATTTTTTACTGATAACTCTAAGGGATATGATCATGAGTCATTTAATGGTAGGACTAGTCGATATATGGCACAAGAGCAACTGCCTATAGAATCTGTATTATGGTGCCCGTATTATTATGGATCAACTAATTTGCTGTGGGTTAAAAGTAAGTCTGTAAAAAATCCTATTAATGCAAATAGCTACGAAACTAGAGCTCACGATTGGATGAGCGTTCCTACTGATAGTGTACCAATCGAAGTAAGAATACAGGCTCAAAGGTTTATGGATATAGTCATCGATAAATTAGAATTAAAAGATATGTTCTTTTCTGGTCCAGATTATTATAAATGGGGTTCGAACATAAAAATGATAGATGCCAACCCAAGACTTGGCCAGGGACTTCAAATAATAAATAGTATGCATAACTATAGCATTATTCCTAAAGTACTATCAAAACAACCATTCTCAATTGAAAATCATTTTTTGTGGAAGATTTCTAGGTTAAAGCCAGGTAGAATAAAGAGTGTATCTGACATGTCACATTTGAGTAAGTATCTAGCAAGAACTAATAGAAAAATAAAGCCTAATATGGAGATTCCTGAATGGCAGCATACACAAATGGATGGATTTAGACTGGCTTTTAATATAAAAGGCATTAACGAATCTGATATGCTAAAAACATATGAGACTGTTAATGCCCAATTACAAGACTGTATTGAATACTACTGAGTGTTTAACTCAATAGCAGCGTTAATTTTATTAATGATAGCTTCTGCATTATCGTCATTTACAACTTGTGTAAGTGTTCCTTCGAATGCAGTTTGCCATGCTTCAGTTTCTACCAAGGTTTCAACTGCCTGACGGTATTGTTTTACTGCATGCTCTTCGGCATTCACTGATAAAATTACGTCAACAAAGGCAAAGTCTAAATCACCGTTTGCACTAAACGCAAAACACGTACCATCAACTTCTACTTTACTTTGTTTGGTCTGTGTAGTGAAGATAGTATCAGCATCTTTACCAAGATAGCCTCGTACAGTATCACCGCTACCATCGTATGGGACAACATTAAAGGTAACATCATTGCTAGTACCTAAGCTATCAACAAACTTTGAAACTGGCAGCGAGTCGCCCCAAGTAGCAATATTGATTGTCTGTCCTGCCATTTCTTCTAATGAAGTATATGTACGACTGCACAGTATTGTTTCGTATGCTTGAACTGCGACAACAGTATCCGCATTCATTACTACTGAAGGCAAAGTCTCATCACCTGGCCACTCAGTACTCCACACAGTTAGCACATTCTTATTATCAAAATGGCTATTAGCAATCACTGGGTTACCGGCCTGAATAAAATTATGATTAAATTTTTCTCCGATCATAGTAAGTACAGCCATGAAACCGCCACTATCACTTCCAGTGTTAACAACAGTTGTTACATCATGGGCGTACGCTGATGTCGATAGCATTAATGCTCCACTAATTGTTAAAGCACTTACATATTTTTTCATTATCATTTCCTTTGTTTTCATATAGGTTTATATATACAGATAATAATGGTGTACCTCCACCCTCAACACTGTACTCTTTAATTATAACACATTTCGGGCGCTTTGTACACCTATAAATAACGTTATATGCAATTATTTTCGCATGATCTAGAATCTAAAATGTATAAATAGTTGTAACAAATCTAATAAATGTGAGAGATTGATGGCAGTATACGCAAACATTAACGCCGATCAAGGCACTACCTTTTCTGCGTCGGTCATTGTGACTAGCGCTAACGGTATTGATGCCGCTGACTTGACAGGATTTACTGCAGCAGCACAGGCTAGACGCACTTACACTTCAACGACATCATATCCTTTCGTCGCAGTCATTAATAATCCGACAGCTGGCACATTGACGCTTTCAATGACAGCATCCATAACGGATACCATGAAGGGTCGGTACATGTACGACGTTGAAGTTACTGATGGTGCGGGAAATATAACCAGAGTTATTGAGGGCCAGTTTAACGTTGGTCCTGGTATAACTAGATAAATAGGTGAATAATGACTGTACTTAAAGGCGCATTAAGACCTACCAGTAATATGAGGGTAAAAACTCTCAATTTATCATCTGGTCGGCTACTAGAATTAACAGACGTTGACCCAGTAGATTTAGGTGATGGGTCTATCATTGTATATAATGCAACAAGCGAAAAGTTTGAGATAAGACGAAAACTGGAAAACGCTAACACGAAAATTATCGGAGGAACATACTAATGGCAACAGTCATTAAAATTAAAAATACTGACCAAAGCAAGTTGCCAATCGACGGAAGTAATAATCCGGTAATTGCAACAGGTGAGATGGCTTACTCATCACAAACCCCACCCACACAATCTAACTTCGGTGGCCGACTTTATATCGGTACAGGAGATGATTCTGCTACTGGCTTTTCGCCAACGTATCAGGTTGTCGGTGGTGCATACTTTACTAGTATGCTCGATCACGTTCATGGTACTGTAACGGCTGCATCTGCAGTTATTCTAGATGCCAATAAGAAAGTTGACGAATGGAATGTCGACAATCTTATAATGAACGGCAATACTCTTTCTATTAATCAAACATCTAACGCTAACGGCAATGTGATAATTGCTCCCGGCGGTACCGGTGAGTTAGTAGTAACTGGTCCTGCAACTGTTAACGGAACATTCGATGTTGTAGGTCTAACGACTTTAACAGGAAATTTGGCAGTAACAGTTAACACCACAATAACTGGAACATTAGGCGTAACTGCTGCTACGACTCTAAGTACTTTAGGTACTACGGGCGAAGCTACATTAGCTTCCGCAATAGTCAGTGATCTTACTGCTGGTCGTGTAACATTCGCTGGTGGTTCTGGTGCACTTGTTGATAGTGGTAATTTACTATACAACACTGGAACAGGTCTATTAACAATAACTGGTGCTCTTGCAGTAGACAATATTAAGCTAGACGGTAATGTTATTTCAACAGCATCAGGTTCACTAACAGTTACACCTGCTGCACAAGCTGAAACAATCTTTGGTACTACAAGTGCTGTTAGACTTCCTGTTGGTAATTCTTCAGAACGTCCATCTACAGTTGCAACTGGTCAAGTTCGATATAACACTACAACCGCTCAGTTTGAAGGTTATTCAAATTCTGCTTGGCAAGGTCTTGGCGGTGTTATCGATGCCGATCAAAACACATACATTCTTGCAGCACCTTCTGCTACTCTCTCAGTACCTGGTTCTCAGGTTGCGGATACAATTTACTTTGTAACCGGTGGACAATTCCAAGGTAAGATTGATACAGCTACTGGTCTAACACTTAATGAGCTTAACCTTAACGGCACTACTCTGTCTACTACATCTGGAAGTCTATATTTAGATCCAGGTAATACTGGCGCTGGTTCACCAACAGGCGATGTTGTCGTATATGGTAACCTCCAGGTTATGGGTACACAGACAACAGTCAATTCAACTACTATCACAGTTGATGATCCTGTCTTCACTTTGGGTGGTGATACTGCTCCCTCTGCAGATGATAACAAAGACCGTGGTATTGAATTCAGATACCATACTGGATCAGCTGCAAAAGTTGGTTTCTTCGGTTATGACGATTCAGTTTCACGCTTTAAGTTTATTGCTGATGCAACCAACACATCCGAAGTATTTTCTGGTGCAGCTGGTAATGCAGAATTTGGCCAAATCTTAATTGATGGGTTTACACTATCAGCTGGTAACTTTGGAGGTGGTAACTCAGTTCCATTCTTCAATGCATCCGGTGTTATGGGTTTCTTAGTAGACGATGGTTCATCTTCATACGGTACTACCGGTCAGGTACTTCAGACCAATGCCTCTGGAACTCCATTCTTCGGCCACATTGATTGCGGTACTTACTAAATATGGTGATTTGGACTCAGGATAAATAAACCTGAGTCCAACAACTTTGAGGTATATAATGGAACAAGAGATTATGAATGCTTATATTCAAAAACAAAATAAGCTAATTGGTGAACTGATTAATAAAAATTTGATGTTAGATGCACAATTGGAAGTTGTGAGTGCAAAACTTGCAAGCATTGAAAAGAGTAAATCTAAAGAAGAAGACACACCATATAAGTAGGGCGACGTAACCGATGGCAACAGTAATAAGACATAAGAAAAGTACTACTGGGGGCTCAGCTCCCACTACTAGCAATATTGCGCTTGGTGAAATTGCCATTAATACAGCTGACGGTGACTTATACATTAAGAAATCTGTCAGCGGTACAGAGTCAATTGTAAAGTTTTCTGCGACATCCGTTAGTGCTAGTGACAATTTCGTAACAGTTAACGCTTATACAGGAAACGGCTCAAACCGGGCATTTACTCTTAGCAGCGTACCACAAAACGATCAATATGTATTCATAACAATTAACGGAATACAGCAACATATTAGTACCTACTCATTAGTAGGTAATGGATTAACCTTCGCCACTGCTCCAGCTAATGCAGATGCAATTGAAGCACGAGTCATTTCAGTTACAACAACTGCAGTAAGTTTAAGAGACTACCAAAGCTACATCTATACGCTTTCTGGCAGTAGTACTTCTATAACAGGATCAGACGACAATAGCGTAACATTAGCATACGACATTAATAAGCTCAACGTATATCAGAACGGTGTGCGTCTTATTAGAGGCTCTGACTATACTGCCACGAACGGAACTTCTGTAACCTTTGTTACATCTTTAGTTTCTGGCGATGTTGTTGAAATAGAATCATTTGGCAAAGCTTCAATAGCAGATCACGATTCTATTAACCCTAATACTGCAGCTTTAAGTACAACGGCAGTTAATCAAACAGTTGATACATTTTCCAAAACAAAGTTTAGATCAGCAAAATACCTTGTGCAGGCAACGACGGGTTCAGCGTATCATTGTTCGGAAGTGCTTCTTTTACAAGACGGAACAAACACACACATGACAGAATATGGAACGATACAAACCGGTTCTTCACTGTACACTTTAAGCGGTGATATAAATGGTGATAATGTAAGACTACTATGCTCACCCGTTGGTGCAAACACGACTATTAAACTTCAAAGAATTACGGTGGCTGTCTAATGTCTGATACAAAAATTAAATCAAGTAATATTGCCGGTCTAGCGGTTACTCACGATAAACTGCATACCACGATGGATCTAACAGGTAAGACAGTAACTGTTGCTACACCATCGGCAGCTACTCATCCAGCAACAAAAGCATATGTTGATGGTGAAGTTGCAGGCTTAATTGACTCTGCTCCAGGCACACTTAATACATTAAACGAACTTGCCGCAGCTGTCAACGATGATGCAAACTTTAATGCGACAATAGCTACATCTATAGCCACTAAATTGCCACTAGCAGGTGGTACTATGACTGGTGCTATTGACATGGGTGCCAATAATATTACCACAACTGGTAAAGTACTATTTGGTAACGTGTATGCTACTGAAGGAGATTTACCATCGGGTTCCACTTATCATGGTATGTTTGCGCATGTTCATGCAACAGGTAAGGGGTATTACTCCCACGCAGGTGCATGGGTACAATTAGCTAATGCGGGAGCATCTGGTGGTGGTTATGAAGATGCCGATACAGCTGCTTACTTAGCAACTTCTCAAAATAAAACTATTAACACTTCAAGCGGAAACGTTGGTATTGGTACAGCGAGTCCAAGTGCTTCTTTAGATGTTGTAACTAACACCAATGTTTATGCGGCTGAGTTTACACAGAGTAATACTTCAAATGGTGATGGCGTATCAATTGTAGTAGGCAGTACAGCGGCGGCAGATTATGCTTT
>ENA-OSJC01001753-OSJC01001753.1-marine-metagenome-genome-assembly--contig:-NODE-1753-length-17227-cov-6.336210_pt1 | contig 17227 bp, 13 predicted proteins | sample MGYA00237885_ERZ534234 | MGnify/ENA primary metagenome ERZ534234 (study PRJEB26413, sample SAMN06343907) | marine metagenome | isolation source: coastal waters | place: Atlantic Ocean: West Antarctic... | reverse complement strand
TACAATATGAATAATGAGAAGAAGGTTAGTAACAATATTATGTATGAAGTGGTATTTAATGAACTCTTTGGTTCTTAAAAATATCATGAAGTTTCCTTTGTTCGTTGTGCCTGTGGTGGTCGTCCAAGGCGAGACAACGAAGAACCCGCCCTGAACTGACCATGCTCGATAGGAAGCACAATGGAACCACCTATCTCAATGTAACAATGGCTCAGCAAAGTGCAGAAAGAATTAGAGGGGTTTGAATGGATCGTGATAGTTCATGCAGATCTTGTGCACAAAGTTTAGTTAAACTACTCAAACATGCCTATCATTAAGTCATCAATCCAGACATCCCCCACTCCAATACTAATGGCCCGAGGTGCGAGGCGCGCAGCGCTTGATTCACATATGCTCATTTAAGTATTTACTATGTCATTTCTTTAAAATTTTAAAAAGATATTTCCGACCGAAAATAAACCGCGCCTCATTTGGTTTCAGAAATTGCTCACTGGAAGAGACCAGCAGAAAGGGCAGCAAAAGGCTGTCAAAAACCCAACTAGCAAAAACTTATCTGAAGGTTGGGATTTATCTAATCAACGTAAAATGGATCACATGTGACGGCATCTTTAATCATTAGAAGGCACCCACATGCTCTACGAAATCAAAACCGCTGCTCTTTCCTACGCCCGCAAAGGTTGGAAAGTATTTGCATAAATACCAAATAGAGCCAGGGATGTCAGAACACCTTTGCCCGCTCATTTTAGGCAACTACCAATCAAGGGAGAAAACAATCAAACTTAAGATACAATTTCTTGCTGCTACCGCCAGCTCTGCACGTAATGTTGCGCTGCGTGGTCCGACGTGATCAGACCCAGCTTTAGGTCACGCGCCACTTCAGACGGCGCGCGCTCCTTCGGTTGGCCGTAACCTGACCCACCGCCCAGGATCAACTCCACCACTTGCTCGGTGCGGAATAGCGAAACAAGTTCCCCAGTCCCGCAATCGTGCAGTTCCTCGCCTGTGTTCGACACTATGCGGCCACGTGCGCCAAGCCCCGGCAAACCGCCAAACAGGCCCTTGATCGGGTTATTGACTCCTTCTGGATAGACAGAGACCAGCATTTCGATCCCATCCTCGTCTCGCTTGCGGAACAGTATCCGCTGAGCCAGACCACCGCGCGCCTTGCCTGCGCCGCCGCTGTCGGGAACAAAGCTTTTTTCCATGACGATGACGGGCACCCGGCTTTCCATCAATTCGATGGAGGTATTGGCGGCAGAGGTTGGCCAGAGCAGGGACGAATGACCATCACCCCGGTCTGAACCGCCCTGCCCACCCCCACAAAACAGCATGTCGGAATAGAACTGCCCCGCCTGATCCTGACCATAGATATTGGCGACCCCGGCAAGCCCGGTAAAGCTTTGTACTTTATCCGGGGCGGCACCGGCCAAGGCTTTGAAAATGTTCGGCGCAAGATACCAGCCGGTACGGGTACGCAAGTTCACTGCCGCCGGATAGGTCGGATTCAGGATCGAACCTTCCGGTGCGGTGACCGTGAAGGGGCGGTAGCACCCTGCATTGCCGCGCACGCTTGGGGTCAGCATACATTTCAACGGATAGGTCGCATGGGCGGCTGTGTAGTTGAGCGTGGAATTCAGCCCCCCTTGTGGCAATTGCGGCGGCACACCGTCAAAATCAACAGTAATTGCATCACCTTCCACCTTGACCAACACCGGATATTCGAGAATCTCGCCCAACGGATTGTTGGTGATAGTAGAGCGATAGTCGCCGTCGGGGATTTCCCGAATGGCATCGCGCATCGCCTTTTCGGACAGCCCCTGGACCACCTCGGCCAAAGCACCCAAATCGTGCAAGCCATAGTCCCGCATGAAGGCTTCCAGACGTTCCGCGCCCAAGGCGTTGGCGGCGACGAAGGAATAGATATCACCCAGAACCTGCTCACCGTTGCGGACGTTTTGCTGAATCATCCGCACAAGAGTTTCGTTCGGCTTTCCCGCCTCAAAAAGCTTCATCGGCGGAATTTGCAGGCCCTCTTCATAAATTTCGCGAGCGTTCAGGCTGTCTTTGGTCCCACCAATATCGGACACGTGGCCAACTGTGCCCATCAGACCAACCAATTCGCCATTGCTGAAGGCTGGGGTGACGATGGCAATATCGAATAGGTGCCCCGCACAAAGCCACGGGTCATTCGTGATCAGAACGTCGCCTGGTTTCAACGTGTCCGCCGGGTAGGCCACCAGCAGCGCCTTCACCGCCCGCGGCAGCGTCAGGTTGAAGACCGGCATTGCACGCGGGCTGTGCGCCAACGTTTCGCCGTCCTTGGCCAAAAGCTCGCAGGCAAAATCCTGTGCCTCGGCGATGACCAATGAAAAGGCCGTGCGGCAAACAGTCAGCCACATTTCCTCCACCACGTTCACCAGCCGCGACCACATGATTTCAAGCCCGATAGGATCTGCCTCGATCCGTGCCACGGCCTGGGCGCGGGTCATGTCCGGGGAAACCAGTTCCGCCGCCGCGACGACAGCGCCGACCTGAACACAAAGATTGAGGCTGGCATCAATGCGGACATGATCGTTCGGACCAATGACCGTGGTCGATTCACGTTCTTCGATAATCGCCGGGCCGGGAACTTCATCTCTCGCTTTCAGGGCGTAGCGGTCATAGACAGGGGTCTTGAACTCCCCTTCGTCAAACCAGCACTGACGATAGCCTTTCAGACGATCCGCGCTGTTTCCGCCCCCTGTTGCCCCGGTCAATGCAAGCTTGGGCGTAGGTCCGGCAACGCGCACACGGAAGGTCACAGCCTCAAACCGAGCACCGGCAAAAGGCTCGGCATAGCGGGTAGAATAGGCATTGACAAAGGCGCCCCAGATGGCAGGCAGACTGCTTTCATCAAGATGCCCCAGCGGCAGCGGCGCGGCGATGTCGTGCATCTGTCCAACCAGGCGCATATCAGCACTGCGCTCGATCACAGCGTCTTCGGCCGCAATTCCTGCACGGGTCAGATGGTGCAGCCCTTCTGCCGTCAGATCCGCTAGCAAGGTATTGATCGCATCGGCGTCAAAACCCGGCTTCATCTCGGTTCGGCGCGACCGGACGCCATCAAACGACAGCGGCGCCGCAAGAAAACCAACCGCCGACGCAGCACCCGAAGCAGGCGGGATCAGGACCGACCCAATGCCCATGGCACGTGCAACATCAATTGCATGTGCGGGCCCTGCCCCACCAAAACCTACCATCGAATATTCACGAGGGTCTTTACCACGCTCGACAAGGTGAACGCGAGCCGCTGCCGCCATGCTCTCGACCACCACCTTGTGTATCCCGAGCGCTGTTTCGGAAACGTTCAGGCCCAACTGGCTTCCGACACGGTCAATCGCGGCTTTTGCTGCGTCGATGTCCAGCGTCATCCGCCCCCCGAGAAAGAATTTAGGGTCATAATAGCCAAGCGCAAGATTGGCATCTGTAACTGTCGGTTCCAGACCGCCCATGCCGTAGCAGGCAGGGCCTGGATCAGATCCTGCGGAATTTGGACCGACCTTCAGCAGCCCCACTTCATCAATCGCGGCGATGGACCCCCCCCCCGCACCTATCTCGATCATTTCAATCACCGGCGCTTTGATCGGCAGGCCGGACCCCTTGGTAAACCGGTGTACTCGGGCTGCCTCTATCATCGAGGCGACCTCGGCGCGGCCATCTTCTATCATGCACGCCTTGGCCGTTGTGCCGCCCATATCAAAAGAAATCACATCCGATAGGCCAGCCGCCTCGCCAAACAGGGCCGTGGCAAGACCACCGCCCGCAGGGCCGCTTTCCAGCAGGCGGATCGGGAAATCGCGTGCGGTTTCCAGTGATACCAGCCCCCCCGCAGAATGCATCAACCGGAGCGGACCGGTGAATCCGGCGCCGCGCAGGAATTGCTCAAGCTTGGTCAGGTAGCGATTCATCAAAGGCTGCACAAAGGCATTCGCGCAGGTCGTTACGATCCGCTGATATTCCCCCATTTCTGCTACGACTTCTGACGAAATGGATATTGAAATGTCGGGATGAGCCGCCCGGATCAATTCTGCTGCTCGCTGCTCATGCGTTGGGTTGGCGTATGAATGAAGAAAGGCGATTGCAATCGCTTCACAGCCTGCATCAACCAGCTTCTGCGCTGTGGACAACACCGCCTCCTCATTAAGCTCGGTGACAACTTCGCCCACTGCATTCATCCTTTCTGCAACTTCCATCCGAAGATCGCGGCTGACCATCGGATCGGGGAAGGATACGAACAGATCATAAATATCGTAGCGCTGCTCTGTCCCCATCTCCAGCAGGTCGCGAAAACCTGCGGTGGTGATCAGCCCGACAGGGGCGCCTTTCCTCTCGATCACCGCATTGCTCACCAGCGTGGTACCATGTACGATCTCGGACACATCGGCATGGCTGACATCGCCAAGTTCCAACAGCTCGGACAGGCCCAACAGAGCGGCTTCAGACGGATCATGCGGTGTCGTCAAACGCTTGTGCAGCGTGACACTGGCATTCTGGGCATCATACAGGACGAAGTCGGTGAAAGTCCCACCAATGTCAAGGCCGACGCGCCAACGGTTTTGAGTGATAATCATGCAGATTCTTTCTTATGTTCGAATGTGGGGGAAGCAAAGGCGCTATCACCAAAGTCTGCCGCAATTTGTGCCGCAGCCTTGGCCAGCGCGGCAAGCATTTCAGCGACGCCGTTTGCGTCCCCATGACGCCCAGCGCTAAGGTTCTCAACCAGCTTCTTTGTTAATTTGCCAGAAATAACCATTTATAAAATATCACCTTCCTGAAACAAAATACATCTCACTTGCCTTCCGTCCGACAGAGTGGACACGGGTACCGGGGTTTTATCGCAGATTCCTGCTTTGGCCTGAGCGCAGCGTGAAAAAAAGAAACAACCTTCCGGCAAATCGATCGGGCTGGGGATATCCCCCCACAGGGGGTTGCTCCGACGTGCTTGACCGGATTTTGGCAAAGGAACAGCTTTTAGGAGCGCCTTGGTGTAGGGATGCTTGGGGTCGTTGAATATTTCCTCAGTATTACCCTGTTCGACGATTTGGCCTAGATACATCACAGCCGTTTTATTACACACGTAGCGAACGACTGCCAGATTGTGAGAGATAAAAAGATAAGTTAAGTCCAACTGCGCCTGAATGGATTTCAGGAACTCCAAAATCAGAGCTTGAACGGATACATCTAGGGCTGATGTTGGTTCATCCAAAACCAGTAGTTCCGGGTTTAGGGCAATGGCCCTTGCGATACAAACGCGCTGCTTTTGGCCTCCGGACAGTTCATGCGGATAACGGTACAGAAACTGTTGTTGCAAACCAACGATTTCTAGTAATTCACTGACTTTCTTGTACAGAGCAACCCCGCGCAAACGGGTGTGCAGGATCAATGGTTCCGATACAGACCGCAGAATAGTCATGCGCGGATTCAGAGCTGAGTGAGGGTCCTGAAAAACCATCTGAGCACGCAAATGAAATTTTTTGTCAAATTTGCCATTTGGCCCAAGAGTGTTTTCTCCATCGAGAAATATCTCACCGGCACTGATATGGTTCAACCCAACGACTGCCCTACCGATCGTCGTTTTACCAGAACCGGATTCCCCAACCAGACCCAGGGAATCCCCCTTTTCGAGTTTAAGTGATACATTATTGACGGCCCTAGTAACAGCTCCCTTATTTTTTGATTTTGTAACAAAATTAACCTCTAAACTGCGAATATCAAGCATCGCCACCTCCCTGCCTGATCAGATGGCAGGCAACAGTGTGACTGCCACCAACAGACACACTAGCTGGTGTTGTTTTGCATACGGGCATCACTTCGGCGCACCGATCCTGAAAGCGGCAGCCCGCTGGCGGGTCCAAAAGATTTGGTAAATGTCCGGGTATACCAGCCAGTTTAGCAACAGATATTTCCGGATGTGGGATCGACCGCAACAAGCCCTGCGTATAGGGATGACGTGGCGTGTCGTACAGTTCTTCTATGCTGCCATATTCGACAACCTGACCCGCATACATCACGGCAACGCGATCGCAGACCTTGGCAACAACGCCTAGATCATGAGTGATGAGGATAACGGACAGACCCATATCTTCAACTAGCTCGGCAATCAGATCAAGGATTTGGGCCTGAATGGTGACATCCAGTGCGGTCGTCGGTTCATCAGCGACTAGAAGTTTCGGGTTGCCTGAAAGGGCCGTGGCGATCAAAACACGCTGACGCATGCCGCCGGATAGCTGGTGGGGATAACTGTTCATCTGTTTATCCGGGTTCGGCAGATGCACCTTACGCAACATTTCAATGGCATGTTCGCCTGCCTGACGGCGGCTCATCTTATTTGCACGGGGTTTGTTGCGTTGATGCGCCAGGATTACATCGATCATCTGGTTGCCAATTGTAAAGACAGGATTAAGGTAAGTCATAGGGTCCTGGAAGATCATGGCGATCTCAATACCTCGAATGAGTTGCATTTCAGCTTTTGAAACTTTCAGCAAATCGCGGCCTTCAAACAGGATTTGACCTGAAATGACTTCTGCCGGTGGGCTTGGCAGCAGTCCCAGAATATTGCGGATCGTTACCGATTTTCCGCAACCCGTTTCGCCGACAATGCCCAGCGATTGACCTCGTTCAAGATCCAGATTTACCCCATCAAGCACTTGATAAACACCATCAAAGGTATTGAAGTTCAGACGATAGTCTCGAATGGAGAAGAAAGGTTGTTTACTCATTCTCGGCTCCTCGGATCAAGGATATCCCTCAACCCGTCGCCCATCAGGTTAAAGCCCAGCACGGTTAGGAAAATACACATGCCGGGAAAGAACGAATACCACCACCAGTCAGGTAAATAATTGCGGCCATAACTGATCATGGCGCCCCATTCGGGAAAAGGTGGTTGGGCACCGAGTCCAAGAAAACCGAGGCTGGCAGCGCCGAGGATTGCCAAGCCCATATCCATACTGGCCTTGACCACGATGGGTGATGAGCAGTTAGGCAGGATATGAACAAACACAATGCGCATGTTGCTAGCCCCCATTGATCGTGCGGCATCAACATAAATTGAGTTTTTCAACGATAGTGTTTTGGCCTGCACAAGGCGCACGTATCCTGGCCACCACACCAGAGACAGCGCTAGCATGGCATTTTGAATCCCAGGCCCCAGCGCTCCCACAATGGCAATCGCCAAAATCAGGCCGGGGACAGACAAAAAAACATCTGTAAAGCGCATGATTAATTCATCAGTCCGGCCACCAACTAAACCGGCAATCAGGCCGAGTGGCACACCAATCAGGATAGCGATCCCCGTGATTATTAACCCAATTTTCAGAGACACCCGGGCGCCTATAATAACGCGGGTCAAAACATCGTCGCCAACTTCATCAGTTCCAAACCAGTGCGCTGCACTGGGGGGAAGTAATTTGATTTCGAGGTGAATGGTACCTTGTGCATCTTCAGGATAAGGCACAACCCAGGGTCCGATGGCCGCAGTGATCAGAAATACAATCACAATACCTAACCCCAGCATGGCAGAACTGTTGCGTCTGAAGGTGTGCATATAGAGCTTCATCTGACGAATGGTGCTTTGGTTTCGCTCGACCCATGAAGGTACCTGAAGCTCCTCAAGGGAAATATGTTTTTTAGTCGTCATTTCCCCTGCAGTCTTGGGTCAAGTAAACTGTAAAGTATGTCGACAATGAAATTTGCGACCATAAAAAAGAAGCCAAGTAACAAGGTCACGGCCATAATTGGTTCAAAATCTGATGAAACTGCTGTCTGCACCGCATAGAGCCCAACGCCTGGAAAGTCGAAGACACTTTCAACAAGAACGGTACCTCCAAGCATCCAGCCGAAGCGCAAGCCGATCATGGCCAGTGTTGGCAACATGGCATTTCGCAGGGCGTAAAGCCCAACAATGCGGAGGGTTGAAATACCCTGGGCTTTTGAATTGGTAATGTAATCCTCATTCAGCGTTTCCAGCATTTCAGCCCTGTTGACCCGGATAATAGATGCTAAGGCTGGAAAGCACAGGGTCACCGCCGGCAGCAAAATATGCTGCAAAGCTTCCAGCGCTACATCGAATTGCAGTCTCAGAAGTGAATCGATAATGAGAAGATGGGTGATCGGCGCCGGTGGGTCAGTCATGATTGCTAATTGACCGCCGAGCGGTAACCAGCCCAGGTGCAACCCAAAATAAAATTGCAATAACATACCAAGCCAGAACATGGGCACACCGACCCCGGATGCGCTAAAGATCCGGATGAAGTGATCAATCCAGGTATTCTTCTTAACCGCGGACAGCACACCCAGCGGAACGCCTAGCAAGACGGCAATAAAAATCGAAAAAACAACAAGTTCAAAGGTTGCCGGGAAATAGCGCATAAGGTCATCCGCAACTTCACGGCCAGAGAAAATGGAGTGCCCAAAATCACCCTGCAAAATATTTCCTGCATAGACCAGAAACTGAAGGGGGAGAGGCTTGTCAAGGCCATATTCCTTGCGAACGGTTTCGACCATTTCTTTGGTTGCATCGGGGCCAGCTGCTAGGACGGCTGGATCACCTGGGGCCACATGCGAGATAACAAAGGTCAGGATCAGCAACGCAAACAGCGTTCCAAACATAAAAATGCTTCGTCGTAAAAAAAAATTGAGCATATCTAACCTTCCCACTCAAAGGAGAGTGGAGCTTTAGTTTTTAGTGAAAGCAACTTGTATTCTGACATTAAACCGAGTCCCTGTAAAAAAAGAGCCCGGTTGCCGGCAGATGAGCGGCAACCGGGTATAGCTTTTTAGGAAATCTTAGTTATCGATGTGAAGCGTATGATAATCAATTTCCGTTGTCATACGGACTGGGCTGTAATTGAAGCCTTTGACATATTTATGGTAGATAATACGACGTTCACGCATCATGCCAAAGATTTCGGGCTGATCTTCAACAATTTGGATCTGGATTTGAGCATAAAGCTTGGCTCGTTCATCCCAGTTAGTTGTGAAGCGTGCTTTTTCAATTAGCTTGTGAACTTCTTTGTTGTCGTAGAAGCTGGAGCCATAATATTTGCCCCATGAGTCAGGGTGATACTGCATGGCAACAGCGTCAGGATCATTGGATACAGGTGTCGCGAAGATTGCCAGCATGTCTGGCGAAGTCTCAACCTTTGAGCCAAGCGCTACCATGTTCGGCCAAGTCAGTGGTACCATTTTGACGGTGATGTTAATATCCTTGAGGCTGTCAATCAGAACAAGTCCCATTAAGCGTTCTTCATCGAGGCCTTGAACGTAGACATAGTCAAGCTCAATGCCACCGTTTGGCCATTTCGATTTAGCTAGATATTCTTTGGCTTTTGCCACGTCATGACGCGGCATGTTAGGCACAGTGATCTTACCCTTAATTCCGTCTGTAAAGGGGCTGGTCTGCAGTTGAGCCTTGCCATTGTAGATCTTGTCGAAAGCACTGTAGTCGAAAGCCCAGGCAACTGCCTTGCGCAGGTTCTTGTCTGACATGTATTCGCCTTTAGTGTTGAATTTGAGGCCAAAGGCTGTAAGGGCTGGGTTGGTAGAAGTAGCGAAAGTCCCGCGTTTAGCCACCGCATCAAATTCATCTGGCGACAAATCGGTTACGATGTCAGCTTCGCCCCTGATCAGGGCTGCACGCTGGCTGGCGGATTCTCGGATCAATTTGTAGATGATGCCGCCAAGCTTGTTTCCTTCATATGGAAAACCCTTCCAGTAATCCTTGACGCGCGTGAGCTCGTACAGTTTGCCTTGTTCAAAACGTTTCAGGATAAAAGGTCCACTACCGGCTTCATGATCAATTAGCCATTTTTGCCCATAATCTCCATCTACTTCGTTGTTCATGACCTGTTTGGGATTCATAATGTACCACCAGGGCATAAAGGAAATCAGCGGTGCATAAGGTTTGTCCAGGGTAAACTGAATGGTGTGAGCATCGAGCGCCTGGATATTTTCTGGCTTAAGAAAGGCACTCAACATCCATGCTGGACCCTTGTTCAGCTTCAGTGTGCGCTCAAACGAGAACCTGACGGCTTCGGCATCCAAAGGATCGCCATTGTGAAATTTCACATTTTTAGTGAGGTTGAACGTCCAGACCAAACCATCATCACTGGTCGACCAAGACTCAGCCAGCCATGGTTTGATCTTTGGTGGTGTGCCTTCATATTTAACCAATCCATCATAGACCGCCTGTTGCAGGGTGCGGATCGTGGCATCATATTTAACACTTGGATCAAGTACTTGGACCCCCTGCCGACCGGCAATGACCATTATTTTTTCACCATCGACACGTTCAAATGCAACTGATTGTCCGGCTGTCAGGGCAGCCGAGGCAATCAACACACCTCCCAGTGCCATTTTCAAACTATGTTTCATGATATTTATTCTCCTTGTTTTATGGTGGTTTCTAGTGGATCGAGTATTTTCAAACAAAATGGCATTTTAAACGCAATGAACTGCTAGATATCTGGTATAGGCTAGGTCAACTGATCGAGGCCGGCGGCAACAACGTCACGGGATAGTACAACGGGACAACCCGAACTTTGTGAAACAACCCGGCGCATCTCGCTTGTGTAGCCCATGCAATGCATGACGATCATATCCATATCGGCGAGCTCCCGACCAGCTTCACGCATGCGGTCGCCTGAATAAGGGGAGGCATATGTTGATTTGGCGCATTCATAGTCTTTGTGATGTTTTGCTTCTTGCATTTGTTCGGCAACTGGGACCATTACGCCGATCTTGCGTCCGCCATGTGCCATGGCAGCGACGTATCCGTCCACCAAACGTTGGGATTCAGTGAACGGCCTGTCGCAATGAACATTTTCGAAATAACCGGTGCAAAGCAAAACAACCTCGTCAAAACTCTTCTTAGTCAGGTCATTAAGAATGACATTTAGTCGCTCACCTGTTCGTGCTTTGCTAGTTATAACTTCGCGACCATCTTTTAGACGCGTCACCAGCCGAGGTTCACTCCCAACGGCGGCCATTTCGGCAAGTTCAACTTCACTCATGCCATCTAGAACACCAAATTGCGTTATTTCCAAATCGCCACGCATCCGGCCCTGAATTTCTATTAGAATATCATCCCGTGGAGATTGGCCAACCGTTACTGCTGCGAGTTTAAAAGTCAACTTGATAATCCTTATTGTTGATCTGAAAATTAATCATAAATTAGGAAAGTTAAATAAATTATCGGGTATGGCAGATAAATAAGATATAGGTGTTACTACCCAATCCCCATTGAAAAGCTGTAAGTGGGCGAATAGCGTTAAGATTAAGGTAATTTGCTATTGCAACGTCAAGACAAACCGCATGAGAGCGGAAATTGTAGATACACCTAGCTTGCTCATCGCGCTGGATCGGTGCTTTTCAACAGTTCTGTAACTGATTCCGAGCTCTAGGCCAATCTTCTTGTTAGCAAACCCCTGAACGATCAACTTAACGGTCTCTCGTTCGCGTTTTGTCAGATTCGGGGCAGCCGCCTGCAAACGCTCTTCAATATTATTCAGGTGACGAACAGATCTGGGCATCAGATAACTGAGATACAGGTTAAGGGCGTTGGCCAGAACTTTTCGAGCTGTCACAACCGGAAGACCTGAAAATGTACTCAGACGTTCTGCTGTTTCTCCCCTATAGGATATCGAGTTCATAAAAATCAGTTCACAGTGATTCAGTCTCTGCGAGGCTTCTGCGATATGATTGTTCTTGTGGTCCAGCAAATAAGTAGTCTGGCATTTCATCAGATCCCCTATATGCTCACGCGTCGATTGCCCTTGTTTTTCCAGCGGCGTCACAACACCGAGATAGCATTCAGTCATGGATACGGAGGCAAACCAGATTTCGATGACACGCTGGGTGTGAAGTAACGGCGTATAGGTTCTGATTTCATTGTGCAGGCCTGTACTTAAAACAACGATCAGGTCAAACTCCTGATGATCAAGCTCAGCACAGACATTTGCGATACGAATTTCCAGGGAACTGACAGCGACAATGATCGAACTTCCATCCCTCAGGCGCGTATAGATCCGATTTTCTTTCTCGTCAGGTCGCATCAATTCCAGCTCATACTCATCAAGATCGTCGAGGGCACCATATTCTTCAGCGACAAAGTCACAGCCAATCAGTTTCATAATTTCTTCCATCATGTCTTTACGCGGTGATTGTCCGGCACTGACAAAGGCCACCCGGGGCAGTTCATCTGTCAGCAACAGACGCTCCTCCCGGGATTTTTTCTTCTGGGCATAATTTTTATCTTGCAAATTGCTGTGAAAGGCCAAAACAGGGTTTCTTCCGTTTCCATAATTCTTCTGGATTTACTCAAAATAAAATTAACCATTTTACAAGTATATTGTAAATATATATTATATATTTTTAAGTTATAATTAAAAAATTATATATTATTGTTAAACAATTAATGAGTCACTTGGGTAGTAGCACCCATTACAATACAAATTCCAACTCACTAATCTTCGTCTAGAATTCGCTGAAGTCGTCTCCTAAACATTCTTTACTCAGAGTAATGGAATCTATTTAATGTTAAAGCAGGTAATTGATTTATTTGAGCTACTGGATCGCCCCGATGCTAGCGCCGTAGCCATCAAGGCCTATCTGTTGGACAATGGCGCATGTGATGTCGAAACCGCCACATTAACAGGAAAGAATGGTACAACGGACCATATCAAGATAACAATTCCTGGCCATTCAGGCCGCATAAAAGGCGGCACTTCCCAGACTTTGGGAATAATTGGCCGTCTTGGAGGCTTGGGGGCTAGGCCGAAAATAATAGGTTTTGTCTCCGACGGTGACGGCGCTCTTGCCGCTTTGTCAGCCGCTGCAAAGCTGTCACGCATGGCTTCCCTCGGTGATCAGTTGCCTGGTGACATCATAATCACGACTCACATCTGCCCAGACGCGCCAACCCGTTCGCATGACCCGGTTCCCCTGATGGGGTCACCGGTTTCTCATGAGGCAATTAATGCCGTCGAAATTGTTCCCGAAATGGATGCGATCTTGTCAATTGATACCACGAAGGGTAATTGTGTGATCAATGCCCGCGGCTTTGCAATTTCGCCGACTGTCAAGGAAGGTTATATTCTCAAAGTCAGCAAGACCGTCCTCGATGTAATGAGTCGAGTTACGGGCCGGTTGCCGCAGGTATTTGCCTTGTCGCAGCAAGACATTACTCCCTATGGCAATGGTTTGGATCATATCAACTCCATCCTGCAACCGGCCATCATGACGTCTGCGCCCGTGATTGGTCTGGCTATCACAACAGAAGTAGCTGTGGCTGGCTGTGCGACAGGTGCTACTCAACTAATAGATGTCGAAAGCGCTGCTCGTTTCGCCGTAGAAGTCGCCAAGGATTACACAGCCGGGACCTGTTCGTTTTATGATGCTGAAGAATTTAGTCGCATGGTTGACATATACGGCGACATGTTCCGTTTCCAGTCAGAAAACAGAATTCCTGACCTTGAAAGGCCAGACTGATGGCACTCTGTTTTCTGAGCAAGAGCAACAAGCAATCATACGCAGTGAAGACCTGTCGTGGATGTTGGCCAATGCACAGTCCATATGATGAACAATAACGATCAAGCGAATGGAGAGGCCAGTTGACCGAAGTGCAAGGACGGGTGCTACAAATCGATGACATCGAAGCTATGGCAGTTGGGACGTGGATTCTTGGAACAGGCGGAGGTGGCTCACCTTACCTAAATTTGCTGAATATTCGCGAACAGTACGCGGCAGGGCGCCGTGTGATACTGAAAGATCCTATGACATTGCCAGACGATGCTTTAGTTGCTGTCTTGTCGTCACAGGGGGCTCCTCTAATTGGGCAGGAACGCCTTGCTGATTCCGCCATGGCCATGAAGCCCCTACGCATTATGGAAGAATATCTGGGTCGGAAGTTTGATGCTCTCATGCCAGTCGAAATTGGTGGTGGAAACGGTTTGCACGCGATTATGGTCGCGGCGGAAACAGGACTACCCGCTATTGACGCAGACGCTATGGGGCGGGCCTACCCTGAGGCACAGATGACCAGTTTTGCTGTTGCCAACCTGCAATGCTATCCCCTTGCCATCAGCGATATCCGGGACAATGAAGTAATCATTCACAAAGCACATAGCTGGAAATGGATGGAACGGACCAGTCGTAGGATTTGTACTGAATTCGGCTCTCAGGCCTCAACCTGCAAGGCACCGAGGTCGGGTAAAGAAGTTCGAGATCACGGGATTCTCTATACCGGCAACAAGGCAATCTCACTTGGCAAGGCAGTCCTGAAAGCTCGTCAGAAACATACCAATCCAGTCGACGCAATCCTAGATGAATGTCAGGGAAATCGTGTATTTACTGGAAAAGTAACAGATGTTGAACGGCGTACAACAGGTGGTTTTCTGCGTGGACGCACAGTCCTAGAAGGCTTGGGTAAAAATACTAGAGAAAAATTTAATCTTGATTTTCAGAACGAATTTTCAGTTGGTTCACTAAATGGGGAAGCCATCGTTATGACCCCCGATCTGATATGTGTTGTTGATAGTATCAGTGGCGAAGGTATTGGGACCGAATCCATTCGGTATGGTCAACGGGTTGATGTTTTAGTCTTGCCAGCACCCGAGATCTTTCTCTCCGCCCGTGGACTAGAACTGGTGGGACCGCGTGCCTTCGGGTTTGATTTTGACTACCGCTCGTATTTTAAGGATAAAAAATGAACCAACGTATTGGCATTGATGTCGGCGGCACAAATACAGACGCTGTACTCGTAGACGCAAACGGTGTCGTCGGTGCAATCAAGTCACCTACAACAGCAGATGTCATCGGTGGTGTACGTCAGGCTCTTGCGGAATTGATCGACAGCGTTGGACCGAATGCCCAGCAGGTAGATAGCGTCATGATCGGCACGACGCATTTTGTTAATGCTGTTGTTCAACGCAAGGGTTTGAACAAGATCGCCGCCTTACGTGTTACCCTACCCGGTTCTGCAAGCCTTCCACCGCTAGTCGACTGGCCAAAGGATCTGGCCAAGGTCGTCAATGGCGGCAGCTACTATATTTCAGGTGGTAATGAATTTGATGGTCAGCCGGTTGTACCGCTTGATGAAGACGCTGTAGTTGAAGCGGCACGTTCAATCCGCAATTCTGGTATTACTTCAGTGGGCATTACAGCTTCTTTTTCACCGCTTAGTTCAGCCTGCGAAGATCGTGTCGCAGAAATTGTCGCGCATGAATGTCCAGGTATTCGCATTACCTGCTCCCATTCTCTGGGCCGCATTGGATTGCTGGAGCGCGAAAATGCAACTTTGCTAAATGCCGCCTTGCTTGATTTAGCTGCCAACACCACCGACGCCTTTCGTAAGGCTCTTGACGATGTTAGAATTACCGCACCACTTTATATCACTCTGAATGATGGCACTGTCACCAGCGCCGAATTAGCTCGAAAATTCCCTGTTTACTGTTTCGCATCCGGCCCCACAAATTCCATGCGAGGGGCCGCTTTTCTATCGGGACTTGATGACGCCATTGTCTGTGATGTTGGAGGCACAACCACAGATATCGGTTGCTTGGTCAACGGCTTTCCCAGAGAAGCCAACAATGTGGTCGAGGTTGGCGGTGTGCGCACGTTGTTCCGCATGCCTGATCTGATCAGTATTGGCATTGGCGGCGGGACCATGGTCCGCGAGAACCCTTTGTCCGTTGGTCCGGAAAGCGTTGGCTTCCGGCTCCTCAAGGAGGCTCGGGTCTTTGGTGGACCTCAATTAACTCTGACGGATGTTGCCGTGGCCAGTGGTTTGATGGATGTTGGCGATAAAACCCAGATTAGCGATATTCCTGAAACTCTCATCGCGACTGCTCTGGCGATGGCACATCAAAAAATCTCCGTAACCGTTGACCAAATAAAAACGGATTCCCAAGATGTACCAATGATTGCTGTCGGTGGTGGTGCCCCCTTGATCCCAGAAAAAATTCCTGGCATTTCCGTAGTTCATCGCGTCCCCTTTCACGGTGTTGCTAACGCTGTCGGAGCAGCAATTGCCCAGATTAGTGGTGAGGCTGATCAGGTGTTTCAAGATTTCACGCGAGATGACGCTTTGGCAGCAGCACTGGAAATAGCAGTGGAAAATGCCGTCAAGTCTGGAGCAGACCGGAAATCGATTAAAACCATCGAAATGGAAGATCTACCGATTGCCTATTTACCTGGTCATGCCATTCGTGCTCGAGTCCGCGTCGTCGGCGATATTGCAACGAAGACAAAGGACTGTTAATGTCCGCCAAAAACCATAGGGAAAATCATGGAATTTGATTTCAGTAAGTTCTCATCGAAGGATCGTTATAAACTCTTGAGTTCAACAGTGATTCCACGTCCCATCGCCTTGGTCTCAACGATTGATGAAAATGGCGTTTGTAACTCGGCTCCTTACAGCTTCTTCAATGTCTTTGCTGAAGACCCGGCGACTTGCGTGATTGGTATTGCTAGGAGACTGGTGGACGGTGGCCGCAAGGACACCTCACGCCTGATCCGGGAAAGTGGTGAATTTGTCGTGAATATGGTCGATATGGATATTGCGGAAGGTATGAACATCTCTGCTATTGACTTTGCCCCCGAAGTCGATGAATTTTCCTTGTCTGGCTTCACGCCGGTCGCCAGTCGTCTGGTAGCTCCGCCCCGTATCGCCGAATCCCCAGTATCTTTTGAATGCAAGCGCACTGTTACCCTGCAACTCAGTTCAGAGCGCGATCTGGTTGTCGGTGAAATCCTCACCATGCATGTCCGCGATGGCCTTATCGACCCCAACACACTTTACCTGGATCAGTCAAAATACAATATCGTAGGACGGCTCTATGCTGACAAATACGCACCCCTCAGGGATATCTTTGATCTCAAACGCTGGGAACCGGAAGAATGGCTAGCAGCCCACAGCAAACAACCCCGAGCGAGCGACGATCAAGGTGAAAATTGAACGGCATTAACATGCGCATTCAAGACTTTCAACGGTGTTGTCACAGCTAGCCGATCAAACGCAAGGTTTGTTTTGATCTGATGTTTTGTGGTGGGTAGAACGGTGGGTAGAAGTTTTAGTCTTAAATATTATTTAGATAAATCAACAACTTAAAGTAAGTTATTGGCGGAGCGGAAGGGATTCGAACCCTCGGGACAGTCACCTGCCCACACGCTTTCCAAGCGTGCGCCTTCGACC